>ERZ724509.402-NODE-402-length-19400-cov-3.423986_pt1 | contig 19400 bp, 20 predicted proteins | sample MGYA00376042_ERZ724509 | MGnify/ENA primary metagenome ERZ724509 (study PRJEB28724, sample SAMN07190887) | wastewater metagenome | isolation source: effluent of sewage treatment plant in Hong Hong | place: USA: Christiansburg, Virginia | collected 2016-03-01 ...
GGCCGGGACATCGGTCTTTGCAGCGACTTTGGCCCCCGGCGCGTCCGGACGAACCGCCAGCGCGGGAGCATGCGCCATTCCGTCACTGATTTGACCGTAGAGGGTGTGGCCATCGAGGGCCGATTCCGTTCCCGCACGAATGTCGCCGGAAGAATCGCGAGCCTGATCCCGCACGTGCATCAAGACGTGTCGGATCATTTCGCGAAGCGTTTCGAAGACCCCCTCACCGCTCGCCGCCGATGCAGGCACGTGGGGGAGCGCGCCGACGCCAACGAACGAGAGCAGTTCGTCGATCGGCAGCGCAGTCGGAAGATCACGCTTGTTCAGCTGGACGACGATGGGGAGACTCTCGAGTTTGTGCTCGCGGAGATGTTCACGAAGGTCGTTGAGCACCTGAACGTTCCGTTCTAGCGCTCCAGACTGCGAGTCAAGCACCAGGATGACCCCATCTGCGCCGGCAAGAACCTTCTTTCTCGTCTCGGCATACTTGGCTTGACCTGGCACGGTAAATAGCTGAACTTTTACGTCGCATCCGTTGAACTTCCCAATTTGCATGGGGAGCCAATCAAAGAAGAGCGTCCGATCTCCATCGGTGTCCACGCTCATCAGTTCGCCGCACTTACCGCCGACGGAAAGACGTTTAATCTGTTCGAGATTCGTAGTCTTTCCACTCAGGCCGGCGCCGTAGTAGACGACCTTCGTTTCGATCACGCGCTCCTTGATATTGAGGTGAGCCATCGAAAAGACCCGCTTTCTCGTGCAAAAGGCACGACATTCCGACTAATTTTCGCAAGAGCGGACAGCTGCGCCCCCACACCAATGTGGCAGCGCGCCCCGACTCTCACACGTCTCTGTGCGCGACTCAGCCGCGCAACAAAATCATTATGCCTGAGGAACTAGGAGGCATTCTCTTCGACTTCGTCCATGAGACGTAGCGCCTCCATAATCAGACTCTGTGCACTTCTTTGAATGCGCCGTTCGGCTGCAGCTACGCCGCGCTGGTAGGAGAAGCGCCCCCGATCTGCACGCATTGCTTGAAAGAACGAAGTCTCCCCAGAGCTCGCCACTTCTACCGTCCCGTCGAGGCGACGAACAATGGACGAAGCGTCCACAACGCGACCGCCTTCAAAGAAGATTTGAGCGGCCAGAATGTCACTCTCGACGACGAGTTCACCGGTCTCCGCGTTCTGCGCGAAGAGCTGGACGAGGTCGGCGAGGAGGCCATGGTGAATCTCGCCTTTCATCAGCACACGCGCGCCCGAGCCCGGTTCGCGGGGGCCGCTAGGTCGGGAGTCTTCCCCTTTTTTGCTGTCTGCGGCGCGGGCGATCGGCTCACGCAGGGTTCCGAGGTCATCGGCCGCGCGGACGCGTCGAGCCTCCTGGATGTTGCCGAGAAGACTATCGAGTTCGTCGTCCTGGGCCCCTCCAAAGCCGGCCAATATGGAGTCGGCCCAGGCGCCCCGATCCTGCTCGCTGGAGGTGTCGGGCGGCATCGTGACGCGCTCGACAACGAGCACGGCGAGGTCGTCGGAGGCGTTCGCAGGTTCAGCGGTCGGTCCGGGTCGTTCGACCCGCGACGCATGGCGGGCCGTAGCCGGCGGCTCGCTCGGGAGAGCCAGAGCAGTCGTATCGATGCGACGACTCCGATCGACGATGCACGCCTTGATTTCCGCGAGGGCGCGCTGAAGCCGGGGCAGGACATCCCCACGGTCGGAGGGACTGCCGATTTGCCCGGCGAGCGTGCGGACGGTCGCGGCGGCGTGGCGGAGATCTTCGCGCCCTGCCCGGCCGAGGACCCCTTCCAGCGCAGCGACACGCTCGAGCCAGACTGAAGCTTCGTTGACTTGCCCCATTTCCCCTCCCGCCTCTCCGAAAGTCCGCCAACGTACCGACGCCCGATCCGCCGTCAGGACGCGGCGTTCCCGCAGTCGACCGGCTGGCGCGTTGCACGTCCTATTCAGCAAGGTCCGGGCCGAAGTGTTGCGCCAATGCAGCAATCCATGATTCCGAGGATTCCACGCATCTCACCTACATCAGGCGACGTAGTGACTCCGCTCAGAACGTCCAATCTTGCGAACGAAGCGAACACGAGCGGTACGGGAAAACAAACGTGCATTCGTGCATGCATTCATAGGTTTGCGAGATGCGCGCTTGGGCTTCTAAGCGTTCGACGAATCCGACACGGGTAACGTTCGGCGATTTGAACGGAAAAATGACCGAATATGAGCGATTTTATCGGGCGCGGTAGACGGACGGTGATCGAGAGTGAGCGGTTGATGCCGTCGGAAGGAACGGCCGACCTTCCCCGTTGGCGGACGATGAGTTCCTCACTGCGTGCAGCCCTCCGTCGTCCAATCTTTCAAAGAATTCTTTTCTACGGCGGCACTCTTGCGGCAATTGCTGGCTTCGGTGCCTATTGCTCGTGCATGCCCGGCTCGAATCGCGCTGCGCTCAACGGCGTAACCGCGGCGGGCACGGAGACGGGGAAGGCGACGGGCGCTGCGACGGGCACCAGCACCGCCGAAGAGCTCCGGCGGAGCGTGACGATGCTCGCGAGCACGATCGGTCCGCGAAGCACCGAGGCGCCGCGCGGCCTGGAGGAGGCGGCCACCTGGTTGGCGACGGAGTTGCGCCGTTGCGGCTACGAGGTGCAGGAGGAGCGGTTCCTCGCCGGATCGCCGCCCCAAGAGGTTCGAAATCTGTCGGCGACGCGAACCGGCTCGGACCCCGCGCTACCGATGCTCGTCGTCGGAGCCCACTACGACGCCGTTTCGACGATGCCCGGCGCCGACGACAATGCGAGCGGAACGGCTGCCGCCCTGCTCCTCGCGCGACGTTTCTCGCTCCGCGCGCCGAAGCGAACCGTCCGTTTTGTGTTTTTTACAAACGAAGAACCGCCCCACTTTCAGACCGACACAATGGGTTCGAGGATCGCTGCCGACCGTGCAAGACTCCGCGGCGACAAGATCGCAGTGATGCTTTCGCTTGAGACTCTCGGCTTCTACAGCGACGCCGAGGGGAGCCAAAGCGTACCGGGCGCCCTCGCTCTGCTCTACCCCTCGCGTGGCAACTTCGTCGCCTTCGTAGGGAGTCTCGCGGCCCGGAGCGAAGTCCGCGATCTTGTGGGGCGCTTTCGTGAAACGGGGCGACTACCGGCGGAAGGGGCGGCGCTCCCAACGATGATTCCCGGCGTCATGTACAGCGACCATGAGTCCTACGAACGGGCCGGCTACCCGGCGGTGATGGTCACCGATACAGCATTTGATCGAAACAAGAACTACCACGAAAAAACCGACCTGCCGGCGACCCTTGACTACCGTCGATTTGCCAGCGCTGTGGAGGGCCTTGATGAAGTCCTCGTTGCGCGAAGCAACGAATGATCGCTACTCGATCCCGTAGCGTTTGACTTTCTCCCAGAGCGTACTGCGAGAAACGCCGAGCATGTCTGCGGCGCGGGTGCGCGAGCCGCCGACGATCTTGAGCACGCGCAGAATATGCTCTCGCTCGACCTGCTCAAGGGCCGCCTGACCCTCACCGACGCTGCAGCTGGGGACGGCAGCAGCAACACCAACAGCAAGCCCGCAGCATGAGCATCCACACCGCCACCACCGGCGTCAGTCAGGTCAGCGTCGAGGCCAAGGTGATCCGCGCCGATGGCCGCGTCGAAGACCTCGGTGTCGTCGCCTTTTGGCACCGCAATCCGTTCAAGCGCCTCGCGTGGCGCATCCGCCGCCTGCTGGCGCGCAAATCGTAAAGGGAGCCACCCATGGCATTCGGAATCGCGACAGTCGTCACCACCATCGGCAAGGCCATCGCGGCCAAGCGCCACATCGGCGCGACGCCCTCCCAGGCTGAGCCAAACTACATCGGCATTGGCGTCGGCGCCACCGGCGCGGCACGCACTGCCGTCGTCGGCGATACGGCGCTGTCCACCGCCGTCGAGTCGCGCGTCGCTGGCACGTCTTCCAACGTGACCACGACCACCACCAACGACACCTATCAGACCGTTGGCACGATCACCGCCAGCGCCACCCGCGCAGTGGACGAGGCCGGCACCTTTGACGCTGCATCGGCCGGGCAGATGGACATCAGCGCCACGTTCGCTGTGGTCAACCTGGCCAGCGGCGACAGCCTGCAGCTCACGATGAAGAAGGTCTTCGCGTGACTCCGCAAAAGCTGCGCGCCCTGCAGGCCGAGATCCTGGCCGACGAAGAGTGCAAGCCCTTCGTCGTCACGGCCGACGACGAGAAGACCGCCGCCATCGAGCGTGACCGCGCCATCGCTGCGATCCGCAACGACAAGCGCCCGCCGCGCCTGCGCCCGCACATGATCAGCGAGCGCGGCGTGCGTGCCTCGCTGTCCATCCTCGAAGGCGCTGCGCTGATCAAGACCCTGCGCGACCTGTCGGCAGCGACCGACATGCCGAAGTGGCTGTCCGATGTGCTCGCGGCCGTGCATGTCCCGGCTGAAATGCAGTGGGCCTACTTCGACACCATGCAGTGCGGCTACAGCTGGCTGCGTGGCGACGGCCTCGACCTTGGGTCGAAAGCAACGCGCGACATGCTCGGCCTGATCGCCGCCGGCGTGCCCGCGCTGGGCCTCGCTGTGGCCAAGCTGTCCGCCCTGGCCGAAGAGCCCGACACCATCACCGCCGACGAAGTCTCGCGCGCCCTGCGCGGGCCTTGGGGCGATGAGCCCACCACCTGACCCCAACCGGAGCCCCCATGCAAAAGTCCTTCCGCCGAATCCTCGCCCTCGCAGCCGTTGCCATGCTGGCCGCGTTTGCGATGCCCGCATCCGCCGCACTCACCGATCAGCAGGTCACCACGCTGAAAGCCGCGGGCACCGCCGATCCAACCGCGGCCGCGCTGATGTCCAGCGCCGACGACGTGGCCTTGGCCGCGTGGTTCAACGCGCCCGACCCGGCAGGCTGCATCGTCTGGCGCCCCGACGTGCCCATCAGCGAGGCCAACGCTGCCATGGTGTGGACCGAGGTCGACACGCTCAGCGTCGGCAAGGCCCGCATCTGGGAATGGCTGCGCCTGGTCAACGTGCTCGACTACCGCTCGGCCAGCATTCGCCAGGGCATCAACGATGCATTCGCTGGCCTGGGCACCCGCGCCCAGGTCATCAACACCGGCAAGCGCACGGCCACACGCGCGGAGAAGGCCCTCAGTACAGGCGCCTGCACCAGCGTCGCGCCCAGCCTGATGACGTTCTACGGCAGCATCAGCTTCGGCGACGCATCGCTGATCCGGAGCTGATCCCATGGCCGCGTCCATCGTAGAGACCCAGGTCACCTGGGCGTCGGCCGCCAGCAAGACGGTCAGCGCGAACACGATCCAGTGGTCGGATGCGATGGCGCTGACCGTGCTGGACGATGCCCATCAGCTGCAGCTCAGCGTCGACAACGCGGGCACGCCGGCCAGTGGTGACACCTGCGTCGTCTACCTCGCACGGACGACGGGCGACATCCTCGGCGACAGCGGGTCGGACTTCGACACCGACGAGCACGCCGAGTTTGTGATGGTGCTGGACACCTACGCCGCGAACACGCCAGGCGAAGACCCTGCCCGCAAGACCGTGCCCGTGGACCTCACCGGCTGCACCGCCTACAAAGTTGGCGTGGTGTGCGGCCAGGCCTCTACCCGCAGCATCGTCGTGCGCGCCCGCATGGGCTGCCAGCGCCCGGCATGATGGAGCGGTGACCCGTGGGCCTGTTGATCGAGCAAGAGCGCCGCGCATGGAAGCGCCAGCCGCAGACCCGCCAGCGGCTTAACCCGGCGAGCCCGTACTTCGCGGGCCTGCTGTTCCATGCTCCGCTCCACCCCGGATGGGGCATGCTCGATCTGGTGTCCGGTGCGCCTTGCACCAAGACTGGCCTGGGCACCAGCGCAGCGACCCCGGCCGGCGTGATGCTGGTCTTTGGGGCCGGAAGCTATGCCGACTTCACCGCGCCAGCGGACTTTGATGGATCGCTGCCTTTCTCCATCGCATGGGTACAGCGGCCAATGTCACCAGCCGCGTACAGCGCAGTGCTGGACGTTCGGCCGCCGGTCAATGCCGCAAACTCGTTCCTGATCTATCAGTCCGCATCGGACGCGAGCTACCAATTCGTTGTCGGCCCTCGTGACGGCGGGGGCACTGGCAAGCAAGCGCGGTTTGCAACGGGCACGCAGACCAGCGGTCAGCTCGACGTCTATGTGCTCGTCGCGCCTTCTGGCTTGGCCACCGCCTCGTCGGCTTATGTGCTGTATCGCAATGGTGTGCGCCAGGCTGCCGCCGTGGCTTCTCCGGAATTCGGCGCTGCATCACCAACGGGGATGCGCGTGGGGAGCGTCCTTGGCTCGCCTGGTGACCCGTTCGAAGGCGGGCTTGTCGGCGTCACAATCTGGCAGCGCGCCCTCGACGACCGCGCCGCCTCGGCCTGGCTGCCCGAGAAGCTCTACAGCCCGCGCCGCACCCGCCGCTACATCCCCACGACCGGCAGCGGCCCGACGTCCTACTCGCTCACGCTTACCGCCAGCACCACCGCAGTCGCGGCCATCGTCAAGGCCGCCAAGCTGCAGCGCCAGGCCAGCGCCAGCGCAACAGCCGCGATCCGAAAGGCCGCAGCATCCAGCAAGGCCGCGACCACCACCACCACGGGCCAGGTCAAGCGTGCGGTGTCGCTCACCCGCAGTGCCAGCACCGCGCTGTCGGCCACGGTGGCCAGCATCAAGGCCAAGCTGCTCACGCTCACGGCCACGGTCAGCAGCTCGGCCAGCGTCCAGCGCGCGGTGAGCATCACCCGCACGGGCACGGCCACGGCATCGGCCACCGTGCTCCGGGCTGTGTCCGTCGTGCGTTCGGCCACGGCTGCTGCTGCGGCATCAGTGGTCAAGCGCACCAGCTCGACCAAGTCGGCCACCGCCACCGCGAGCGCGGCAGTGTCGTCGCTCAAGGCGAAGCTGTTGACCCTGGTGGCAACGGTCTCGACCAGCGCCAGCATCACCAAGAGCGTGCGCATCACGCGCGCCGCGGTGTCATCTGTCGCGGCCCTGATCTCGCGCCTGTTCACCCCCGGCAGCGGCGGCCCGCCGGTCTTCATCCCCGCACTGCGCCGCCTGATCAGCGCATCGCGCGCGCTGCTGTTTCACAGCCCCGACCGCTCCAACACGCTCACCAGTCCCAAGCGGGACGACACCTGAAGGCGCCCCACGATGGCACTCCTAGGCTCTTGGGTCCAGCAGCCGGCCGAGCATTTGCCGGTCGACATCAGCTACTCCACCGTGATCGGCGGCCGCACGGTCACCAGCATCACAACGACGATCATCGTGCCCGCCGGCATGGTGAAGGACAGCGAACAGATCAGCGGCGAGAGCCTGCAAATCTACTGCAGCGGCGGCACTGACGGCACCACCTATCGTTGGACCGTGCGCACCGACATCGTCATCGGCGGCAAGACCACCACCGTCGAAGACGAGTTCGACATCATCGTGGAGGCCGTGTGATGCCCGCCGACGCCATTGCCACCCGCCCCGGTGAGAAGCTGGCCCGCATCAACGTGCGCGCCGGTGACGACCGCGTCTATCAGATCGATTGCCAGCCGCTGCTGCGCCAGCATGAGCTGTTGTCGGGCATCACCGACTGTGATGCCCTTGGCCTCAGCGTGTCGGCCGCGCGATCGCGCCAAGGCCGCTACCTGGAGGCCCGCATCGCCGCAGGCTCGCTGCCGCCTGGTGCAACGCACGTCGATCACATCCTGCGCGCCACCGTTCGCACGTCGCAGGGCTCGGTTGGCGTAGCAGTCGAAGTGCGCGTCTTTGCGTGACTGCTGAAATCGTCTCAAGTTTGCAAAACATGAGACAGCACCATCGTGCAGCATGCGCAGGCATGAGCACCGCCACCGCTGCAACCACTGAGAACACCCGCCCTGCCAACGTGCAGGGCCAGATGGCTCCGCAGACGCGCGCAGCCATGCTGGTGCCCACCACCTTCAATGCCGAGGCCCGCACTGTCGAGTGCGTGTGGACCACCGGCTCGCGCCGCCGCACATACGACTACTGGAACGACACCGTCTTCGAAGAAGAGCTGGTCGTCACCCCTGATGCGGTGGACATGACCCGCTTCGATGCCGGTGCCGTCCAAGTCATCGACAGCCATCGCGTCTACGGCGGCATCTCCGCCATCCTGGGCATCGCCCAGCGCGGCTGGATCGACAACGGCGAAGGCCGCGCGCTGCTGCGCCTGAGCGAACGCGAAGAACTGGCTGGCGTGGTGCGCGACATCCAGATCGGTGTGATCCGCACGATCAGCTTCGGCTACAGCGTTGAGCGCTATGAGATCACCCGTGCGCAAGACCGCACCGATGGCGTCAACCTGCCGCTGTACCGCGCCGTGCGCTGGACGCCGCAAGAGATCAGCTTCGTCACCGTCCCGGCCGACCCCAACGCGCAAACCCGCGCACAGGGCAACGCACAAATCGGCGCGCCTGGCACCAATGGTCACCCCTCGCAGGCGTCTGCACTGCCTTGCGAGTTCATCCGGGCAGCCGCCCACAACACTCCAAAGGAGTCCCCCATGACCGATCAGGTCAACACCTCCGAGGGCGGCGCTACCGCAACGCCTGCCGCCACCACCAACCAGGTCGCCGGCGACGCCGTGCAGCGCAGCGTGGCCGATGCCAACAGCCGCGCCGCCGACATCACCGAGCTGTGCACGCGCCACAACGTGCCGCAGCTGGCCGCTGAGTTCATCCGCAGCGGCGCCACGCTTGACCACGCCCGCAGCCAGGTGCTCGACGAGCTGGCCCGCCGCGATGCGGCCGCCGGCGGTCACATCAATGTGCGCGTCGAAACCGTGCGCGACGAAACCGTCACCCGCATGGCGGGCATGGAAGAAGCCCTGCACTCGCGCGTCGACTCGCGTGCCAAGGTCACCGACAACGGCCGCCGCTTCCGCGGCATGTCCATTCTGGAGATGGGCCGCGACATGCTCGAAGCCGCCGGCCAAAACACCCGCGGCCTGGACAAGCTCGCCCTGGCCACCCGCATCCTCACCTTCCGCAGCGGTGGCGGCATGCTCGCGACGAGCGACTTCTCGTCGCTGCTCGCCAATGTGGCCAGCAAGCGCTTGCGCAACGCGTACGACGAGAACCCCGGCACCTACACCCGCTGGGCCCGCCGCGCCCCCAATGCGCCGGATTTCAAGAGCATGTCGGTGGTGCAGCTGAGCGCCATGCCCGATCTGCTGCAGGTCAACGAGCACGGTGAGTTCAAGTATGGTGCACTGAAGGACGGCGCCGAGACCTACGGCCTGCTCACCTACGGCCGCATCGTCTCGCTGACGCGCCAGGCCATCATCAACGACGACCTGCGCGGCTTTGATCGCATGCTGTCCGGCTTCGGTGCCAGCGCGGCGCGGCTTGAAAACCGCATGGTCTACGCCCAGCTCACCGCCAATGCGGCCATGGCCGACACCGTGGCGCTGTTCCATGCCAACCACGGCAACCTGGGCACCGGCGCCGGCACGGCGCTGCAGTTCTCGGCGCTCACCGCAGCCCGCACCGCAATGCGTGTGCAAAAGGGCCAGCAGGGCGAAGAGCTGAACCTGGCCCCGTCCGCGCTGATCGTTCCGGCAGCGCTGGAGCAGACGGCCTATCAGCTCACCAGCAGCCAGTACGTGCCGGCCAAGCAGGCGGACGTCAACGAGTTCCGCGCGGGCGGCCGCACTGCGCTCGATCCCATCATCGAGCCCATCCTCGACGCCAACAGCGCCACCGCCTGGTATCTGGCTGCCAACAACAGCCAGGTCGACACCGTCGAGTACTGCTACCTGGACGGCGCCGAGGGCCCCATCGTCGAAAGCGAAACCGGCTTCGAGGTGGACGGCATCAGCTTCAAGTGCCGCGAAGACTTCGCCGCCAAAGCGGTCGACTTCCGCGGTCTCTACAAAGCCGTCGGCGCCTGATCCACCACCCCTGAAGAACAGGAACCCATCATGAAGAACTATGTCCAGGACGGCGACACCCTCACGCTCACCGCGCCCTACGCGGTGGCCAGCGGCGGCGGCGCCAAGATCGGCACCAACATCTTCGGCGTTGCCGCTGGCGATGTGGCCAACGGTGCCAAAGGTGAATTTGTCACCAAAGGCGTCTTCGACCTGACTGCGCTGTCCACCGACACCGGCACGGCCGACACGATCTGGTATTGGGACGACACCAACAAGCGCGTCACGACCACCTCGACGTCCAACCTGAAGATCGGTGTCGGCATCAACACCAAGGCCAGTGGCGAGACCACTGCGCGCGTTCGGCTGAACGCCGTCTTCGGCTGATCGTCCAGGCGTCTGCAACGTCCCCATGGCCACGCTCCAGCTGCCCGCACACCACATCGGCATGGCCCTGCGCCAGGCCGGTGCCGATACGCTGGCCTGCGTGGCCAACTCGCTGGCCAACGTCGTTGGCTACCAATTCGCCGGTCGGCGCCGCGATCGCTCCACCCAGCCCGGCTTTGGCCAGGCTGCGGGCCAATCGCGGCACATCACGTTCATTGCCATGCAGGCTGATGTGGACGGCTCGCCGATCGAGCTGGTTGCCGACGTGCAGCTCGATGTGGATGGCGAGACCTTCCGCATCGCCGAGCGCAGTGATGACCTGCAGCTCGGCCAGTGCACCCTGCAGCTGGAGCTGGCATTGTGAGCGGCACCGCACAAGCCGCCCTGCACGAGGCCATTGCAGCCGCCCTGCGTGCCCATGCACCCCTGTCGGGGGTGGCCGTGGCGTCCAAGCGCCGCCGCGCCATGGCGCAGCAGGTCAATCGGCAGATCACTGTCGACCTGGAGCAATCGCCTGCAGACACGCGGGCGGTCATCGGCCTCACCGAGTGGCACACCCGCTATCGCATCAGCTGCATGGCGCGGGATGTGGCTGGCGTCGTCGGTGAGGACGGTGCCGATCAGCTTGTCGCTGCGGCCTTCGCCTGCCTCACCGTGCCAGGCGCCATCGACAACGCAGTGATGGAAGTGCGCCCCATTGCCATCGTCTGGGCTGAAGACGAAGTCGACAACACCCTCGCCGCGGCGCACCTGGTGCTGGAGCTGCACCACCGCACGTCGGCCACGTCCATCACCGTTTAGCACAAGGACAACCATGCCCAAACCCAACCCAGAAAACAGCACCGACGGCCAGGCCGCCGGCGCGCCCGCTGAGGCCGCTGCTGCGGCTGATGTGCCCCAAGAGCTGCTGGCCCCCGTCGCCGGTGGCAGCTACCTGTGCGATCCCGCCACGGGCGTCCTCACCCGCACCGCCGGCCCTGGTGCCGCAAAGGAGTAAGTCGTGGCAAACCGCATCGTCCGAAACACGGCCGTACTGGCCAAGATCGAAACCACCTACGGCACCGACTCGGTGCCCACCGGCGCGGCAAATGCCATGCTGGTCTCCAACCTGTCGGGCAACCCGATCAACGCCAGCAACGTCGACCGCGACGTGCTCCGCCCCTTCCTGGGTGCGAGTGAGCAGCTGCTCGGCACGCGCTACAGCGAACTCAGCTTCACCGTCGAGCTGGCGGGCGCGGGCACCGTGGCCACTGCGCCGGCCTGGGGTGCGCTGATGCGCGCCTGTGGCTTGGCCGAAGTCATCACCGCCACCTTCCGCGTCGACTATGTGCCGATCAGCACCGTCATCGAGTCGGTCTCGATCTATTGGTACGACGACGGCGTGCTGCACAAGCTGACAGGCGCGCGCGGCAACTGCGCGATCAGCATGAAGGCCGGCGGCCGCCCTGAGCTGCAATTCAAGTTCACCGGCATCTACAGCACGCCGACTGCAGCGGCCAACCCCTCGGTGACCCTGACCGCGTTCAAGACGCCGCAGGTGGTTGTCGACGCCAACTCGGGCGACGTCATGTTCGGCGGCACGCACGTCACCACCACGGCCCCGGCCATCACCGGCGGCACGGCCTACCCCTCGCAGGGCCTGGAGCTGGACCTGGGCAACAGCGTCAACTTCACGCCGATGCTGGGCGGTGAGACCGTGGACCTGACGCAGCGCGCGGTCAGCGGCAAGGTCACGCTCGACCTCACCGCTGCGCAAGAAGCCACCTTCATGCTGGCCGTCGAGCTGGGCCCTCTGCAGACCGTGGGTCTGATGCACGGCACCGTGGCCAACACCACCAAGGCGGGCATCTGGCTGCCTGGCGTGCAGCTGATCAACCCGCAGAAGACCGAGGTCAACGGCAAGCGCCTGATCTCCTTCGACATGCGCTGCACCCCCCTGGTTGGCAACGACGAGATCCGCGTCATCACCAGCTTCTGACACCTCAACTCCACACCCACCCATGTCCTTCAAACTCGTCGTCTCCGACACCGTCACCGTCCCCGTCGAGGGCTCCATCGCCAACGCGGAAGGCGTGTTCCTGCCGTTTTCGTTCGATCTGATCTGCGACCGTTTGCCAACGGACCAGCTCGACGCAGCGGTCGCAGAGAAGACGCTGCCCGACATGATGAAGCGCGTCACCAAAGGCTGGAACCGGGTGGTCGGCGAAGACAACGCGCCGGTCTCCTTCAGCCCCGAAGGGCTGGCCCAGGCCTTCAGCGTGATCGGTGTTGAAGGTATCGCTCTGGCGTCGTACCTGAAGATGTGTGGCGCCAAGGGGAAGGAAAAAAACTGAAGGACGTCGCGCGCCTGATGGCGCGCGGCGAACTTCTTGACGACGAAGACGAAGATGCTGCCCCACCCGAGCAAGAGGTTGACGAGGCCCTCGCGGCCTTCGGCCTGGTGCTCGAAGGCAGCGTCCCTGCCGCCCCTGTCTTCGTGCTGCTGCCCGACAACGTCGCGGTGTTCAACCTGTTCAACCAGGTGCAGACCCAGTGGCGCCACGGCATGGCAGGCCCCACAGGGCTTGACTACGCCGGCGTCCGGGCCTCTCCAGCATTCCGCAGCATCCCTCGCGCAGACCGCGAGGCCATCCTTGCAGACGTCTGCGTCATGGAGCGCAGCTGGCTTTCGGCCGCTGCAGAGATCCGCAAAACCATAACCGCCTAGCGCACCACAGCCAGCAGCCCACACCATGAGCGGCCCCGATGTCCTGAATTTCAGACTGCAGCTCTCCGGGGCTGACGGTGTCGTCGGCGGCATGCAGGGCGTCGGCAAGGCTTTTGCGGTCAGTGCGACGGACGCGCAGAAGTACGAACGCGCCGCAGCCGCCGCAGCCACCGCCCAGGTCGCCCTGGACAAGGCCACGGCCAAGACCACGGCCGCACAGACCGCCTACAGCGCAGCACTCAAAGGCGCCAAGGCCAGCGAAGAAGAACTTGTTCGCCTGGCGCAAGAGGCGGCCAGCGCCGTTGCAGCGCAGGGCGTGGCGCTCGATGCCCTGAAGGGCAAGTCGGCGGCACTCAAGACGCTCGCGGCTGACCATGCCAGCCTAGGCGCCCAGGCCAAGCTGACCGGCAATCAAACGGCTCAGATGAGCGCCCAGCTGCAGGATCTGTTTGTGCAGATCCAAGCCGGCGGCTCGCCTCTGACGGCCCTGATCCAGCAGGGCTCTCAGCTCTCGGCCGTCTTCGGCGGCTTCCGCCCTGCGCTTGCGGCGGTGGCGACGATCTTGACCCCGACGGTGTTGCTGCTTGGCGGTGTCGGGGCAGCGGCTGCAGCAGTCGGCGCAGCGTGGGCCCTGGGCTCGTCCGAGAGTACGGCTTTCCGACAGTCCTTGGTGCTCACCAACAACGCCGCCGGCGTAACCGCTGGCGGCGTGTCTGCGATGGCCAAGACCATCGCCACAGAGACGCAGACCGGCATCGGCACTGCTCGCGAAGTGATGCAGACGCTGATCTCCAGCGGCCGCATCGGCGCTGATGCATTGCAGGCTACAGGCGTCGCCGCAACCGCCATGGCCAAGGCCACAGGGCAGGGCGGCGCCGAGGTTGCGCAGCAGTTCGCGGCCATGGCCAGCGATGTCACAGGCAGCGCCCGCAGGCTGATGGATCAGTACCACATGCTGACCGCGGCTGAGTTCGAGCACATCAAGACGCTGGATCAGCAAGGGCAGAGCCAGCAGGCCATGGCCGAGCTGATGACCAAGCTGGGCGGCCAGGTCAAAGGGGCAGCTGACCAGCTGGGCTCGCTGGAGCGCGGCTGGAACTCGGTAAAGGTTGCTGCCAGCAATGCCTGGGATTCGATGCTGGGCATCGGCCGTGATCAGTCGCTGCAGGACAAGATCGCGGCCAAGGTGGCCGAGATCGAGCGGGCCAAGCAGGGCATCGGTGGCGTTCAGTTCAACGCCCCCAACGCGCAAGCTGAGCTGGCCGCACTGCAGGCACAGGCCAAGGCCGAGCAAGACAAAGCCAAGGCCTCCGCCGATGGGGCGCGCTCTGCCAGCGCCACGCGCGATTGGAACGCCGAGCTGGAGAAGTCCCTCGATCACCAAGCCGCCTGGACCAAACAGATCGCCGAGATCAAAGGCAAGGCCCGCGCCGCAAAGCTGTATGACGACGATCCGGAAGTACTTGCCAAGATCAATGCGGAGTATCAGAAGAGTGCTGCCTTCGCAGATTCGCAGGCGTCTGCGATGGCGCGCGTCGGTGCTGCTTCGGCCATTGCGGCTGCAAAGACGAGCGCCACCCTGCAAGGGCTGCAGCAGCAGTTCGAAAGCGGCCAACTGCGGCTGATCGAATACACCCAGCTGTCGGGCAATGCCACGGTCGCTGGCCTGCGCGCTGAAGCCGCTGCAATCGCGCAGTCGCTCACCCTGGCCAAGGCCAAGCGGGACAACATGGCCGAGGTGCTGTCGCTGCAGGGCCAGGCGTCCGCCAAGCAGATCGAGATCGCCACCGCAGTCGGCAAGGTCGAGTTCGACGTCGCGCAGGCCTCGGTGAAGGCCTACAAAGACAAGGCGGCGGCCATGGTGTCGGCTTACGACGCGGCCTATGCCGAAGCCAGCAAGGCCACTGTCGCGGCCGCTGACCAAGTGCGCGCGCTGGAGGCCGAAGCCACTGCAGCGGCCATGGCCCGCTCGGGCTACATGAGCATGGCCGAGGCCGTCGAGCGCGTGGCCATCGCCCGGCTCAATCAGCGTATTGCCGAAGAGCAAGCCCGTGTCGATGCAGGCGGCGACAACGCAGTGCTTGGCGCGCTGAAGAAGGAACTCGAATACCGCGAGCGCATCGCGCAGTTGGTGGCCAACAAGGATGGCGCGGCGCGCGACGCCAAGGCCATCGAAGAGGCCACCAAGACGCTCGACGCCTTCTTCGCGCCCGACCGTGCCAAGTCCTTCGCTGAGGTCATCGGCGAGGCCTTCGACAAGGCCGGCGGCGCGGTGGGCAAGATGGGCAAGGCCCTGCAGTCCTACGGCCAGCAGATGCAGGCCATCCAGAAGGCGCAAGCCGCCGCGTCGCAGCTCGACAACCCGGTGCAGAAGTGGATCGCCGAGCAAGAGATCGCCAAGAAGTCGGCCACCACGCAGATCGGCCTCTATGCCGACATGGCCGGTGCGGCGAAGGGGTTCTTCTCTGAAGGCTCGCGCGGCTACAAAACACTGCAGGCCGCCGAGACCGCATTCCGCGCCTACCAACTGGCCAGTGACCTGGTGCAAGGCGCCAGCGCTGCCGCAGTGGCCATCGCCAGGCAGGCGAATGGCGACCCCTATACCGCGTGGGCACGAATGGCTGCCATGGCCGCCGCGATGGCTGCGCTGGGCTTTGCGGTCTCGGGCGGCTTCAACTCCAGCAGCAGCGCACCGAGCGCGGCCGACCGTCAGGCCGCAACCGGCACCGGCACCGTACTGGGCGACTCGACCGCGAAGTCGGATTCGGTCGCCAAGGCCATCGAGGCCCTGTCCAGCACCGCGCGGATCGAGCTGACCGTGCAGTCGGGGATGCTGGCCAGCCTGCGCAACATCGAGGCCAGCATGGCGGGCCTGGGCAACCTGGTGTTGCAGGCGAACGGCCTGACCACCGGCAAGAATCTCGGCATCCAGACCGGCAAGATCAGCTCGAACGTTGGCGACCCCGTGCTGAATGCCCTGGGCCTGGACGACTTCGTGCGCAACCTGCCGGTGATCGGCGGGGTCGTGTCGAAGCTGCAAAGCCTGTGGGGCGGCGTGTCGCGGACGATCAGCGATGCCGGCCTGTCCATCAATGGCAAGGTGTCCGACCTGGCGGGCGGCCGCGGCGTGCAGCAGTATGCCGACGTGTCCACGACTTCGAAGTCGTTCTTCGGGCTCGTGAAGAAGACCACCAACGACACGCAGTTCGCCAGCATGGGCGACGACATGGCCAAGCAGTTCGGCATGGTCTTCACCGGCATCGGCGACACGCTGAAAGCCGCTGCGGTGGCGCTGGGCCGCGACGGGCAGACCGTGGGCCAGGCGGTGGCCGACTTCGTGGTCGACATCCCGCGCCTGAGCCTCAAAGACCTCAAGGGCGCCGATCTGCAAGCCGCCATCGGCAACGCGATCAGCGGCGCGTCGGACGGCATCGCCAAGGCGGCAATCGCGGGGCTGGACGGCTTCCAGCAGGTCGGGGAAGGCTACTTCCAGACCCTGGTGCGCGTGGCCTCGGGGGTCGAGTCGGCGCGCGTCGCGCTTGATGCCGTGGGCGTGGCCACCGTGGGCTACACCGCCGTGATCAACAAGCAGGGCGACGTCGCCACCGAGATCGTCCGCCAAAGCATCACCGCGGCCGAATCCGCCGGCGGCGTGCTGTCCAGCGTCGGCGCGATGATCGACCAGTTCAACGGCAGCGCGGCCGACCTGGTCACCGCCTACACCGCGCTGCGCGACGTGCGCGTCACGCTCGTCGCCATGGGTGTCGAGGCGTCTGCACTCAGCACCGCGATGATCCAGGGCGCTGGCGGGCTCGACGCGCTGAAGTCCAGCATCAGCAGCTACCTGTCCGACTTCTACACTGACGCCGCACGCTTCAACATCGGGATGCAGCAGATCGGCGCCGAGCTGGGCCGCCTGGGCATCAACACGGTGCCGGCCACGCGCGAGGCGTTCCGCGCGCTGGTGGAGGCGCAGGACCGCAGCACGGAGGCCGGGCAGCGCACTTATGGCGCGCTGATCGCGATGTCAGGCGCCTTTGCTGAAGTGGTGGGTGCCTCAACTGCTGCCGCCGATGCGCTGGCCTCTTTGACCGACCAACTCAAGTCCGTAGCTTCGGCCGCGCTGGCGGGTGTAGACGCCGCAGTGTCGGCCCAGAAGGATGCGCTGACCAGCGCATACCAAGCTGACGTTGCCAAAGTTGACGCGGCCATCGCCGCGGCGAAGGCGCAGTTCGAGGCCACGATGGCTGAGATCGACGCGCAGCGCGCCGCCGCGAAAGCGATCTATGACGCCCAGGTGTCGGCGATCAACTCGGCGCGCGCCGCGCTTGACGCGCAAGCGGCGTCGCAGACAAAGGCCTACACGGACGCGACCAAGGCCGTCGATGCCGAGCGCAAAGCGGCGCAGGCGGCCTACAAATCGGCGGCCGATCAGATGTCGGCTGTGATCAATGCGGCCGGAGCGACGGTTGACCGCCTGCGTGGCCTGAATGATTCGTTGCGGGCAACGCTGGCCTCGCTGCACCCCATCGGCAGCGAGGCCGCAGACCGAGCGCGCGGTCAGGCACAGATTGCGAGCGCCCTGGCCGTGGCAAAGGCGTCTGGCGTGCTACCTGACGCCGACGCACTGAAGACCGCCCTGGAGGCGGTGTCGAAGCCCAGCGAAGACCTATTTGGGAGCTTCGAGGACTACCTGCGCGACTTCTACCGAACGAGCCTTGACATTCGCGACTTGAGCGACATCGCTGGCACGCAGCTGGACGGAGCGCAGACGCAGCTCGACGCTACGCTGGCCATGCGCGACGCGCTGGACGCCGCCAACGACGCGACCATGACGCGGCTTGACGGCATCCGGGATGCTCTGGACGCCGCAAATGATCTTGCTCGCGACCAGATTGCAGCCGCGCGTGATCGACTTGACGGGCAGCTCGCTGGCGCAAGAACAACTTACGACACAACGCTGGTCGGCTTGGACAGCGCAGCTAAAGCAGCGCAGGCCGTGCTTGACGGCGCGCTGGCGCAGGGCGAGGCACAAAAGAGCGCGCTAAAAGACGCTTACGAAGCGCAATTGGCAGTGCTCACCGACATCTTGGCAACCGCCAAGGCGCAGTTGGCCGCCGCGCTGGGCATCGATGCTTCGGTCAAGAGCGTAGCGCAAGCCCTGGCCGACTTTGCCAAGACGCTGGGGCCGCTGGCGGCGTTGACCGGCGGCAAGGCTCCTGACGCAGCGCCCAGCCAGAAGAATCAGTGGGTGACCAACGGAGCCGTCTCGACGTACTCAGACACGGCCGGGGCGGTTGCTGTGAAAGCGGCCGGGCAAGACAACGCATCGGCGGCAATCAAGGGCGTCAACGGGGCGGTGACGACGATCTCTGCAGCCGCAGACTTCATCAAATCGAACACTGTTGCAGGAAATGCCGCCGTCGTGGCAGAAAAGGCGGCCGAGTTCGGCATCAGCACACCGAACGTCGACGCTCTTGCTGGCTACACGCCCGGCACGTTTGCTGCGCTGTCGGGGGTGAAAGGGGCAACCATTGCCGGGTTCTCCGTCGATGACATCCGCGCATTCGTCGCTGCCAACGCGAACGACCCCTTGGCGATCTACAGACGCGCTGTGGATGCCGGGATCACTTCCGCAACGCTTGATGCGGCCATGGGGTGGACGTCCGGGAAGTCTCTTGCATGGGCCTTGGCAAACAAGCTGCCAGCCTTTGCCGCGGGCGGTGATCATGCCGGCGGCCTGGCCATCGTTGGCGAGCAAGGCCCCGAGCTGGTGAACATGGGGCCCGCGCGAGTCTGGAATAACGAGCAGACCACAGCGATGCTGCGTGACCCAGGCCGGCGTGAGGCGGCGCTGGTGAGCGAGGTGCAGCGGCTGCGCCAGACCGTAGATGAGCTGCGCAGCGATCTCAACGCGAGCACGCAAGCCATCGCCGTTAACACCGGCAAATCGGCCCGCCTGTCTGATCGTTGGGACACCGACGGGCTGCCCGCCACGAGGACAACGACATGAAGGTCCTGAACCCGGTGGTGATCACCGATGCCATGCTGCTCTCGCACAGTGTGGCCGAGACCGACTACACAGCCTGGTCGTCCGGCACTGCCTACGCCGTGGGCGACCGCTGCATCCAGAACCACAAGATTTACGAAGCGCTGCAGGCGGGCACTAACCACTCTCCGGCGCTTGACGCGACGCTCGCGCTGCCATTCTGGCTCGAGGTTAGCAGCACGAACAGATGGCGCGCGTTCGACCAGCAGGTCAACTCGCAGACAACCGCGACCGGGTCGATTACTTTCGCGGTGCAGCCTGGCGCGATCAATGCAATCGGCTTTGTTGAGCTGACCGGCGAGACGGTGCGTGTGCAGATGTTCGACG
>ERZ724509.404-NODE-404-length-19272-cov-6.098819_pt1 | contig 19272 bp, 15 predicted proteins | sample MGYA00376042_ERZ724509 | MGnify/ENA primary metagenome ERZ724509 (study PRJEB28724, sample SAMN07190887) | wastewater metagenome | isolation source: effluent of sewage treatment plant in Hong Hong | place: USA: Christiansburg, Virginia | collected 2016-03-01 ...
CTCAGAGCGTTCGTAATCTGCGTAATCCAAGTTAATAAAAAACCCGCCAATTGGCGGGTTTTTTAGTTCAGCAGTAACTATCAGCCACGGCTGGAGCGCTTGCGATCGCTTTCCGTGAGGTAGCGCTTGCGCAGGCGGATTGTGAGTGGCGTAACTTCGACCAGCTCATCGTCTTCGATGAATTCCAGTGCCTGCTCCAGCGTCATTTTGATGTGCGGGATTAGCGTGAGAGCTTCATCGGTTCCGGAGGCGCGTACGTTGGTGAGCTGCTTGGCCTTGGTTGGGTTAACAACCATGTCATCACCGCGCGTATTCTGGCCGACGATCATACCTTCATATACTTCAGTCTGTGGGCCAACGAAGAGGCGACCACGGTCCTGCAGGTAAAACAGACCGTAGCCCAGCGTTACACCCTGTGTCATGGAGATCAGCACGCCGTTGGAGCGCTTGCCCATGCTGGTGGACTTCACCGGACCGTAATGCGAGAAGCTGGCGGTCATGATGCCGGTGCCAGAGGTCAGCGTCAGGAAGAGTGAACGGAAACCGATCAGGCCGCGCGATGGCACAGAGGCTTCGATACGGGTACGGCCTTTGCCGTCCAGGATCATATTGGACAGTTCGCCTTTGCGATTGCCCATCTGCTCCATCACGGCGCCCTGATGCTGATCTTCGATATCGAAGATTACATCTTCAAACGGCTCCATCTTTACGCCATCAATTTCTTTCATGATGACTTCAGGACGGGAGACGCCCATTTCAAAGCCTTCACGGCGCATGCCTTCAATGAGCACGGACAGATGCAGCTCACCACGGCCGGATACCTTGAAGCGATCAGGTGAGTCGGTAGGCTCGACGCGCAGGGCGACGTTGTGGATCAGTTCCTTATCCAGGCGATCCTTGATGTTGCGCGAGGTGACGTACTTGCCTTCGCGGCCAGCAAACGGTGAGTTGTTAACCTGGAAGGTCATGCTCACAGTTGGCTCATCAATGGACAGTGGCTTCATGCCTTCCACATTCTGCGGGTCGCAAAGCGTGTCAGAAATTTTCAGCCCTTCCATGCCAGTAACGCAGATGATGTCGCCCGCTTCTGCTTCAGGCACTTCTACGCGGTTAAGGCCGCTATAGCCCATGATCTGCAGCACACGGCCATTACGCTTTTTGCCGTCACTGTCGACGATGACAACGTTGGTATTAGTTTTTACGCGGCCGCGGGTGATGCGACCAACACCGATAACGCCAACATAGCTGTTGTAGTCCAGCGAAGAAATCTGCATCTGGAAGGGACCATCAGGGTCGCCTTCTGGAGGAGCGACCTTGTCGATTACCGTTTCAAAGAGCGGTGTCATATCTGGCGCGAGCTTATCCAGCTCAAGGCCGGCAATACCATTCAGGCCGGAGCCGTAAATGATAGGGAAATCGAGCTGCTCATCAGTGGCACCAAGCTTGTCGAAAAGATCGAATACTTGGTCCACGACCCAGTCTGGACGGGCGCTAGGACGGTCAACCTTGTTGATCACAACGATAGGCTTAAGGCCCTGAGCAAACGCCTTCATGGTCACGAAGCGAGTCTGTGGCATAGGGCCGTCAACGGCATCCACCAGCAACAGCACGCAATCGACCATCGACAGCACGCGCTCTACTTCGCCACCGAAGTCGGCGTGGCCAGGGGTATCGACGATGTTGATGTTGTATTCGGTGCCAGTGCGCTTATCCAGCCATTTGATTGCGGTATTCTTGGCCAGAATGGTGATGCCACGTTCTTTTTCCTGATCATTCGAGTCCATGCTGCGCTCGCCTTCACCGCGCTCGCCAAAGGTGCCAGACTGCTGAAGGAGCTTGTCGACGAGGGTGGTTTTGCCATGGTCGACGTGGGCGATAATGGCGATGTTGCGGATGTTCTGGATGGACACGGTGACACCGGAATTGTTCAAAATTTGGGCGCGGAGTATACCCCAAGCAACAGTAATATTCACCTTTTCTGCCAGAAGGCAACTTTGGGCCTGGAAACTGCAGAATAGCCTCAAAAAAAGGCCACCCGAAGGTGGCCTTTTTTAGTAAGTCACAAGAATTACTTCTTCTTGCGGATGACTCGCTTGGCCTCACCGCTAACCACTGCAATCACGCGACGGTTCTGAGCGCGACCTTCAACAGTCTTGTTGTCGGCGATTGGCTGGGCAGAGCCGTAGCCGGTGGCGGTAATGCGACCGGCATCAATGCCGAAGTCACTGACGAGCACACCCTTAACAGCATCAGCACGATCCTGCGACAGTTTGTCGTTGGAGGCTTTCTTGCCGCTGGAGTCAGTGTGACCCTGAATTTCCACGCTGGTGGATGGGTACTGCTTCAGCAGTGCAGCAACCTTCTCTGCTTCAGCCTTGTACTCATCCTTCACCACCGCCTTACCGGAATCGAAGTTAATCTTCAGTTCCTGGCTAATGGTTTCGGTCAGGATCTTGTCACAACCGTTCGTGTCGACAACCACACCGGCAGCAGTGCTTGGGCACTTGTCGAGGTAGTTAGGTACGCCATCAGCATCGTCATCCAGCGGGCAGCCCATGCCGTCAACCTGTACGCCGGCTGGAGTGCTTGAGCACTTGTCGGCAGAGTCAGGTACGCCATCACCGTCAGTATCAATCGGAGCCACTGCTACTGGAGCAGCTTGCTCTTCTACCGGAGCCTGTTCTGGCTCGGGCTGCTGAACGGGCTCAGACTGCTGAACAACAGCGGCGGCAACAGCACCAGGTGAGAATTCGAGGCCAAGCATAGCCACGGCATCATTCAGGTCTTCATCACTATTGAAGACTTCACGGGCTTCCATGCGCAGGGCAACTTTGTCGTTGAAGCGATAGAAGGCACCGAGACCGGCATTGACGATGGTGTCCTGAGCGGAAGTACCGGGAGTCTTGATGCGACCCTGTCCTGCACCCAGCAGCACATACGGCGAGAACTTACTTTCAGCATTGAAGGCGTAGTAACCGTCAACGCTCAGGCGATCACCACGAATGTTGAGACCATTGAAGCCGGCGACAACGGGAGTGTTTTCAGTTTTGGTTTCGGTGCGGGCAACATGAGCTTCCAAGCCAAAAGCTGGAGTGAAACGATAACCCAGCGAGAGGCCGTAACCTTCTTTGCCTTTAATGTCGGGGGTGACGCCGCCAGCAGAGAGCTTTTCAACTGTCTGATTGTCGAAATGGCGGTAGGTAGCAAACGGTGTGAAGGTCACTTCAGCGAGAGCGCTGCCAGCGATCGGAGTCAGTAGCAGGGCAAGAGCGAGTGTGTTGAGCTTCATGGTGGGGGGGCCTCCCAAGGTTTCAGAGCAATCCAGACAAGTTTAGTCACAAATTCGCCTTGCGCCAATCAAATGAATCAAAGTGAGGAGGTGTGACGTATCTGGATAAGGGTAAGTCGCCGGCGAAATTAGAGCCCTTGGGGCGGAGGGTCAAGCATCATTTTGTGGCAGAGCCGTAAAAAGAGGTTGAGTTATAAGTCAGTGTCCGATTGGGTACACTTGTCAGTCTAGGAGAGGTGCCATGACTGATTTCATCCAGCGATTCCACTTTAGCGATAGCCCAGTAAGGGGCGAAGTTGTGCAGCTGGCCGACACTCTAGTGGCCATCGTAGGGCGCCATACCTATCCTGCGCGCGTACAGGCCCTGCTGGGTGAGGCAGTGGCGGCAGCGGTATTGTTGGCGTCGACGCTTAAGTTTGAAGGCTCGCTAATCCTGCAGGTGCGCGGTGATGGCCCACTGGAGACCTTGATGGTGGAGTGTAATAACCATCTTGAGGTTCGGGCAGTTGCTCAAGTGGCAGAGGGTTGGAGCGATCAATTTGCCGATATGTCTTTATCGGCACTGTTTGGCAATGGCCAGCTGGCTATCACGATTGATCCGGAGAAGGGCGAGCGCTATCAGGGCATTGTGCCGCTAGGCGAGTCATCGCTGGCGGCCTGCTTGGAGTATTATTTTACGCAATCCGAGCAGTTGCCAACGCGGCTGTGGCTGGTGGCCGGTGATGACACGGCCGCCGGGATGTTGCTGCAAGTGTTGCCGGGCCATGACGATAGTGAGGATGAGGATATCTGGCCGCGCCTGCAGCAGTTGACGGATACGGTGAAGGCGGATGAGTTACTGGACTTGCCCGTTAATGAGCTGCTCTATCGTCTTTATCATGACGAGCAGGTGGAGCTGCATGAGGTCAACGATGTTTGTTTTCGCTGCAATTGCTCCCGCGAGCGTACTGAGAGCGTGCTTGTTTCGCTGGGCGAAGCCGAGCTTAATGACATTCTGGCCGAGCAGGGGTCCATTGATATTACCTGTCAGTTCTGCAATCAGGCGTACAGCTTTGACGCCATCGACGTGGCACAGATGTTGCGGGGCGGTATAAGCGAGCCTGGGCGTTTGCATTGAAATTATTGATGACATGAAAAAGCCGGCAGTTGCCGGCTTTTTCATGTCTATGGCCCCTCCTCAGGCCCGCCCTGGCCGTCGGTTGGTGGGCAAGGTAATAGTCACCTCGAGGCCACCGTCTGAATGATTGCGGATATCCAGCTTGCCGTTATGCATACGAACGATGCGCGCCACGATAGCCAGGCCAAGGCCTGAGCCCTGGCTTGTGCGCGCCGACTGTCCGCGCACAAAAGGCTGCAGCAGGTTAGGTAGGTCAGCTTCGTCGATGCCGGGGCCATGATCGCGTACCGTCATGACCACTGTTTTATCGCCGGCCGTCGTGTGGATGTGGACGGGCGATCCGCCATAGCGCAGGGCATTACTGATTAGGTTATCCAGCATGCGCTTTAGCGACAGGCGTTTCATGAAAATATTCGGCACTTGGCCTGGGGTAAAATCGATGGTTCCCTGCGATGAAAGTTGCGCAACCATTTCGGAGATCAGCAGGTCCAGACAGGCTTCTTCTACTTCTTCATCTGATCCGTCGCGCATATAGGCAATAAACTGGTCGATGATGGCATCCATGTCCTGGATATCCAGCACCATGCCTTCGGCCATGTCTTTTTCTTTCATCATTTCTGCCGTCAGGCGTAAACGTGTCAGGGGTGTGCGCAAATCATGTGAAATACCCGCCAGCATAAAGGCGCGGTCTTTGGCGTCCTGCTGGATCTGTGTGGTCATCTGATTAAAGGCACGATTCACCGCACGGATTTCCAGCGGACCGCTCTGTGTGGGCAGCATGGTGGAGTGCTGCCCTTTGCCGATACGCAATGCCGCCAATTGCAGTCGCTTAAGGGGTCGATTGAGCTGCCGCACCAACACCACAATGGCGATCAGGGACAGTAACGGCACGCCGATCAGCCAGGCGATGATGATCCAGGGGTTGTACTGGCCGAAAAACAGCAAGGGCTCACGCACCCATACTTCCTGCATGGACGGGACGTGAATCCAGAACACCGGCTCTGGCTTGAACTTAAAATAAACCAAAACAGGCTCGCCCAGTTCGCGGCTCAGCTGGCGTTCGATGATGGTAGTGAATATCTCAACAAAGGGCTTGTCGATAACCTTGGGAAAGTCCTCTTCGTCGCGCACCACCTCAATGCCGGTGGCCTTGTTAACGCGATCGTGTATTGCGAGGGCCACAGGATCGGTAGGCGCATTTTTCTCTGCCTCACGCAGCAAGTCGATATGCACAGCCGAGTAATGGGCGTGTTGGCGCAGTTCCGGGAGATAGAGGTTGGTCCAGAAGAATGCGATCGACAGGTATTGACTGATGACGACCACGCTACCGACGAGCAGAGTGGTGCGCCAGACAGTGGAGCGTGGCTTAAGACGATTGAGTAATTTGTTAAAACGGATCACGTTAAGACTCGGTCAGTAAAAAGAATTAGGCCGCGCCATCGGGCACGAACACATAGCCTACGCCCCAAACGGTCTGCAGGTAGCGCGGCTTGGATTGATTGTCTTCCAGCAGGCGACGCAAGCGAGAAACTTGCACGTCGATCGAGCGTTCCATCGCACCCCACTCACGGCCTCGCGCCAGATTCATCAGCTTGTCGCGGGTGAGTGGCTCACGAGGGTGCTGTACAAGGGCCTTGAGCACGGCAAATTCCCCCGTGGTCAGTGGCACATTTTCTTTGCCAGCCCGCATTAACTGGCGGGTAGACAGATCAAGCTGCCAAGGGCCAAAGCTCACTACCTCACCCTGCTGTGTAGGCGCCCCCGGCAGCTCCCGTTGCTGGCGGCGAAGAACAGCCTTGATACGGGCCAGCAGTTCCTGCGGGTTAAAGGGCTTGGGCAGATAGTCATCGGCGCCGGCTTCAAGGCCGGAGATGCGGTCGGCATCTGCCCCCTTGGCGGTCAGCATGATGATGGGAATATTGTTGTTCTCGCGGCGTAAGCGCCGGCAGATTGCCAGGCCGTCCTCGCCGGGCAGCATGAAGTCCAGCACGATAAGGGCAAAGAGCTCACGAGAGAGCATCTTGTCCATTTGTACGGCTTCTGGCGCCACTCTGACGGTATAGCCTTGCTCTTCGAGAAAGCGCTGCAGCAAGTTGCGCAGGCGCACATCGTCATCCACTACCAGTATGCGCGATTGCGCGAGGCTGGCGTCATGCGGGGTATCCGTTATCTGTTCTGGCGTTTCCATCTGGCTCTGCACATCGGGACCGGAAGACGCATGGTAGCAGCCTTGGCGGGGTTTGCGATGGTTGGGCTGGCCTGACTCGTAACGGGTTCTGTGCCGGCCTGTAGTCTGGCGATTTCCGCGCAGGGCTAGAGCAGGCTACGGATTAAGCCGATGACAGTACAGGCGGCAATCAGCCGGATCACGTTGACCTCGAAGCGCAATAGGGCCACGAGGGAGGCCACGATCAGTAGCAGGGCTGGGATATCCGTTCCGCTGGCCTGCACACCGGCGGGCCAGACTACATGGCTGGCAAAGAACAGTGCCAGATTGAGGATGACCCCGACCACGGCGGCCGTGATGGCGGTGAGCGGGGCGGTCAGGCGCAGGTTGTTGTGCGTGGCTTCTACCAGTGGGCCACCAATCAGGATGAACAGGAAGGAGGGCAGGAAAGTAAAGAAGGTGGCCACGCAGGCCCCGGCCACGGCCATGAGGGGGTCAACCGACCACCCCGCCACAAAACCAACAAAGGCCACGATCATGATGAGCGGGCCAGGGGTGGTTTCGCCCAGCGCGAGGCCATCCATCATCTGGCCGGCCGTGAGCCAGCCGTATTGCATGACGGCAGCCTGATAGAGGTAGGGCAGCACGGCATATGCACCACCAAAGGTGAGCAGAGCGGCCTGTGTGAAAAAGATGCCCAGTCGGGACAGCAGGCCAATACCATCCTCCAGCACCAGTAGCCCTGTCAGCACGACAATGCCCAGTCCGAGGCCGACGACCAGATGCCGCAGCAGTCCTGTATGGGTGTGGCGGGCATGCGCGGGGGCGGGGGTGTCGTCGTCGATCAGGGCGGCGGCATGCGGGGCACTCTTGCCGGCATGGTCGCCACCGGCAGTAAAGATGCCGGGGCGCATACGGCCACCGAGGGCACCAATGCCGGCAGCGGCCAGCACGATGCCCGGGAATGGCAGGTGCAGGAAAGTCAGGCAGGCAAAGGACAGGCCAGCGATGGCCCACAGCCAGCCGTTTTTCAAGCTGCGCTTGCCGATGCGCCAGGCAGCGGCAAGCACGATGGCCACTACGGCTGGCTTGATGCCCCAGAGGATGGCGGTAATGGCGGGCAAATGGCCGAAGACGAGATAGACCCAGGCCAGTCCGGCGATGATGATGAGAGAAGGCAGTACAAACAGGGCTCCAGCCGTGATTCCGCCCCGGGTGCCATGCATCAGCCAGCCAATATAGGTGGCCAGTTGCTGGGCCTCGGGGCCGGGCAGCACCATGCAGTAGTTGAGGGCGTGCAGGAAGCGTTTCTCGGAGATCCAGCGGCGGCGCTCCACCAGTTCGGTATGCATGAGGGCGATCTGGCCGGCGGGTCCGCCAAAGCTGATCCAGCCAAGCCTCCACCAGAATTTCAAGGCTTCACGGAAGGAGACGGTGGCGGGTGCTTCGGTAGGTGAGGTCATTTAGCGATCGGGTGGCGATGACAATTACCTATTTAAACACGTTCACATGAACCCACCATGACCGGACGATGAAGACAAGTCTGCCCAGCACGGGAAAGCGGCTTTAAGATGGCGGACTTTTGTTGCCGCTGTTTCAGGATTTCTTCATGTCGGATCGCTCAGTCAAGATTGCCCAAACCATTGCCACGGAGATCAATGCCCGCCTTGCTCAGGTGGTGTCAGCCGTGGAATTGCTGGATGGAGGTGCCACCGTGCCCTTTATCGCCCGTTACCGTAAGGAAATTACGGGAGGGCTGGATGACACGCAGCTGCGTGATCTAGAGGAGCGTTTGGGTTACTTGCGCGAGATGGAGGATCGCCGCGATGCCATCCTTAAAAGCATTGAGGAGCAGGGCAAGCTCACGCCGGAGCTCAAGGGTCAGCTGCTGGATGCGGACACCAAGGCGCGTCTGGAAGACTTGTACCTGCCCTATAAGCCACGTCGTGTGACCAAGGGCATGCTGGCGCGCGAAGCGGGTATCGAGCCGTTGGCCGACATGCTGCTTGCCGACCCAACACGGGTACCGGAAACCGAGGCGCAGGCCTTTATTAATGTCGAGAAGAGCTACGGCGATACGAAGGCCGTGCTGGATGGCGCTAAACACATCCTGATGGAGCGCTTTGCGGAGAATGCCGATTTGCTGGCGCGGCTGCGTTCTTTTCTCACTGAAAACAGTGAAGTGGCCGCGAAAGTAGTGCCGGGTAAGGAAAATGAAGGTGCCAAGTTCCGCGATTATTTTGAGCATCATGAGCCGCTGAAATCGGTGCCATCCCACCGTGCGCTGGCCATGTTTCGTGGCCGTAACGAAGGCTTTTTAACGTTGGCCCTGGAAATTCCGAATCAGGAAGAAGGTCTGCCGCATCCGGCTGAGGGAATGATTGCTGCCCATGCGGGCATCAAGAATGAAAAGCGCGCAGCGGATACGTGGTTGGCGGAAGTGGTGCGTTGGACGTGGCGAGTAAAACTGCTGACGCATTTGGAGACAGATCTGCTTGGTGAAATCAAAGGCAGTGCCGAAGAAGAAGCCATCAAAGTGTTTGCCGATAACCTCAAAGATTTGCTGATGGCCGCTCCTGCGGGCCCGCGTGCCACGCTGGGGCTAGACCCCGGATTGCGTACGGGCGTGAAGGTGGCCGTGGTTGATAGCACGGGCAAGCTGGTGGATCACGGCGTGATTTTCCCGCATGAACCCAGAAATGAATGGGATAAGTCGATTGCGATGCTGGCCGTACTCTGTCAGCGCCACAATGTTGATTTGATTGCCATTGGTAATGGTACGGCTTCGCGTGAAACTGACAAATTGGCCGCTGAGCTTATCAAGAAGCACAGCGAACTAAAGATGACCAAGGTGGTGGTCAGCGAAGCGGGTGCCTCGGTGTATTCGGCGTCGGCGCTGGCGGCGGCGGAATTTCCTGATCTGGATGTGTCTTATCGTGGTGGCGTATCGATTGCCCGTCGCTTGCAAGATCCGTTGGCAGAGCTGGTAAAAATTGATCCCAAATCGATTGGTGTTGGCCAGTATCAGCATGACGTAAATCAGGTAAAGCTAGCGCGCTCGCTGGATGCCGTGGTGGAAGACTGTGTAAACGCCGTCGGTGTGGATGTGAATATGGCATCGGCCGCACTGCTGGCCCGTATTGCCGGCCTTAACAGCACGATTGCGCAAAACATCGTCAGTTACCGTGACAGCAACGGTGCGTTCACCTCACGTGAGGCGCTGAAAAAAGTCCCACGCCTTGGCGACAAAACCTTTGAGCAGGCGGCTGGATTTTTGCGCATCATGAATGGTGAGAATCCGCTGGACGCCAGTACGGTGCACCCAGAGTCGTATCCGATCGTGCAGAAGATTGCTGCACAGTCGACCAAAGATATTCGCGAGTTGCTAGGGGATGCGAAATTTCTTAAGGCAGTGAATGCCGCAGAGTTTGTTGATGAAAAATTCGGTCTGCCCACTATTACCGATATTCTAAAAGAACTGGAAAAGCCCGGTCGTGATCCGCGTCCTGAATTTAAGGCTGCAACCTTTCAGGACGGCGTTACCGAAATTAGGGATCTCAAGCCAGGAATGATCCTTGAGGGTGTAGTGACCAACGTTGCTAATTTTGGCGCCTTCGTAGACATCGGTGTGCATCAGGACGGGCTGGTGCATATTTCTGCGCTTTCTACAAAGTTTATTAAGGATCCGCGTGAAGTTGTGCGTGCGGGGGATATTGTTAAGGTGAAAGTGCTAGAAGTAGATGTGCCGCGTGCGCGTATTGCGCTGACCATGCGGATGGAAGACGAAGTCATGCCGGCCAAAAAGCCAGGCGAGGGAGGCGCGCGCCCGGGCCGTAGCGATCAGGTGACCAGCAAGCGCAGCTTTGGTGAGGCACCCGCTGCCAAGGTCGGCGGCTTGGGTAGCTTGTTGATGAAGGCAGGCGTGAAGAAATAAATACCCACACGCTATAAAAAGAAAAAGGGCTGCCGCGATAACGTCAGCCCTTTTTTATGCGGCGGATTTATTTTAGCCCGACATGCCATCGATGCGAGGTTCTAACAGCATGCGTGCGTAGTAAAACAGGTACAGGCCAAAGGCGAGAATCCACAGTGCGCCAGATAACCACAGTAGCCATGAAGAGGCGCCAGTCGACATCATGACACGGCTAAGGGCGCTAGCATTGAGTGCAATAAATGCAACACTCATGGCCGCCGGGGGCTGTAACGGCCGGCCGGTGTGACCAAGCGTAACACGAGCGATCATGGCCAGAATGAGGCCGCCCATGGCACCGATAGTGAGGGCATGCAGCGGCAGGCTGAGTGAATCGATGATGCCTAGGTGCCACAGTGCCATCCCGAGCGGGGCCAGTGCTAGCCACAGGAAGGCAAGGTGCAGTGACCACAACAGGGGCACGCCCCAGATGCCCCGGTCTTGCCAGCGCGCCATCCGGATCAGTGTGCTGATACCCATCACGGCAAAGACAATGGCCATCCAAGGGGATGGCGTTAGTGACAGGCCTGCTGCAGTCAGCACGGCAGCCAGTACGGCACTGCCCATGGCCACACGATCAAGTGCAGGGATTGCCGGTGCCTGCGTTTTGCGCATTAAGCCGCGCTGAGTGAAAAAAGGAATCACGCGACCCCCAATCAACCCCATCATGGCGGCGACCAACCAGAGGCCAGCGTGCACGCCTTGGCGCTGAAGTTCATCGTCGCCCTGCACTAACCCCGCCAGCGTTACACTATTGGCGGCGGTCATGAGCAATAGCAGTATGGGCACTGGATAATTGCGTATTTGTTTTACGCTGAAGATTTGGCGACCGACAACGATGGCAGCCAGTGGCAGGAAGGCGACATCGACCGGTACTAGCAGCCAGAGAGGAGCACCCAGAAGCCATGCCAGACGACCTGCTAGCCAGATGCCCGCCAGAACAGCCAGCGGTCGGCCAGTGAGCCCTGGGGTGGCGGTCCAGTTCTGCACGGCAGTGAGCAGAAAGCCTGCCACGATGGCGGCGGCAAAGCCGAACATCATTTCATGGCGATGCCAAGCCAGCATGCCGCCAGCAGGGTGCCAGTGCAGCACTCCGCCGAGAAAAGCCAGCCAGAGCAGGATGGCCAGAGTAGCGAAGCCGGCGCCTCCCAGAAAAAAGGGGCGGAAGCCCAGGCGCCAGAGCGGGAACAACGTACGGGTATTTTCAGTTATCTTCATCATGCCAGTAAGGATACATGAAACATGCCAGCTGTATAATTAAAACCAATCAAGGACTTACGGCGAGTAAGGTTTTTTAAACCATGTATATTTAAGGTTCAAAGTACCATCAACGGGTAATATAAACCTTATCTTGCGAGTGGTATTTTTGCTAGGCTCGCGCGCCTTCAGGGAGACTTAGAATGAAACACAAAGCCCATATCCTGCGTGATGAAGGTTCGCGCTTCAGTCGCCATCTCGGTATTCGCTATATAAGCGTGGAAAATGGCAGTTGTATCGCTGAAATCGACATGACCGACTTCCTTCAGAATGTGGTGGGAGGCTTTCATGGGGGAGCAGCATTTGCTCTGATTGACTGTGCGATGGGGGCCGCCATCTATTCTTTGCTTGAGATCGACGAGTTGGCCGCCACGTTGGAGGCGAAGACGAACTACATTCGCCCCGTGCGTGAGGGGCTTATTCGCTGTACAGCAAAGGTGATCCATCGCGGGCGCCGTACGGCAGTATTGGATGCGGAAGTTGTTTCAGGGGGTAAACTGGTCGCTAAGGCGAGTGGTACGTTCGCCATCTGGAAGAGTGAGGCCCCCGCCGCCAGTTAATATGCTGTCCTCTTGTGTCCGGGCATAACGCCCCTATTATTGCCTGCCCCTGATGTGAGGAACTGCCTGTGGATGCCGTGCTTGCCCGTGAACTGGAGTGGCTGTCCCCTAAGGCAATCGTGCTGGCCGGTATGCGCCGTGGCCTGGAAAAAGAATCGTTGCGCGTGCAGCCGGATGGTCATCTAGCGAAGACGCCTCATGCGTCAGCTTTCGGCTCGGCGCTGATGCACCCGTATATCACTACGGATTACTCCGAGTCCTTGCTGGAACTCATTACCCCGGCCACCGGATCGATTGCCGAAACGCTTGGCTTTCTCGATGACTTGCACCGGTTTATTTATGCGCATCTGGGTGACGAAGAGCTATGGGTTAACTCCATGCCGTGCATCTTGGGCGATGATGACAGCATTCCGCTCGCGCAGTATGGCAGTTCTAATATTGGCCGGATGAAAACGCTTTACCGTCGCGGGCTTGGGGTTCGCTACGGTCGTCGTATGCAGACGATTGCCGGGATTCATTACAACCTCTCATTTCCAGATTCTTTTTGGCGAGCTTGGCAAGAACAGTGCGGTGATACACAGGCATTGGCCGACTTTCGTTCGGAAAAATATTTTGCGCTGGTGCGTAATTTTCAGCGCCACAGTTGGCTACTGTTGTACATGCTTGGCGCTAGCCCGGCAGTGTGTGGTTCTTTTCTGCAGGGTCGTGAGCACGGCTTGGATTCCTGTGGTCACGGAACACTCTACCTGCCGCAGGCCACTTCTTTGCGGATGAGTTCGCTGGGGTATCAGAACTCGGTACAGTCAGACCTCAAGGTGTCCTATAACGGTTTGAATGAGTATGTGCGTGATCTGTCACATGCCATTCGTACGCCTTGCGCGCCGTTTGAAAAAATCGGGCTCAAGGATGGATCTGGTGAGTATCAGCAGATCAGCACCAATATTCTGCAGATTGAGAACGAGTATTACGGGCTGGTGCGACCCAAGCGCACGACGGGGCGAGGAGAGCGGCCAACTACCGCACTGTCACGGCGTGGCGTGGAGTATGTCGAGCTGCGCTGTGTTGATTTGAATCCGTTCAACCCCATTGGGATTGATGACAGCAGTGCGCACTTTTTGGAAGTGTTTGCCTTGCATTGCCTGCTGAGTGAGAGCCTGCCATTTACCGATGCTGAATATGCTGCGTTGCCGCTCAACCAGCAGCAGGTGGTTGAGCGGGGGCGTGATCCCGCGCTGCGCATTGATGTACAAGGAGAGTCCCGTCTGTTTGTCGAGCAAGCAGAGCGCCTGTTAGCCGATCTGCAGGCGTTGGCGCCAGTGCTGGACGATGCCCATGGTACGACTGCGTATACGCAAGCGATTGCTCACGAAGCCCGCAAGCTGCACGACCCAGAACTGACCTATTCAGCGACAATCGTGCGTGAATTAAAAGAAAATAATTGCTCATTCTTTGAGTTTGCTCAGCGCACGGGCCATGCGCACGGTGAGCACTTTCGTGCCCGCCCCCTGCTGGGGGAGCGTGCCGAGGAGCTTGCTGTAGCAGCAACAGTATCGCATCGTGAGCAGGCGGCAATTGAAGCCGCTGATACGTCATCATTTGCGGAATTTTTGGCGGACTGGTTTCGCGATTAAGCATGGCCTGTTACCAAAGCCTGCTTGTTTTTCTATTGCTGAGGTCACTAGTCTCGCGGCAGTAATATGGAGTACGACATGCCTTTTATCCCTTCGCCTCGCCTGACTAATCTTGGTATTTTGCTGCTGACCATTGCGGCTATGGGCTTTGCCCTCTGGCTGCAGTATTACCAGCAACTGGAGCCGTGCCCGCTATGTATCTTTCAGCGCATGGCCATGATGGCGACTAGCGCGGTGGTGCTGCTGGCTTTTTTGCATGGCCCGGCCCGTGTTGGTCGGCGGGTATATGCCGGATTCACGCTTTTAACATCGTTGGCGGGTGTGGCAGTGGCCGGGCGCCATGTCTGGTTGCAGAATTTGCCACCGGACCAAGTGCCGTCTTGCGGCCCTGGCTTGGATTACTGGCTGGATACTTTTCCCTTGTTCGAGGTGATTGGCAAGGTACTGCGCGGCTCGGGCGAGTGTGCTGCGATAGAGGGTGCCTTCATGGGCATCACGCTGCCAGGCTGGACGCTGGTGGTATTTGTCGGCTTGGCAGCGCTTGCCGTCTGGCAGTTGTTACGTAGGGACTAAGGGCCCTTGCTTGCAGTCAACGGGTGACGGGCATAGGCTGATCAGTCTTGTGAAGTTTGCCAAGGAGGCTGTCATGCTTAACCCGTCTGCCGGACCTGAAGACCATCACCACCGTGTCGAAATGCTAGTGCGACGCTGGCTTGACGAGCGCCAGTCACTCATTGTCCAGATGTTGGGGCTGGGTGAGGATGCTCGCTCCCCCTCAGAATCAGCCCCCGTCATTGAGCGCGTTCAAGCCTTCTGCGAAGTGCTGATGGACTATGTGTCAGCCGGTTATTTCGAGGTGTATGACGAATTGCTGGCGGAGGGTGAGGCGCAAGGGCGCAAAATACTGGCAGAAGGTCAGGCCTTGCTGCAGAAGCTCCAGTCCTCGCTAGATGCCATTATCCATTTTAATGACTTGCATGATGATCCTGAGGATTCCGATGTGCTGGGTGGCTTGCCACACGAGCTGTCGCAACTGGGACTGACGCTGGAAGAGCGATTCCAGATTGAGGATCGCATGATCGCCTTGTTGCATGCGCCGGCACCTGTTGTACCTGCCTGACAATTTAGACAGTGCTGATATAAATGCGGGCAAATCGGTGCCCGAAATGAAAAAGCCGGCCTGATGGCCGGCTTTTTCGTGGGCGTTACAGCTTACTTTTTCTTTTTGCTCTTGGTGTCTGTGCCTGCTGCGGGTGCATCACTTACAGGCTTTTCAATGCCCAGTAATTCAACTTCAAATACCAGCGCAGAATTGGGGCCGATCGGGCCTACACCTTGCTCTCCATAGGCCAGTTCTGGTGGCAGCGCGAAGCGAAATTTGGAGCCGACCTTCATGAGCTGCAGGCCTTCTGTCCAGCCCGGAATAACTTGGTTCAGCTGGAAGGTTGTTGGTTCGCCACGCTCAACAGAGCTGTCGAAAACACTGCCATTAACCAACGTGCCGTGATAGTGCACCTTCACCATGTCGCTGGCTTTGGGTGTGGCACCTGTTCCCTGTGTCATCACTTCGTATTGCAGGCCGCTGCTGGTCGTTTTTACGCCCGGCTTTTTGCTGTTTTCGGCTAGGAAGGCAGCCGACTTCGCCTTGTTCTCGGTTGCGGCCCGATTGGCCTTTTCGGCGGCTTCTAGCTGCAGGCGATTACGGAAAGCTTCCAGCGTGGATTTCATTTCGTCTTCGCTGAGCTTTGGCTCTTTCTTGGCAAATGCGTCACGGAAGCCAGATACATAGGAATCAATGTCCAGCTTGTCGATATGCTGGGCATGGCTCATGCCGCTGAGAAAGCCAATGCTATAGGCTGCTTTGGCATCATCGTTGGCAAGGACAGAGGTAGCGACTTTTTTGTCGGCAGCCAATGCAGGAACGGACAGGCTGGCCAGCAGGGCGGCAGCGATCAGGGTGCGCTTCATGTGTTCTCCTTATGGATATTCAGCCGTTTGATTTGCCGGCCATAAAACCCGATCGAGCATACTGTGCAGCCTCGATATTGGCTATGTGGTTTTGCGTGGTGCATTTGTGACAGGCATCGCGATAGTCATGACAAAAACATTGCGAGCACAACTACAGGCCATCAGTACGCCGAAAATTTGATCCAGATTAAGGGGGCGTGTCTGTCTGTGCTCGCTTTTCAGCGTTACATCGTATATTTTTCGCACAATGAACCTCTGCCTGTCAGGCCGATGTCCAATGGCCACGATGACGGCCTGACCGACAGAGGTTCTTGCGCCGACCCGTCGCGTTAATCACATGAGGATGTGCCCATGGCTTCTGCCAAGAAAAAGCCCGCTGCAAAACCTGCCGCCTCGACGGTGGATAAACTCAAGAAGGACCTGGAGAAGCAAGTGAACGATTTACAGGAACACTTCCAGAAGGTTGTCGAAAAGACCCAGAAGGAAGCGGAAAAATACATTGAGTCCGCTCGCAAGCTCGTTGAAAAGGCAGAGTCCAACTACAAGGATCTGCAAAAGAAGATCGAGCAGCAGATCGCTAAGGCTGACAAAGATGCTATCAAGGCCGTAAAGGAAAGTGCCAGCAAGGCACAGACTGAAGCCAAGACTGCGCTCAATGCCGCCAAGAAAGATTTTGAGCAGGCTAAGTCAGCTATTCAGGGTTTGCAGAAGCAGAGCCAGCTCAAGGCTTATGTACAGAGCAAGCTGAAGCCGGCCACAAAAAAAGCGGCTGCTAAGGCCCCGGCCAAGGCCGCTGCCAAGCCGGCCGCTAAGGCTGCTCCAAAAGCTGCTGCCGCCAAGGCTCCAGCAAAGCCAGCGGCTGCTAAGCCAGCCCCCAAGGCAGCTCCTAAAGCCCCAACAAAGCCCGCTGCAGCCCCTAAGCCAGTTAAGGTGAAGTCGTTGGACAAGCCTGCTGCCAAGGCTAAGGCGTCCAAGGCCAAGGCATCAGAGCGCACCGTACTGACCCCGCCAGACGCTGAGTAATCCGTCTGAGCTAAGAAAACGGGCCTACGGGCCCGTTTTTCATTTCAGCGATGAATGCCACGTGTTGCCCCGCAAGCTGATAGAATCCGCGCCCATGATTATTGCCTCCCAACTTGCCGTTCTTCGCAACGGCCGCGAACTCTATCGCGACGCTTCTTTTGCACTTCATCCTGGCTGGAAAGTCGGTCTGACCGGCGCCAATGGCGCTGGCAAATCCACTTTCTTTAACCTTTTGCTGGGAGAGATGACCCCCGATGCCGGCCGCCTAGAGCGCCCCACCGTTTGGACGGTGGCGCACATGGCGCAAGAAGTCAGTGCGCTGGAAATGAGCGCGCTGGATTATGTGCTGGATGGTGACACCGAGTTACGCCAGATTGAGCGCGACCTGCTGCTAGCGGAAAACGAGGAGCGCTACGAGGATCTGGCTAACCTGTATCAGCGCTATGAGGAGATCGGAGGCTATACCGCGCCGTCGCGGGCCGCGCGCCTGTTGGCAGGCCTTGGTTTTTCGGATGAGGAGCAGCAGAAGAACGTTGCGGATTTTTCTGGCGGCTGGCGTATGCGCATCAATCTGGCACAGACACTCATGTGTCGCTCGGACTTGCTCTTGCTGGATGAGCCGACCAATCACCTCGACCTCGATGCCATCCTCTGGTTGGAAGACTGGCTGCGTGCCTATACCGGCACGCTGATCATGGTGTCTCACGATCGTGACTTCCTTGATAACGTGGTTGAGCACATTCTCCATGTAGAGCAGACCGGTATTACGCACTACCGTGGTAACTACTCGACCTTTGAGCGTACCCGTGCCGAGCGTCTGGCGCAGCAGCAGCAACAGTTTGAAAAGCAGCAGGCGGATGTGGCGCATCTGACCAAGTATATTGACCGCTTCCGTGCACAAGCCACCAAGGCGCGCCAGGCACAGAGCCGTATCAAAGCGCTGGAGCGCATGACCCTGATTGCCCCTGCGCATGTGGATTCGCAGTTTAGTTTTCGCTTTCGGGAGCCGGAACGCTTGGCCAGCCCGCTTATCCGTATGGATGACATCAATGCAGGCTATGGTGAGCGCACGGTGATTGCGGGCGTTAATTTTTCACTGACCCCTGATACGCGTCTGGGACTGCTTGGCCCGAACGGTGCCGGTAAGTCGACGCTGATTAAAACGCTGGTGGGTGAAATTGCGGCGCAGCAGGGTGAGCGTACGGTTTCAGACCACACCCGTATTGGTTATTTTGCGCAGCATCAGGTTGATCATCTGGATCTGAAGGCTTCGCCGCTGCTGCAGCTGTCACGTATTGCCGGGCGCACCGATGAGCTAACGCTGCGCAAGTTTCTTGGTAGCTTCGGCTTTGCTGGCGATCGCATTGATACGTCGTGCGAGAATTTTTCTGGCGGCGAGAAGGCGCGCCTGGCGCTGGCGTTAATTGTTTGGCAACGCCCGAATGTGCTGCTGCTCGATGAACCTACCAACCACCTTGATTTGGAAATGCGTCATGCGTTGACGCTGGCCATTCAGGAGTATCAGGGTGCGTTGGTGATCGTGTCGCATGAGCGTCATTTGCTGAAAGCGTGTTGTGATGACTTCTTGCTGGTGGCAGATGGCGAGGCACGTAACTTCGAGGGTGATCTCGACGATTATGCGCAATGGCTGCGTGACTGGCGCTCCGCGCAAGATAAGAAGAGAGAAGGGGCCAAGCCGGCAAAGAAGGCGGCGGCTCTGAAGGTTGAAGCGGTACCACTGCCAGTAAAGCAAACAGGGACCACGCGGGATCAGCAAAAAGCGCTAGCCAAGCTGGAGAATCAGTTGGCCGCTGTGCAGGATCGTTTAACTGAGCTGAATGGTCTGTTGGGAGAGGCTGCGCTCTACGAACCCGCCCAAAAAGATGACTTGGCCCGGCATTTGGCTGAAAAACAGGTGCTGGACGCAGAAATGGCCGCGCTAGAGATAAAATGGCTGGAATTGAGCGAGGCTACAAATTCGTAACTTGACCTGTTACGGCATTGGGCTAGTCTCGAGGGTAACGGATGTTGTGGCATCTCGCCGTTACCTCATTTGCGGTTAACTCAAGGAGCACTACATGAATCTGAATAAGGCACTCGATAAAGCCTATGAAAGTAAGTCACTGAAAGAGCTGGCCGATGCACCGGTCGATGCCCTCGCTGGCGTGAGCGAGAATGATGCAAAATTGCTGAAGGAAGCCTTTAACGTAAAGACAGTGCGCGACTTGGCCAACCTTAAATACGTAAAGTGGGCTCAAGCGATTGTCACGCTGGCTGACACTGAGCAGTA
>ERZ724509.411-NODE-411-length-19033-cov-5.325377_pt1 | contig 19033 bp, 35 predicted proteins | sample MGYA00376042_ERZ724509 | MGnify/ENA primary metagenome ERZ724509 (study PRJEB28724, sample SAMN07190887) | wastewater metagenome | isolation source: effluent of sewage treatment plant in Hong Hong | place: USA: Christiansburg, Virginia | collected 2016-03-01 ...
TTGTTTGCTAATCGATTTTTGAGTTTTTATGACTCCCGCGCTATCAAAGAAGCCTATTACTAGGCATATTTTAAGGGGAGTTTTTGATGGCGATGGTTGTTACTCTTCTAGATGTTCTCCAAAAATAACTTCTGGATCTTTAATGTTTTTAAGACAGTTGTCAGAGTTTTTAACGCAAAACGGAATAGATGTTACAATAAAAATACAATGTATAGGTATAAACACTACATATGCTCTATATGTTAAAATGAAGCACCGTTTTGAACTTTATAAACTATTATACGACAATAGTACTATATTTCTTGAAAGAAAAGAACTAAAACTGCGCTCTTCACTTGCAAAAGTGAAAGATAAATCGGATGAATTGCAAGAAAGGCTGAAATTGCAGACTTGCAGCCAAGCTACAGATACATCTGTAGAAGGTTCAACGACTACCTGAGAGGTACAGACCTCTTAATAACAGGAACAAGCGTCCGACAACCCAAGCGGTTGATGACATAGTCTGATCTGTGCGGAATAAAAACGTACAGTTAACACAATGATGGTATGTCCGAGTTTAAGCTATCTAAAACAATTGATGTAGACACTGATACAGCGCGTTCTATCATAGATTCCTTCTTTGAAAAAGTACCGACTGTAAAAGCTTATCTTGAGCGACAAGGTAAACTAGGTGTGTATTATCTATACTCAATAACACCACCACCATTTAAACGTAAGCGTTTCTATAAAGACCCTGGCTTTGACTTTAAAGCAATAGGTGCTATAGAACGTGCTAGTAAGAATGCTCCTATTCAGGGGGCAAATGCTGATGTTACTAAAACAGCCTTAATCTTCATTAGTAACTATATACGAGATAACAAGCTTGATATAAAGATAGTAAATGTCATACACGATGAGATTATAACAGAGTGTAAGGACGAGTTGGCTGAAGAGTGGAGTAAAACAATGTCTAAACTGATGGTCGACGCAGCTAAAGTCGTCATTAAAAGTATTCCAGTGGTAGTAGACTGTAAAGTCAGCGACCATTGGTCTAAGTAGTACTATTAACCCTAATTCATTAAAGAATGCGAAAAGCAAAATCACAACGTCGCGTTACCGCTAACAAGGTTGGCCGTCCACGCAAATCTGCTACTACAAGCAGAACCACAAAAGCAAAGAAAACTACCGGTAAAGAGCTCCAGGAAGCAATCGCTGCAACTGTAAGCACTGCCTACAAACGTGAAAATGAGCGTATCATGAAACGTATTCAAACGCTGTATGCTCGCCATTCACAACCAACTAAACGTATGGTAACATACGCTATTACCGGAAAATAAAACTAACCGGTGCTTAATGATGATGTTGAAATAGGGCCTGTGGTGGGCCCTATTTATTCTAAACTGTAAAACTATAACTATATGCCCACTCAAATACGAAAATGTACCTGTCAGCACGCAGCACAGGACGCCTTATACGGTAAAAACATGCGTGCCTGCAATGATATGGCTAAAGCACCAGGCTCTTCACGATGTACAGTATGTAAAGCTGTAATATCTGGTTCTGGATCAGCCAAAACAGTTACCGCTACTAAAGGTAAAACTAAGAAGTAATGGTAAAGCGTTTCATAAATGCTATGATTAAAGCGTTAGTTGTAGTAGTATTTTACGCTTTACTCATCGGTACGGTCTCTATTGCTTTGAGTAAAAAGCAAAAAACAACTATACGTATTAAGCCTAGTGGTGAAATGCGTGTAAACCCTGTTATTAACCAGTTAAAATTAGACTTAAATGGCTACTATTACAAAGAAGAAAAAAGAGGATCCTATTACAAAATTAGTCCAGGCTCATAAAGATATTCTTAATCCAAATATCTTTAGAGAAGCAGCACCTTTAGCTAGAAAAAACAATGCCTTTGGTTGTGTAATGCTAAACACTGTAATAGAAAAAAGTTACAAACCAGAGTCTAGTGATTTTGTAGTTGACGTACACGCGAAGTTTTTAGAGTTATACTTCAGAGATAATTTTGAGGTCTTTTATCTTAGTTCCGGCTTTATGTATAGAAGTATAATGAACGTTTCCACACAAGTGTGGCAGGATCATTATTCTATCTTTCAAAAAATACCACCTAAAGCACAAAAACTAAGGACGATCTTAAGGGAAACACAGGATGCTGTAATGAAATACGAAGATTCCGTAAGTGCAAACTTAAGATTTATGGTATTTCATCTAGCCGCAAATCTTCTCGAAGAAGAATTAAACAAATTAAATGCCCCAACTAAACCCATCAAACGGAAAGTCGTTTCTAGAAGATCTAGTAGACGAACTCGGAGATAGTCGCGATATCTTAAATCTGACTGAGTATTCAGTCGGTGATGAGATACGTATATTCGAGAAAGCAATAACAAGAGTAAAAGAACCTCTAATTGAGGGAACGGCTAAGGTAGAAGATGCTATTGTAAATATGCAGAATGCTATGCAAGAATCAAACAATGATGAAGAAAAGAAGAAACTTGAAGAACATATACAAAAAGGTAAACACGTTTTAGACGAGATAGACGTAGCACTGCGGATCCTAGGAACATGGGATGCCAAGAAAGTATATGTCATAAAGTCGATACAGGAAAGCTCTGTTACTGTAGAGTTTACTGAAGCCGGAGACCTACAGTTTGGTTTCTTAGACATTTACAGACACGCTGCGCTGAAACTTAAATTTTAAAAACAATATCAAAATGGGATTATTTATTGCGTACGGTATCATAGGGATCTGTGCATTAAGCGTACTATATTCAGTTGGAAAAGAACTTATATTACGAGAACCTAAGAGCGGCAGTTGATCTGCTCTTCTTAGACAACACTATTAACGGTAGCACCCCAATCGAAGAAGTAATCGATATAATCGAAGACCGCTTTAATTTAGGTGCTACCTTTAATACTGTTATAACAGAACAAGACATATACAATGTGACAGAACCCACTAGCCAAGATATGGCTTTAGACTATGCGCATATGTACTCAACATTAGATTTAAATTACGGATATGAAGATTACACGTAAACACTTATATAAAAAAGGCGAAATAGTTAAGTTTAACTATAAGCTTGTTAAATTAGCAAGAGATCTAGTAAAGTTAGTTATAGAATCACCAGTTATGCCTGATGATTATAGAGGTGTAGCTCTTATACACTATTATGCCTCAGGTATACTAAGTCCGACAGCATTAGCATCGCATCATCAAAATCTGTTAGCACGTTTTGAAGATTTAGCAGAAAATGATAAACAAGAAGAAATGTTGCGATTACAAAAAATACAAACAATATCAAGTACCATAATTAATCAATATGGTATTAATCTACCATTGCTGTACTTAGTTGCAGATCCTTATCTTGAAGTAAGGGTAGTCAAAAGAGGTAGTGCTTCTGCGTATGCTATTTCGATAGATAGTACACTAAACAGCAAGGAGGCATATAATACCCACATAGAAGCGTTAGGTTTGGATGATGGTACCAAATCTATTTGTAATAGCGTATTACAATACACTTTAGCTAGTACTATTGGAAATATCCCTCGTGCTAAAATGGTAGTTACTCAAACTTTACTTGTACCTAAAGATTTCGTACCGCCAACAGAATCGCTTAAACTTGTTTTAGACTTTTAATGAATATAACAATTGATGAACGAACTATTCAAGACCTTAATCTCGATCAAGCCACAGCCTGTTTGATAGTACTAAAAGCCTCAAATGTACCATTACCACCAGAACTAAACAAGTATCTAGAAACAAAAGGACTATTAGTCTTTGATAGGGTTTCAAAAGCAACATTAGAACGCCTACGGTATATGTACTTGGCATCTGAGGGCATCGTACTTACAGAAAGTAGACGTAAGATGTTTAAAGAGCTAGAAGAGGCATACCCTCAATTTGACCAATCTAGGCCATTACGCGATGGTTCAGACAAAGTGATGCGTAGGTACCTTAAAGCTATAAACGACGATCCTGAGAAGCATAAAGAGGTTTTAGAGGCTATTGAACGAGAAAAGCAAGCTAGACTAGTACGTAGAACCAAAGGGCAGTTTGTAGAATCATGGAAAAACTTATCAAAGTATGTCGAAACTGAAGGGTGGAAGCTTTATACTAAAGAGCTACCCAAAGAAGTATCTCAAATTTCAATAGGCTATGGAGAACAGGAGTTATAAGATATTGCCTATAATACCAATCCAGGAGGCCATTACTGAAGCTGATGCTGAAATAGCCAAGGCTATGGCAGGAGCACAGGTTGGCCTTTTAACTAGATGGCCCAAGCTAAATTCTGCCTTAAATGGCGGCTTTAGATTCGGTGAGTTTTATCTACTCGCAGGAGCATCTGGTTCTGGTAAAAGTATGTTTTTAAATATGCTTATCTTAGATTTCTGTAACCAAGCCCTTAATGGTAACTTTGAACATAAGTTTAAAATACTACACTTTGCCTTTGAGATGCCCTCTAAGACAGAAGTCTTAAGGTCATTCTCTAGTATTACTGGTATTAACTATAAACGTATGGTTGACCCCAGTAATCCAATAACACGAGAAGAACAGCTATTGCTTGAGCATCAAACAAGAGCATTACGCGATAATGACATAATCCACTATGTGGAGCATACGGGACGTGTTGGTGACATAGTGGAAACCGCTAAGGCATTTCAGGAGATGTGGCCTGACCATAAGCTTATCATATCTTTAGACCATACCATATTGGCTGATTATGACGATGAGCAGTCTGAAGTACAATTAGTTTCTAATCTGACTAAAGTAGGGATAGTCCTACGTAAAGAAATTGGTGCTATGATGATATTCATAGGCCAGTTAAATGATAAGATTGAGGATCCAGACAGACGTGATCCAAACAAGCCACAGTTTCATTTTCCTACAAAACGTGATATTCACGGCAGTAAGAGCGCGTATAGAGACGCGGACTGTGTTCTTGTAGTACATGCTCCTGAACAACTAGGCATAGAGAATTATGGTAAACTAGGTTATCCTACTAAAGGATTACTCGCTTTACACCTTTTAAAGTTAAGAAATGGTACCCCGGGTGTAATACGATTAAAACACGATTTATCAAGGGGTGCTATAGAAGAATGGAAAGATGGGAGTAGTATTACCTCGAACGGCGTTACCGCCAAGTAACATAAACCCAAGAATGCTTCTCCTTTATGGGGCTAGCAAGATAGGAAAGACCTACAGTTTGGGTAACTTGGATGGTGTATTAATAATAGATACAGAGAAAGGAACAAGATCTATACCTGGAATGAAGGTAGAGATTAATGACCTTAGCGAGCTTAGCGAATTAATTAAAGAATTAAAGAAACCAGAAAATAAAGGTTTATACAAGTATATAGCCTTAGACACTCTTGATAACATAGTAAGATGGATTGAAAGACACATTTGCCGTGGTACCCTTACCAAAGATGGCACTCCATACAAATCGGTAGCGGATATGCCATATGGAAGTGGATGGTCTCAATTGAGGGACAAGACCTTGGAATTAATCAAAACTATAGCAGACTTAACAGATCATTTGATCCTTATCGCGCACCGGGACAGACGCGTTATGGGAGAGAATCAAGTTGAGGTAAGCATAGTGGGGCTAGATTTGCCGGGTAAGGGATTAAAAAATGAGCTTGTAGCAACTGCCGACGCTATAGGCCATGTGTATCGTAATGATGCAGGCGAACTAAGAATTTCATTCATAAGAGCAGAAGGTAAAGAGGAAGTCGAGGCGGGGTCTAGAATACCCCACTTGGAAAACAAGGACTTACCATTTGATTGGTCAGTCATCTATAAGTAGTACAATGATTAGTACAAAAGACGTTGCAGAAGGCAAATCACAGTTTCCTAGTAGACTGGAGCCTGGAATTCACGATGTAAAAATACAATCCATAATTGGAGGCGTTTCTACATTGAAAAAAACACCATACGTAGAAATAACATTTGAGAATGCCTACGGCAATCACAGAGAGACTTTCTACTTTGCAAAAACCGGAAAATCACAGGAGATCTCATTGGAGAAGATTAAGCACCTTGCTACCAAAGTTATCTCTGAAGACGAATTGAATGCTATATCCGCCGCTGATGTAAACGAGTATGCTGCAAAGCTTAATGTTGCTCTCGTCAACAAATCTGTGCGTATTAAGCTTTCCGGAGAGGAAGAAATCAATACCAAAACCCAAAAGACATTTGTTAACCGTAAGTTTAACTTCTATCCTTGGGCAGAAAGTACCGCTGTTCCTCTGGCGCAAACTAAATTGAAATTCAATAAGGACAATGTGGGTGACTACAAACCACTTAGCAAGGCTTCTGCTGCTTCAGCAGTTCCAGGTGCTGATGGTGATGTAAGTGACCTTCCGTTCTAATTGCATTTGTGGTGGGGTAAAACCCATCACTAATGATTACCACAAAAGGTATAGTTCTAAACGAAGAGCTTAGGACTAAAATAGAGAGTTATGATGATGAGTACCTATTCAGGCTCTATATACCAGAATTAGAGATAGGAAAGAGGTTGTGTTCACCTTTACGTAAGGATGATACGCCCTCTTTCTCTGTCTTTGTTGGTAGATCTGGTAGGTTAATGTACCATGACTTTAAAACAGGTGATAGTGGCGATATCATTAAGTTTGTCTGTCAGATGACGGGTTTGTTATATTATGATGCTATGCGTAAGATACTTCGTGACATTAGTGTCGGCATCAGGATACAAACAACTAAAATAGAACGCAAACAAAGTGCTACCACTAAAAAAGAGATAAAAGTAATAACACGTCAATTAACCGATAGAGACATAAGCTACTGGGAATCGCATGGTGTATTAAAAAGAACGCTGTCATTGTATAAAGTCTACTCCCTTGAGGCGGTATTCATCAATGACGTTCTCGTAGGCGAATATAGGTCAACCCAACCAATTTATGGTTACTATTTTGGTAACGGTGAATGGAAGATTTATAAACCTTATAGTTTGCAAAGGTTTTATACAAACACTAATAAGCTTCAAGGATATGACCAATTGCCCGAAACAGGCGAATTATTGGTTATTTCTAAGAGCCTTAAGGATGTAATGCTTTTGCGCGAACTTGGTTACTTTGCCGTAGCCCCACATAGCGAATCTGTTAATAATATTGATGAGATTGACGAGTTAAAAACAAGGTTTAAACGTATTGTAATATGGTATGACAACGATGAACCAGGCGCTTTAGGCGCAGAGAAATTGTCTACAAAGTTAGGATTACCCTATGTACAATTACCTACAGACCAAGCCGCTAAAGATATAAGCGACTATTACAAAGCTAATGGCTTTCTTGCTTCGCAGGAAATGGCCGACAAATTGCTATGGCAGAACAAAGAGTAATCAAAACCAGACTTCGCCAAAAGGAAGAATGGTTTAAGATGATTGCAGTAGCGGAGGCACTTCGTCTCCCTATCTTGCTTATTGGAAAACCAGGAACAGGAAAAACTAACACGTTATTGGACTATGCTGCTGCGAAGTATGCAACTGCCGAAGAAGCACACGAGAAGTGTTTCGTTATAGAAGTGGATGAAGGTACTAAATCTGCAGAGATTAAAGGCCGTATGGACCTCGAAGCAATCGTTACAGAACACAAGTACGCGGTAATTGCTCCAATCGTTGATGCCAAATTTGTGCTTATTAATGAGGTTGATAAAGCTTCTTCCGGTTTCAGAAACTCCATGCTGGGTTGTATGAACGAGAAAGAGCTTATGACTGGACATAAGCGTATTCCATTGGATTGGGATGTGTGGTGCGCTTCGTGTAATACTATTCCAGAGGATGAGAAGGAAAACCCATTCTGGGACCGTTTCATCTTGAAAGTGGAAGTTCCTCGCTTGTCAAAAGCTGAATTACACAAAATGCTGGATAAAACACCTTCTCTGCACACTGACACACAAGCTTTGAATAAAGTACACGTTGTTGTACCAGATCAAGCAGATATCGACAAAATCTCTGTCGATTCCAAAATGCTTGAAAAGTTCATCAATCACACGCACCAACATGTGTCTGACAGAACTATGACCTTCGTTCCTAATCTTGTACGTGCTGTGCAGATTGTGTACTCGTTGGGTCAAGCAAGTGCCTTTACCAAAGTATGTGGTATGCTTGCCGGAGTTAATGTCGCGAAAGCATTGTCTGCTGAAATCGAGCCTAAAGATCTGATTGCAGTAAGACAGCAAATTGAGAAGTTTGCATCTATCGCAGACGTATCTGTTGTTGAACGTGAATACGAAGCTTGTAAACAAACAATCAAAAGCCTTCTCGCTAAGAATATCATTGACAAAGAAACTCAGGAGGCTCTGGTAAGAGAACTTGCTGATAAGCTGCGTTCTAATGCATTTCTGGAAATAGAATTAACTATTCCAGGCGAAGAGGGGTCTAACGCTTAATGAGCTACGGTTACCACGATCCGTATTACAGCGGGAACAGCGGTAAATCCTCAAAGGGAAGGTGGTCGGATGATGACTTTTATGGTTCGTCCACCTTCTTTAGAGGGGCTTCTAAATACACATATACTCGGGAGAAAACAAATATCGTTGATCCTGAATTATCGTATTGGGAAGCTAGTACTTTGCATGAATCTATAAGAAGCGAGATTACAAAGTCGGGTGAGGGGCATATCTCGTCTCTTTATGAGCAGGGCATCGTACCAAAAGATGTTGTAGAAGACATATACAAGTCTTATTACTATACACCTGATGGTATGGCGCTGATTAATCTAGACAAGCCTGAGCTCGCCTGGAAAGCAAAGTTACTAGACAAACTGTCCAGTTACTATTTGAAGCCTATAACTAGAAGCAATGAGCTTTATAGTACGATAGTGACTAAGACAATAGTACATAACTTACTACGCTTAATTTACCAAAAAGCAAAAGAACAAGGCATCGATCCTGACACTAAAGAAGGGAGAGAGAAAATGAAGCAAATGTGCCAGCAAATGGGTGATGGGCAAGATGGGCAACTAGAGAAGATGGTTGAGAAAGTGGCAGCTGAATCCACAGAAGACCTTTCTAAAGTAAAAGCCGCTGCCGAGGAGATGTTCGGTAAAGAAGCAGCTAAAAACTTAGAGAGCCGCGAGCTCCTTAAGGATATAGACACGCTGAAAGCTTTTGCTAAAGAATTCTCTATTAACCCTGCCGCATTGTCTAAATTCGTTAAAGGCTGCGAGAAGAATATTGTTTCTTACTTTAATGCCAATAGCGACATTTACGAAGAGCCGTTCTTAGAAGCGGATGAAGTACATGATATACAAGAACTTGAACAACTGTTACCTATACTCAGATACACTGGGTTAGAAGATATGGTTGTAGACGCGATAAAAAGCAGCTTTAAGTTCGACATATATCTAGACGCATCTGGTTCTATGTCCGATGGAATACGCCTATCTGGAGGTGGATCTCGTACTCGTTACCAACTTGGTATATACTTGACTATCAGACTTAATGCCTTAGGTTTGGTTAAAAAGATGTTCTTGTTTGATAACACTGTACGGCACATTAAGACTAGCATGGATTTGTACAAAGCACATTGGGGAGGTGGTACCTCCTTTAGTTCTGTGTTAAATAGCATTAGAAGAGAGAATAGGCCTTCTGTAGTGTTGACTGACATGCAGGATACTATAAGCTCTTATGTTAAAAGTACTTATTTTGTTGGCCTTGGTGAATTCCACCCAAGTGGTACACAAGCCATAATGGAGTCCTATCAGAAGAATAAGCAATTCTTGCTTTTTGATTCTAAAGGATTTAAGGTGCCAATCAAAGGTACTGACTATTAACGGCAACATCTTTGCTGATATTTGTATATGAGTGATATAGTAATTTCGATACCTGATTATATAACGCAGGTAATGCTTTCAAAGAAGAGAAGAGTAAAGTATACAAAAGCCGGTAAGGTGTCTAAAACTAGTGGTACCCCAAAGTACCATAAGATTGCAGGTAATGACTTATGGGCAAGTTTGAATCCACACGTACGCGCTAAGATCCTTAAAGAGATCAAGCTGTGGTTCTATGATACGTATATACGTAACTTAGGCGTGTTATCAGACTTCCCCATAAGCATTACTTTCAATTTCTATGGGCCATTAGGTGATTTAGACTTAGATAATTTAGATATATTTTACAGAAAAGCTTTCCTTGACTGTTTAGCAGGCCACGTACGTCAAAAGCCTGTAGTGAATACCACGATTTCAACTGGTAATATTAACAAAGAATGGGACTATGACACATATCCACCTAAAATTCCAGATGATAGTGTCCATTTCGTAAGAGAAGTACGCTCCACATATACTGAATCTACCGAGACTAAGTTAGTTATCGAAATAAAAAAGTATGAGCATAGGGACAACACCTAGGAAGATTAGTAATTCCAGTCTAGATTGGATTAAATTAGGCCCAAGAGTATTTAAGTTAATGTGGAATAGAGAACTAGCTAAGACTAGCTCTAAAAGCCTTGACTTAGGGTCAGCATTGCATTGTTACTTACTTGAACCTGACAGATTTCAAGATGAGTATGTTATTGCAGATTTCAAAACTGTAGGAGGCTTAATGGGAACTTTTATAAAATCGGTTCACCTAGCCAAACTAGAACTATTACCAACAGAAGATGACTTACCAGAAGAACTGTATCAAGCGATTGCAGACAAAGTAGGCTTTAAGATTAGCTTAAAGGCTGTAATGGATGGGTATAAAGACCCTAAGTATGACGCCTACAAAGACGCCTTAAAGGCAACGCATGGTGTGTTAACTGTATCTCGGCAGGATATGGACATAATAAATGCTTGTCATACGGCTATATCAAGCCATAAGCTTGCTTCGCAATTGATACTGGGCAATGGTATAGACACTTCAGATGACATCCAGATAGAATCAGAGATGGTTTTAGAAGCTGATATGACGGGAAAATACAGCGTTCTACCTTCGATAGGATTACTTGATAGGGTAATCATCGACCACGGTAAAAGGAAAATAATACTAGTCGACCTAAAGACAACTTCAAATTCCGTATACTTGTTCCAAGACTCATACCTAAAGTATGAGTATGATCGTCAAATGGCATTTTACAATGATTTACTTGCCTCCGTCTATCCAGAATACTCAGTCGACACCTATATAGTAGCAGTACAAACAACGTATACAACTCATACTACTGATTGTGCTGTGTTTAAGATAGATGCTGACCAGATAGAAAACGGAAGGGTAAAATACAAGAGAATGTTAGACCGTGTTAGTTGGCACATGTCTAATGACGTTTGGGACTATCCACAAGAGTATTACGAATCCATTGGGTTATGTCAAATAAATCGAAATCCTTAACGTTCAATTTTTTAGTACCTTTATTTGGTAAGCCATATGCCTTTTATGAACCGCATGCTATCGAAGCCTATTTGGCTGACGGTACTATGCGTGATTATAATGAACCAGGACATGTGTTTTTGCTATTAAAGGATTCTACACAAGCAACTAGATTAATCACATCCATTCGTGGATTTGATTCCTATGTTGCTGATTATAAAGTAAATGACTTCGAAATAATGATGGTACTTAAAATACCAGCAGTGTTTCACGATGACTATTTAAAGTTTATGGATGGTAAATATTCGCGAATGAGCGAAAGTGCCAAATCCGAAATCTTAGCAACGAGTATAAAAGGTGGTAATAATGAAAAGGTATTAACTAGAGACAAAGGTCTAAGACAACATTGGGAGAAACGTTTAGACGTTGAACTCACAGATGAAGATGAGGTTTATTGGAAGCCTACGATAGAAACTGAAACATATCAAGGTGTTAGAGAGGGCGAGGTCCCTCTCTAACCATAAACCAATAAAGCTATGGAACTACTAGACGGATTCTTAAGTTATTGGGGAGGCGGTCCTCCTGCAGAAGTAATTTGGGCCTTAAATGACCTACTCAAGTTCGCTAAAAGAAACGGATTTGATGATGGTTACGGTAACGTAAGTTTATTTAGCGAAGAGACAACAGACGAAGCCGCTGGTACTAATATAATGTTATCCTGTAAGCTGTCTGAGTTTCTTAAAGCTAAAATAGAACGCGGATAATTAAAGAAAGGTTAAACATTGATTCCTATAAAATACGTACAGTAATGTGCGACGTGTTGTTCCCTTGAGTAAGGAATCTAAGAGGTTGAAAAGATGGAATAAGTTAACTAGACTCTGCCACCACAACACGAATGAGTTCTCAGCAAGTGGTTGAAAAATGACTTCCAAAGGGTTATAAACTGACTAGCGCAGCAATGAGTCCCCTAACCATGTGACCCTACCCATACATTGGGAGGGTGCTAAAACATTATGGCAAAGATTAAAATACCCAAACCAGGCGATAAGATTCAGATCACAGACTATTCAGGAATGGAACCGAATGAAGCAGCTAGAATAAGTAAATTACCTTATCTTACTGTGGAATCAGTCCTTCCAATACCACTGACTGATGAACGCGGTGAGCGTTACACAGCTTATGAAGTGTACGCCAATGAAACAGATTACTTAATAGGAATAAATTGGAAATTCTATGGAGAATAACGAAACAATCAACCCAGGAGATACTGTAAGATGTATAAGAGGCCCTGAGAAGAATACAGAACCTAGGCTTGTTGTAGGTAATTTATACATCGTAAATGCTATACACCAATGTGTTAGATGTAAAGAAGTGTTGTTTGACGTAGGTCTTACTACCGATGATTTATTACTGAGATGTTGCTGTGGTGCTGGGTTCTGTGTTCCTAAAAATGTGCGTTTATGTTATGCAAATAGGTTCGTTAAGGACAGGAACAGTTCAAGGTATATGGCTGATGTTAAGCCTATATCCTACACAAAGATAATAGAAAAAGAAAAAGAAAGAATACTCGAAAATTAGACTCAAAGATGGGTTAATGGTCTAGGATTTGTAGCATAGTTCGTCCCTATGAAAAATGCTACATTAGAAAACGAAATTTTATCCGAGATTATTGTATTCTCCAAGTATGCTAAGTTTGTCCCGGAACTTAGTAGACGTGAAAGTTGGTCACAAATATGTGATCGCTACAAACAAATGATGGTTAGTAAGTATCCTCACGCGCAGGAACTTATCGAAAAAAGCATGGAGCTGGTACTGAATAAAAAGGTACTTCCTTCTATGCGTGCCTTACAATTTGCTGGACCAGCAATTGCGAGAACCCCATCTAGAGTCTATAACTGCGCTTACTTGCCTATTGATGACTACAGGGCATTTTCCGAAACCATGTTCCTCTTGCTGGGAGGTACTGGAGTAGGATACTCTGTACAGTTTCATCACGTTGCCAAACTACCTGAAATCAGAAAACCGCTAAAGACCCGTAGGTACTTAGTTACTGATAGTATAGAAGGTTGGGCTGACGCTGTCAAAGTCTTAATGAAGAGCTATTTTGGATTACAAAACTGGCTTCCCGTTTTCGACTACTCTGACATTAGACCTAAAGGCAATTTGCTAGTAACCGCAGGAGGTAAGGCCCCAGGCCCTGAGCCACTACGATTGGCTTTAACACACATTGAGTCTATTCTGTCTCAGGCTCAAGAAGGTGTAAAACTATCAAGCTTACAAGTACATGATATTGTATGCCACATTGCCAATGCTGTATTGGCGGGTGGAATCCGACGTGCCGCATTAATATCCCTATTCTCATTCGATGACGAAGAGATGATTACTTGTAAATATGGTAATTGGTGGGAGTTAAACGAGCAACGTGGGCGTGCAAATAATAGTGCTGTAATCGATAGGCATAGAATTAAGGAAAGTGAATTCTTAGATCTATGGCATCGTATTAAATTAAGTGGTTCAGGAGAACCAGGAATTTATTTCACTAACAACATTGACTTAGGAACAAATCCTTGTTGTGAAATCTCCCTAAAACCTTTCCAATTCTGTAACCTTTAACTTAGAGGTTGTAAAACTAGGTGAATTGCTGGAAACTCCCACCCTTTAAACGGAGGACAATCAGCAGCGAAGCATAGAAATATGAACGTTCAACGACTATCCCTTCGGGGAGTACACTCAAGTGAGTGGAAGCGCCTAGCCCCAGTAATGGGTGATGATATAGTCTAACCTATATAGTAATATATAGATGGGTTCGCTAAATGGATCCTGGCTGAGTATAACGACCTCAGTTGAATATAAGTGACAGAAGTAAATGTATCAGATATAACAGATCTAAAGGATCTGGAGGAGCGGGTTACCGCTGCCACTATCTTAGGTACAATGCAAGCAGGTTTTACAGATTTTCACTATCTCCGCGATGTATGGAGAAAAACGACAGAAAAGGACGCCCTGATTGGTGTGGGAATGACGGGCATTGCAAGCGGGCTTGTAGAGCAATACGATCTTAAAGAATTAGCACAGCTAGTTAAAGACGTAAATGAGAAAACAGCTAAATTATTGGGCATTAACCCAGCTGCCCGTACCACTACGGTGAAGCCTTCAGGAACGACTTCATGTGTACTTGGGACAAGTTCAGGCATACACGCGTGGCACGCACCATTCTACTTGAGGACTATTCGGTTTAATCTGAATGAGCCAATCGCTCAGTACCTCTTAAACTACCACCCGGAGTTAGTAGAACCGGACCAGCTGCGACCACACGATACGCTATGTGTACGTATACCACAAAAGGCACCTGATACTGCAATTATTCGTGATAAAGAAACGGCGCTAACCCTATTAGAACGCGTGAAGCGCTTCAATCTAGAATGGGTACGCGAAGGCCACAGAAGCGGCAGTAACACAAATAACGTATCTGCGACCATATCAATTAAACCTGATGAATGGGAGCTAGTAGGTGATTGGATGTGGACTAATATGGATTCTTTCAATGGGCTTAGTGTTCTACCGTATGACGGCGGATCATACACTCAAGCACCATTCGAAGAATTGACATCGAGTCAATTTGAGGAGCGCTTGCACGCTTTAAAATCCATAGACCTGCGACAGGTAATGGAAACAGACGACAATACAGAACATGCCCAAGAGGCCGCATGCGCCGGTGGAACGTGTTCAATCTAATTAATGGAGATAGGGGGCCTACGGGCCCCTTTCTTCTTTCTAAACTGAAGAATTATGGGATACTATCGAAACAAACATAAAGATAAGAAGCACCCCGCTTCTAAGTGTAGGAGAGCCAGATGTTTCACCTGCCGTCCTTATAAAGTACTAGGTGTGCTTAAAGCTAAATACAGATCAGATAATGGAAAAGAGTAAGCCGATATACCAAGTGTATAAAGACAGTACTTCTATTGCACTAGAAAACATAAAAGATTGTACTCTCTATCATGTAAAGATAGATTGCGGAGATTCCGCCATATATAGAGGTTTTTTATACAAAGATAGCCTTAAATATGACCATCCTGTTATAATCAATGCTATACGTGAGGAAAACAGTAATATATACTTTCTAGGTAAACGCTGCAAACATCATCCTATTGCAATAAGCGAGGATTTTGAGGAAAGATTTAATATTAAGTGTATTGCCGCTTTCGTTATGTGCCATAGAGGTATTTATTTATATAATGTCGATGTAGCACACGGTTATAGATATACAAGTACATATCGATCCGCAACTATAGTATCTATAAAAAGCAGGCCTAAACTAAAATTATTACTCTAATGACATTAGACTCATACCTAAAAGCATTAATGCCTCATTGTGACTGGGTGCTATGTATTACTTTAGAAATAACAGACGTACATAGTTCCGCATATGGAGTAACTATGTCTGGTTATCTAACCTATGAAAAATCTGTTGATAGATGGGCTTTGGTAAATGTTAAAAACAAAGAAGGTACATTTAAGATAACTAATGATGCTATAGAAGTCCATGCGCCTATAGCATTAGAAATAGTGGAAGCTGTACGCGCTAAGTTATTCGTTCCAATTGACTTCTTTTACTTTGTCCGCACAAACAATGCGACAGTAATAAAGCTTAAAACTAATGGCGGTAAAGATACTTATATACGTTATACAGATGTCAATGTAATATCTGCTATACACTGTAAAGGCAAACAAAAACTTATATTAAAATGGGAACAGCAATGGTAGAATTAAACACACAATTTACAAGCACTTTAGATCAAAAAACAGTGTACAGTATAAAAATGATTGCGAGCGGTACTACATTTAACGGCTTTTTAGTGCATTCACGTAATACAGGATGCTGGACACTAGTAAATGCAACAAATAACGATAATAAGATACATATAACAAATAGACGTATTGAAGATGGAGATACTAACGATTTTGATATAAAAGAAGTTATAGACCGTTTAGCGGATTTAAAATTCCCTGTAACACATCTCTACTATCTATCTAATCCTGGATTGGCAATTTATGACACTGCATCACATTTTACTGCTTATAAAGGTGCAGATATTATCAGCCTAACGCCTGTGACATCGAATAGACCAAAAGTAAAACTAACACTTTAACCAATAAAATCAATAAACAAAAACAAACAAAAACAAAAAAGTATGGATCCAATGGTTACACTCGTAGTATTTCTCGTTGTCGTTGTAGTTGTTCTTGCGTTTGGCTATAAGAATGACAAAAAAGACTAACTTTATCCAGGTATCTATAAAAGGATACCTGGTTTCTAAACTGAATAAATTATGGAGCTAGAATTAGGTAAATCCTATATAACAAGAGACCGTAAGAACGTTTTCTTAATAACGTCAATTAAGCGGGAGTCTAATGGAAACCCTTTGTATAGAGGAACATGTGTTGGTTCTCTTACTGAAGGCCATAGTAGATCAATCGGATACCGTCTTTTATACAAAAGTAATGGAACGCTAATGATTGGTGTTAGTAGACTTAGCAGAGCAGATCTAATTGAGGAGGTAATTAAACCTAAAATAACCTTAGAATGGTAGAAAGTATATTTAAAGTAGGAGATGAGGTAATTACTAAAGACGGTGCTCGTGGTAAAGTAATAACTATTGCAAACATAGGTAGATATCCTTTAACTGTTGTACTAGAAACAGAGAATGGTGGGTCTATAACTGTTTCATATGCTCTCGATGGTTGTTATTATTACGGACCACGTAAGATGGAAAGTTACCCAGAATTACATATAAGTTTACTGAAAAGAACTAAAATAAAATTAGTATGGAACTAAAAATTGGAGATACAGTTGAACTTAATAACGGTAAGATAGGCGTAGTTAAAAGAAATGACGTAACAAAGCGTAGAACTTATCCTATTTTAGTAAGTGTAATGCATGGGCCCGGACTATATAGCGATTATGAGTACACATCAGAAGGTAGGCTTTTCATGGTTGGTAAAGGAGTGCCTCACGATATTAAAAGAGTCATTAAAAGACACATAGTACAGCTAAAATGGTAAACGTTGCATTTGAAGTATTTAATATAGGAGATCGTGTAATAGACGGCACAGGTCGTGTAGGTATTGTTGAAGATATTATCTTACAACCTGCGATTACCTATCCAGTAAGAGTAAGGTTCGTAATCAATAAACAAATATCTTATGAGACCTATACTGCTCGTGGTCTTTTCGATTCACACAATCTACTGCAAAGTAGAAACATACAAAAATACAAAGTTGAAAAAGTAAAACTAATATGGTAGAGTTCAAAAAAGGTGATCTATGCGAACTTCGCAATGGTAATCTTGCTATAATAACAGAGGTGTTTCCAGCTTTAGAAGGTAGAGCAATAGGCGGGGAAAACTTACGGTGGTTTAGGAACGGTGAATATTTCATAACTCTACCAAGTTGTTATGATATTGTCGAAAAAGTAGAAAAAACTAAACTAATCTTAAAATGGTAACAGAAGGAGATATAGTAGAAACAAAACATGGACGGGTAGGACAAGTAACTAGCGTAATAGATGCTTCGATTACATATCCTATTATTGTTAGATTTAAAGCCGATCATTCTGGAGCAATTGGTAATACTATTACATATACTTTAGATCTCAAAAGATTGTTCTTTAAGGATGATGAGTATGACATTGTAAGTGTAAACGGTATTAGTATACAGAAACAAAAAGTAAAATTACAATGGTAACAAAATTTAAAGTAGGCGACTATGTTATAAATAATATAGGTAGGGTAGGTAGAGTAATAGACATCATGACTGCAACTGACCTAATACATTACCCAATAGTTGTTAGATGGGAATTAGATGATGAAAAAGGCCCACCAGATGACTCATTTACCGAAACAGGTGAATATGATACGTTACACCCTCAAAACGTTCTAAACATACAGCCATATACACGAAAGAAACTAGTTTTAAAATGGTAAGGAAAGAATTAGAAGTAAAACTAGGTGACAGAGTACTTACAGTTTCCAGAGAAATAGGTATAATAGTACCTATTAATGAGAATCTTATGTGGCCGATCACTGTTGAGTTTTTAGTTATAGATGAAATTGTAAAACAACGTCATTATATCAAAACAGGACATATAAATATGGATGCTAGTCCAAATATGAATGATATATTGGGTGTCATAAAAGAACCACGTCCTAAAATAGTATTAACTTTTTAATGAAGATAAGAATAGAACTGTCGGAAGGAGCAAGTCTTCCTAAAAAAGCCCACCTCACAGATGCTGGGCATGATCTAACAGCACTGTCTGTGGATGTAAAATCAGACATTTACGTAGAATATGACACAGGGGTAAAGATAGATGTACCTGTCGGGTATGTCGCGCTTATCTTTCCAAGGAGCTCCGTCTCTGGTCGAGGCATGACATTGGCTAACTCAGTAGGGGTCATTGACCCAGCCTACAGAGGAACGATCAAAGTACGCTTTTATGCTCCTTATAAGCAACTTATATATTCACCTGGCGAGCGTGTAGCTCAATTAACAGTAATAAAAACAGAAGACCTCGATTTCAATGTTGTACAATCTATTGAAGACACAGAACGAGGTATAGGCGGCTTTGGCTCGAGTGGGAGCTAAATTAAACTGGGTAGGTTTTCTGTCGGAGGTTTTCCTACCCAGCTTTTCCTTTTTTTTACTTGTCCTGTATTTCCCCCGT
>ERZ724509.413-NODE-413-length-18988-cov-7.411081_pt1 | contig 18988 bp, 17 predicted proteins | sample MGYA00376042_ERZ724509 | MGnify/ENA primary metagenome ERZ724509 (study PRJEB28724, sample SAMN07190887) | wastewater metagenome | isolation source: effluent of sewage treatment plant in Hong Hong | place: USA: Christiansburg, Virginia | collected 2016-03-01 ...
TGGCGGAAGCTGTGAGATTCGAACTCACGGATGTCGTAAAACATCGCCGGTTTTCAAGACCGGTGCCTTAAACCGCTCGGCCAAGCTTCCTTTAACCTTCTATTCTAACCGATAACCGAGTTATATCCATGTTTTTAAAGAAATTATCAGCCTTGTGCATGTGGGCGGTGTGCGCGGGGGTGTATGCCGATTTTGCAGCGGCACAGCAACCGTCTGCCCCCGCATCGTCAGCGGCATCCGCAGCGGTTGCCAAACCCAGTATGACGGTGACTACGGCACAAGCCATTGCCACCAGTTTGCCTTTACGTTTGGCTGCCAATGGCAATATCGCGGCGTGGCAGGAGGCGAGTATTGGCGCAGAAGTGAATGGATTGCGCTTATCCGAAGTGCGGGTCAGCATTGGTGATCGGGTGCAACGGGGTCAGGTTTTGGCGGTATTTGCGTCCGAAAGCGTGGCGGCGGATGTCGCCCAAGCGCGTGCAGTCGTCGCAGAAGCCCAAGCGCAAGTCGCCGATGCCGCCGCCAACGCACAACGCGCCCGTGCTTTTCAAGAAAACGGCATGATGAGCAAGCAGCAAATCAGCCAACTGCTTACCGGCGAACAAACCGCATTAGCGCGGCTGGAAAGTGCGAAGGCGATGCTGGCAGTGCAAGAAATTCGCCAAAAGAATACACACATCACCGCACCCGATAGCGGCATCATCTCAGCACGCACGGCAACGGTCGGCGCGGTGGTGGGGGCGGGAACGGAATTATTCCGTTTGATTCGGCAATCGCGTTTGGAATGGCGTGGTGAAGTGACGGCCAGCGAACTCGGGCGTATCCGCACGGGTGCTGCGGTCAAAATCACGGCAGCAAGCGGAACCAGTATCAGCGGCAAGGTGCGTATGGTTGCTCCCACGGTCGATGCACAAACTCGTAACGCGCTGGTGTATGTCGATTTGAACACCACCGCAGCAACGCATTCCACGATCAAAGCAGGGATGTTTGCGCGGGGTGAATTTGAACTCGGCTCTAGCGATGCGCTCACCGTGCCGCAGCAAGCCGTGGTAGCACGCGATGGTTTCCATTACGTTTTTGAAGTGGGGGCGAATAACCGCGTTCACCAGCGGCGGGTTGAAGTGGGGCGGCGTATTGGCGAACAGGTTGAAATTCTGCGTGGACTCACCCCGCGTGCCGTGGTTGCGGTGGCGGGTGCAGGATTTTTAAATGATGGCGATACCGTGCGGGTGAAACCATGAACGTATCCGCTTGGTCGATTAAAAACCCGATTGCGGGGGTGATGCTGTTTGTGCTGCTCACGTTTGCGGGGCTGCTGGGTTTTAGCGCCATGAAGGTGCAAAATTTTCCTGATTTGGATTTGCCGACCATCACGGTGGTGGCATCATTACCCGGTGCGGCTCCGGCGCAGATGGAAACCGAGGTGGCACGCAAAATCGAAAACAGCATCGCCACGCTGGAAGGCCTGAAGCACATTTACACCAAGGTGCAAGACGGCGGTGTCACCATTACTGCCGAGTTTCGTTTAGAAAAATCGGGGCAGGAGGCGTTGGACGATGTACGCTCCGCCGTATCCCGCGTGCGTGGCGATTTGCCCGCCGATTTGCGTGACCCCATCATCAACAAAATCAATCTGTCAGGGCAGCCGATACTGGCGTTCACCGTAGGCGCTGCGGAGATGGATGATGAGACCTTGAGCTGGTTTGTCGATAACACCATCACCAAACGGTTGTTGGCGGTGCGTGGAGTCGGTGCGGTGACGCGCGTGGGGGGTGCGGATCGGCAAATTCAAGTCGCGCTAGACCCCGCTAAATTGCAAGCACTGGGAGCTACAGCGGCGGATGTTTCGCGCCAATTGCGGCAAGTGCAGCAAGATGTAGCGGGCGGTCGTGCCGATGTGGGCGGCGGCGAGCAACCCATGCGCACCTTGGCAGCCGTGCGGTCGGCAGAAGAATTGGGGAGCTTGGAATTTAGTTTGAGCGATGGTCGCCGTGTGCGCCTTGACCAACTCGCCACCATCCGCGACACGGTTGCCGAACAGCGTTCCGTTGCGCTGCTCAACGGCAAGCCCGTGGTGGGATTCGAGGTAGCGCGTAGCAAAGGTTCGAGCGAGGTGGAAGTGGGTGCGGCGGTTTACAAAGCCTTGGATGAAATCCGCGCCCAGCACCCCGAAATGCAAATCACCGAAGCATTCAACTTCGTGCAACCCGTAAAGGAAGAATACGATGGTTCCATGCACCTGCTCTATGAAGGAGCGGCCTTGGCGGTGCTGGTGGTTTGGTTGTTTCTGCGCGATTGGCGTGCCACTTTCATCTCGGCGGTAGCGTTGCCCCTGTCGGCGATTCCGGCTTTTATCGGCATGAATTATTTGGGCTTTTCCATCAACGTGATTACGCTTTTGGCGCTTTCGCTGGTGATTGGAATTTTGGTGGACGATGCGATTGTGGAAGTAGAAAACATCGTCCGCCATTTGCGCATGGGCAAGAATCCTTACGATGCCGCGATGGAAGCCGCCGATGAAATCGGACTGGCGGTGATTGCCACAACCTTTACGCTGATCGCGGTTTTTCTACCAACGGCGTTTATGAGCGGTATTGCGGGCAAATTCTTCAAACAATTCGGTTGGACGGCGGCGCTGGCGGTAGCGGCATCGCTTTTGGTGGCGCGGGTGCTAACCCCAATGATGTCAGCGTACATCCTCAAACCCATTACCCAGCCCCACCAAGAGCCGTTTTGGATGGGCATTTATATGCGTTGGGCGAACTGGTGCGTACACCACCGTGGCATGACGATGCTGGGGGCGGGCGCGTTTTTCATCGGCTCGTTGATGCTGATTCCGCTGTTGCCGCAAGGTTTCGTTCCACCGGATGACAACTCGCAAACGCAGGTTTACCTTGAATTGCAACCCGGAAGCACCTTGGCACAAACCCGTGCAACGGCGGAGGAAGCGCGTCAATTAGTCGCAGGCATTGCACATATCAAAAGCGTTTACACCACCATCGGTGGCGGAACGGCGGGCAGTGACCCTTTTGCACCCCAAGGTGCTTCCGAGACGCGCAAAGCTACGCTGACCATTTTGCTGGATGAACGCGGCACGCGCCCCGTCAAGCAGGTGATTGAAAAACAAATTCGGCAATCGCTGGAAACGCTACCGGGTGTGCGCAGCAAAGTAGGCTTGGGCGCTTCCGGTGAAAAGTACATTTTGGTGCTGACAGGTGAAGACCCTGTTACCTTGCAAAGCGCGGCCTTGGAGGTGGAAAAGGGCATTCGTTCGATCTCCGGCTTGGGCAATATCGCTTCAACCGCCAGTTTGGTACGGCCTGAAATTGCAGTACGCCCGAATCTGGCACGCGCTGCCGATATGGGTGTTACGACGGCTGCGATTGGCGATACCCTGCGCATTGCCACGGTAGGCGATTTTGATGCGGCCTTGCCGAAACTCAACCTGAATCAACGCCAAATCCCGATTGTGGTGATGCTGGATACCGCCGCGCGTGCCGATTTGGATTTGCTCGGTCGCCTGACCGTTCCGGGGGTGAAAGGGCCGGTGCTATTGAGTCAAATCGCTACCTTGGAAGTGGCGGGCGGGCCGGCGGTGATTGACCGTTATGACCGTTCGCGCAATGTCACATTTGAAGTCGAACTCTCGGGCACACCGCTGGGCGAGGTGACAGCAGCCGTGCAAAACTTGGATGCCATCAAAAACCTGCCTGCGGGTGTGAAGGTGGTCGAAGTGGGCGATGCCGAGGTGATGGGCGAATTGTTTGCCAGCTTTGGTTTGGCGATGCTGACGGGCGTGCTGTGCATTTACATCGTGCTGGTACTGCTGTTCAAGAGCTTTTTGCACCCCGTAACCATTTTGACGGCCTTGCCCTTATCGCTGGGTGGTGCATTTGTGGGCTTGTTGTTGGCGCAAAAGAGTTTTTCTATGCCATCGCTCATCGGTTTGATTATGCTGATGGGCGTGGCGACCAAAAATTCGATTTTGTTGGTGGAATACGCGATTTTGGCGCGGCGTGAACAAGGTTTAAGCCGTTTTGACGCATTGATGGATGCTTGCCACAAACGCGCCCGCCCCATCATCATGACCACATTGGCGATGGCGGCGGGTATGTTACCGATTGCGATTGGATTGGGTGCGGCGGATACCAGCTTCCGCTCCCCGATGGCGATTGCGGTGATTGGTGGATTGATGACTTCCACCATTTTGAGCTTATTGGTGATTCCGGCCGTATTTACTTACATAGACGATATAGGGGCGTGGGCAAGAAAGTGGAAAAGTGTGGAAAATCGCACACCATGACCGATATACCACCACGCTCCCCCCATACCTATACCTTAAGCGACTTTGATTTTGTCCTGCCTGAAGAGCTGATTGCCCAGCATCCAGCTCCGCAGCGCAGTGGGTCGCGCCTGCTGGATGCCACTGGTGCGACTGCTGCAACGCCAACGCACCGCATTTTTAACGAATTACCAACCCTACTACGTGCAGGGGATTTGCTGGTTTTTAACGATACCAAGGTGCTAAAAGCCCGCTTGTTTGGTGAAAAAGCCACGGGCGGCAAAGTGGAACTGCTGGTCGAACGGGTGCTGGGCGGTAACCAAGTGGCGGCGCACATGCGGGTTAGCAAGAAGCCGGAAATCGGTGCTACCTTGAAATTGGTGTGCGCCGAAGGCCATGCCGATGGCTTGAGCGCCACCATGCTGGGACGCTGGCCGGATGCCGTGCAAGGGCCGCTGTTTCGCTTTGTATTGTCGAATGATGCGGGCGATAACCCCTACTCCTTGATGGAACGGCACGGACATGTGCCACTGCCGCCCTACATCACCCATACCGATTCGGCAGAAGATGAACAGCGTTACCAAACCGTTTTTGCCAAAAATTTAGGCGCAGTCGCCGCACCGACGGCAGCGCTGCATTTTGATGAGGCATTGTTGGCACAATTGGATGCCATCGGGGTACAACGTGCCTACGTGACCCTGCATGTGGGGGCGGGAACCTTTCAGCCCGTCAAAACCGAAAACCTCAGCGAGCACCAGATGCACAGTGAATGGTATGACGTTCCCGAAGCCACACAGCAAGCCATCGCCGATTGCCGTGCGCGGGGGGGGCGTGTGGTTGCTGTGGGAACAACGACCGTGCGCACGCTGGAATCGTGGGCAGCCAGTGGCATTGCGCAGGGGGATACGCAGATTTTTATCACCCCCGGGTTTTCCTTCCGGCTGGTGGATTTGCTGGTGACCAACTTTCATTTACCGAAATCCAGCCTCATGATGCTGGTATCGGCTTTTGCAGGGTATGAACCTATCATGGAACTCTATCGCACCGCCATTGCCGAGCGTTACCGCTTTTTCAGCTATGGGGATGCCATGTTGCTGGCACGGTACCACCATGACCCTATTCGACAAATTTAATCGTCATCCGGCTTACCGCATTGCGCTGGTAAGCATCCTTTTGGCATCGCTCGCCAGCCCATTGGCGTGGTGGCGAGCCAAAGCAGCGGCAGAAGAAACCATCGTGACCCTCGCCGCCGATGAAGCCAAGCGTTTATTGGGGCTTTCGGGTTCACGTCCCGGGGTTTTTAGTTATACCGACGTGAACCGCCAGCAAGTGCAAGCGGTTGCCGATGCGATTGTGGGAGGGTTGTTGGATGTCGTGACGATTTACGATGCCCAAGGGCGGGAATTAGCCAAATCCATGTCCCATCCCGGAACGATGATCGCATTAGAGTTGCCGCGCGAATCATCCCGCCACACCCCTCCCCGCTATACCCAATCGCATTACAAAAGCCTGCAATCGCCGTATACCAACTTGTGGTTGTTGCGGGTGTTTGTGCCGCAATACCAATTCGCGGACGACCCAAGAAGCCCGATTGTGGGATACCTTGAGGGCATTCGCATCATGCCCCAGTGGCAACAAAATCAAATTTGGCACAACTCCTTGCTGATGGCGTTGCTGGTAGGCATCGCGTCGCTGGTATGTGGTGCGGTGCTGTATCCGGTGGTGGTATCGTTGATTGCGGAAAATTCCCGTAAAACGCACGAGGTGCTGGAATCGAATATCAGCATGATGGAAGCGCTCGGGCGCACCATTGCCAAGCGTGATTCGGATACGGGGCTGCACAATTACCGTGTAGCGTGGATTGCAGCGCGTATCGGCGAAGAAATGCGGCTTCAGGGTTCTGCCATGCAATCATTGATTGCGGGGAGCTTTTTGCACGATGTGGGGAAAATTGCGATTCCCGATGCCATCCTCCTCAAACCCGGCCCGCTCACCGACAGTGAAATGGCCATTATGCGCACCCACGTTGCGCAAGGCGAAAGCATTGTGGGCGATATTGGCTGGCTGGCGGGAGCCAATTCTGTGGTGGCAGGTCACCATGAAAAGTGGAACGGAACGGGTTACCCGCGCGGGTTGGTGGGCGAGCAAATTCCGATTACCGCGCGTATTTTTGCGGTCGCCGATGTCTTCGATGCCCTCTGTTCCCGACGACCCTATAAAAAACCGATGGAATTCAGTGCGGCGATGGAAATTTTGCAACGGGATGCCGGAATCCATTTTGATCCGAACATCATCAACATCTTTGTACCCATTGCACCCGCGTTATATGAACGCCTGCACCATGCCAACGAGCGCGATGTACGTGGCCTGATGGAGGAAAGGATTAAGCGGCATTTTGGCGTGTAATTGGGTGGAATGGAGGGGAGAGCGTGGAGAGGTCAGTAGAATTGCTTATGCTTGAATTCAATCTGATTACCACCGATCCCACCAGCCACGCCCGCCGTGGCACGCTCACGCTGAACCACGGCGTGGTGCAAACCCCCATTTTTATGCCCGTAGGAACCTACGGAACCGTGAAAGGCGTGATGCCGCGCAGCCTTGAAGAAATGGGGGCGCAAATCATTCTGGGCAATACGTTTCACCTGTGGATGCGCCCCGGGCTGGACGTGATGAAAGGCTTTGGCGGTCTGCACGCCTTTGAAAAATGGAATAAACCCATTCTGACCGATTCGGGCGGCTTTCAAGTATGGAGCTTGGGGGCGATGCGCAAAATCAGCGAAGAAGGTGTGCGCTTCTCCAGCCCCGTGAATGGCGATAAATTATTCCTCACGCCCGAAATCAGTATGCAGATTCAAACGGTGTTGAATAGCGACATCGTGATGCAGTTTGACGAATGCACACCCTACGAAACCAAAGGCCACCTCACCACCGAAGCCGAAGCCCGTGTTTCGATGGAATTGAGCCTGCGTTGGGCGAAGCGTTGCCAAGCGGAATTTACCAAGCTGGAAAATCCGAATGCCCTGTTTGGGATCGTGCAGGGTGGCATGTTTGAACATTTGCGCCAAGAATCATTGGAACAACTGGTGGATATGGATTTCCCGGGTTATGCCGTTGGCGGCGTGAGCGTGGGTGAGCCAAAAGAAGAAATGCTGCGTATCATGGCGCATACGCCACACCGCCTGCCCGCCGATAAACCACGTTACCTGATGGGGGTAGGCACGCCCGAAGATTTGGTGCAAGGCGTGGCGGAAGGCGTGGATATGTTCGATTGCGTCATGCCCACCCGCAATGCGCGTAACGGCACGATTTTCACCCGCTATGGTGATTTGAAACTGCGCAATGCCCGCCATAAGCACGACCCGCAGCCGCTGGATACCAGTTGCACCTGCCATGCGTGCGCGGGGGCTTCGGGCATACCGTGGGATCAGGGCGGGCGTGATGGATTCAGCCGCGCCTATTTGCACCACCTTGACCGCTGCGGGGAGATGCTGGGGCCGATGCTGACTACCATCCACAATCTGCACTACTATCTGAACCTGATGCGCGAAATACGTGAAGCCTTGGATGCTGGCACGTTTGCTGCTTTTAGAACGCAATTCCAATCCAATCGGGCACGCGGATGTTAGTTGAATGTGTTAGTTGAATGTTAGTCGAATGCCGCTTTTTTGGGCTATATTGACACTTGTATCTGTACCTTTTTATCTTTTTACTTTTTAGGCAATAAAACGAGGAAACACCATGAAAGTTAGTGACATTCTGCGCATGAAGGGCAATACCCTCTACACCGCAACTCCCAATGACCTTTTGTTGACGGCTGTCACTTTGATGGCAGAACGTGATGTGGGCTCTTTAATCGTAATGGAACATGGTGAACTGGTCGGTATCCTGACCGTTCGTGAATTAAGCCAAGCCATCGCCAAAATGCAAGGCGATGTGCGCCAAACATCGGTACGTGCTGCGATGGATGATTGCCCCGTTACTTGCACACTGGCCACCGAAATCGACGAAGTACGCCGCATGATGTTGGATCGCCACGCCCGCTATATGCCGGTGATGGACGCAGGCAGACTGATGGGCGTTATCAGCTTCCACGATGTGGCGCGTGCAGTGGTGGATAGCCAAAACTTTGAAAACAAAATGCTCAAAGCCTATATCCACAACTGGCCAGAAGATGGCACCAACGGCAGCGAAGCCCCCAAGCTGTAAGCGTGTAATGGTGTTATGAGCGGAAATACATTCGGAACACTCTTTACCGTTACCAATTTCGGCGAATCCCACGGCGCAGCCATTGGTTGCGTGGTGGATGGCTGCCCCCCCGGGATGGACTTGTGCGAGGCGGATATTCAAGGGGACTTGGATCGCCGCCGCCCGGGTACATCTAAATTCGTCACCCAGCGCAATGAGCCGGACGCAGTTCGGATTTTGAGCGGGGTGTACGAAGGCAAAACCACCGGAACGCCTATCGCTTTGTTGATTGAAAACACCGATCAACGTAGCAAAGACTATGGCAATATCTTGGACACCTTCCGCCCCGGTCATGCCGATTTCACCTACTACCAAAAGTATGGTCGGCGTGATCCGCGCGGCGGTGGTCGTTCCAGTGCCCGTTTGACGGCTCCGATGGTGGCTGCGGGTGCGGTGGCGAAAAAATGGCTGAAAGAAAAATTCGGCATGGAATTTCGTGCGTGCATGACCCAAATCGGTGAATTGCCGATTGCCTTTGAAAGCTGGGAACATGTGCCGAATAATCCCTTCTTTGCCCCCGTAGCCGATGTCAGCGCTTTGGAAGAATACATGGAAGCCCTGCGCAAATCCCATGATTCTTGCGGCGCACGTTTGCGCGTGGTAGCGACGGGCGTACCCGTGGGGCTGGGCGAACCGCTATTCGACAAAATGGATGCGGATATTGCCTACGCCATGATGGGTATTAACGCCGTCAAAGGGGTGGAAATTGGCGCAGGTTTTGCCAGCGTCGCGCAGCGTGGTAGCGTGCATGGCGATTCGCTCACCCCCACTGGCTTTGCGAGTAACAACGCGGGCGGCGTGCTGGGCGGCATCACCACCGGACAAGATTTGGAAGTGAGCATTGCCATCAAGCCCACCAGCTCCATTCTCACGCCGCGCGATTCGGTCGATAGGCTCGGCAACCCGATTCAGGTGGTCACCAAAGGCCGCCACGACCCTTGCGTGGGCATTCGCGCTGCCCCGATTGCCGAGGCGATGCTTGCGCTGGTGGTGATGGATCACGCCCTGCGCCACCGTGCGCAAAATGCGGATGTTCCTCCCCATCCCGTTTTTAATCTTTGAATTATTTTGAATTTATTAAATCTTTTCAATATGTCCAACACCACTGAAAATAATCCTACCGAGACCACCCCTCAAACCACCCCCGCTACGCCTGCTACCCCCAATAGCGAGCAACTTTCCGCAGCGGAATGGATGATTCAAGAGCTGCACCGCCGTATGCAGCAAGGTTTGTCCGGCACAGCCCCTTTGTCGCCTGCACCGGAGAAAAATTAAAACCTCGGTAAATCGGGGTGCTTGATTTTTCCGCTGCGCACGAGCATTTTTCCGTATTCGGCGCAGCGGTGCAGGGTGGGGATGACCTTGCCCGGATTCAATAATCCTTTTTCATCAAACGCGGTTTTAATCGCTTGCATTTGGGCATTTTCTTCCACACTGAACTGGGTACACATGCTATTCAGTTTTTCGATGCCCACGCCATGTTCACCCGTCACCGTGCCGCCCATTGCCACGCTGGTTTCTAAAATCTCGGCACCGAATAATTCGCAGCGGTGCAACTGATCGGGATCATTGGCATCAAACAAAATCAGCGGATGCAAATTACCATCACCCGCGTGGAACACGTTGGAGCAGCGCAATTGGTACTTTTTCTCCATCTCGGCAATCGCTATCAAAATATCGGCCAGCCGTTTGCGCGGAATGGTGGAATCCATGCACATGTAATCGGGGCTGATGCGACCGCTGGCGGGGAAGGCGTTTTTGCGACCGCTCCAAAACTTCATGCGCTCGGTTTCGTTCTGGCTGACGGCGATCTTGGTTGCACCCGATGCCGTCAGAACACTCGCCATCCGCGCAATTTCTTCTTCGACTTCCTCCGGCGTGCCATCGCTTTCGCACAACAAAATCGCTTCGGCGTTGAGGTCGTAACCCGCTTTCACGAAGTCTTCGACGGCGGCGGTCATGGGTTTGTCCATCATCTCCAATCCGGCGGGAATAATGCCGGCGGCAATCACCGCTGCTACTGCGTCACCGGCTTTGCGCAGATCGTCAAAACTCGCCATGATGCAGCGTGCCAACTGTGGTTTCGGCACGAGTTTGACGGTCACTTCGGTGATAACCGCCAACATACCTTCGCTACCGACCACCAAACTCAGCAAATCGTAACCCGGAGCATCCAGCGCATCGCTACCAAAGGTGATGGGATCGCCTTCCATCGTAAAGCCGCGCACCTTCAACACGTTGTGCAGCGTGAGGCCGTATTTCAAACAATGAACGCCACCCGAGTTTTCCGCCACATTGCCGCCAATGGTGCAAGCAATTTGGCTACTGGGGTCGGGGGCGTAGTACAAACCCAGCGGAGCCACCGCTTCGCTAATCGCCAAATTCCGTACCCCGCATTGCACGACCGCCGTGCGGCTGAGGTGATCGATTTCAACAATACGATTGAACCGCGCCAATGAAAGCGTGACCCCTTCCGCATGGGGAAGCGCTCCGCCCGATAGCCCCGTGCCTGCACCACGCGCCACCACAGGCACATGTAGCGCGTAGCAGGTTTTCAAAATGGCACTGACTTGTTCCTCGGTTTCCGGCAGGGCAACCAGCAGCGGGCGTTGACGGTAGGCGGTGAGCGCATCACACTCGTAAGGCGTGGTGTCCTCATCCGTCCAGAGCAGGCAATCCACAGGCACATGCGGTTTGAGTGCTTGTAAAATGCGTGTTTGTTGCTCTCTTTTTGATAGTGGATTCATATTTATGTCCCTCATTAGCGTTTTACCGCAGTATCTTATCCCCAAGCAAGCATTGACGGCGTTGGCTGGTTCATTTGCCCGTGCTGCGTTGGGTAGCACGACCACTTCGGTCATCCGCTGGTTTGTCCAACGCTACAACGTGAATATGGCGGAAGCGGCGAATCCAGACATCGCCAGTTATGCCACGTTTAACGATTTTTTCACCCGCGCCTTGAAAACCGGAGCGCGTCCGTTAGCGCAAGCGCCGTGGCTGTGTCCGGTGGATGGGGCGATTAGCCAAATTGGAGCCATTGAAAGCGACCAGATTTTTCAAGCCAAAGGGCATTCGTATTCCACGACTGCGCTGGTCGGCGGAGACAGGACATTGGCGGCGCAGTTTGAAAACGGGTATTTTGCGACCATTTATTTAAGCCCGCGCGATTACCACCGCATCCACATGCCCTGCGATGGCGTGCTGCGGCGCATGATTTACGTCCCGGGGGATTTATTCTCGGTGAATCCGACCACCGCGCGGGGCGTTCCCGGATTGTTCGCCCGCAATGAGCGCGTCGTTTGCGTCTTCGATACCCCGCACGGCGCGATGGTGCTGGTGCTGGTGGGCGCGACCATTGTCGGCAGCATGGCAACCGTCTGGCACGGTGTGGTGAATCCGCCGCGCACGGGTACGCTGTGGGAAAAGCACTACGAAAGTAAAGAAGGTAAAGAAGGTAAAGACGCGATTACCCTGCGCCAAGGCGATGAAATGGGACGTTTCATGCTGGGTTCAACCGTGGTGATGCTGTTTCCGCAATCGGCTGGCATGGCGTTTCACCCTGATTGGAAAGCGGCTTTACCCGTGCGCATGGGTGAGATAATGGGAACATGCGATTGATGCAATGGATTCGGTGCTTTTTGCTGGTTTTGGTTGTGCTGCGCTTGCTGACAGGCGCGGCATGGGCGATGCCGTCTCCAGCAATTGTGACCTCTGCACCGATGACCGAAGCCATGTCCTGCCACGAAATCGAAACCGAATCCGATATGGCACTCGATGCCGATGTTAGTAGCGCGTTATGCCATGTATGCTGCATGGGCGTGCTGCATACGTTGATGGTGTTGCATATTCCCACCGCCTTACCCCGCCACGCGCCGCCTGTTCACCATGCGCAGGATGTCGCACGCTGGCAACATACACCCGATTTGCGCCCGCCGATTTGATCCTCTGAAAAATTGATTGCACCGGTTTTGCTACGAAATTTGTAGCTACCTATTCACGCCCTGTATGTGTTTTTTGCATTTTCGGCGTTTTTTATCCATTTTTTGAGGTTTTTATCATGGCAGATTCTGCATCGTCATCTTTTTCTTTTTCATCGCAACACGCCAGTATGTTGCTCAAGTATTCGGGGATTAGTTTTATCTCCGGTGCGGTGAACCACGGTTTTTTCAGTGGTGAGCGTTCGTTGTGGACGGCGGGTATCGGTATCGTTTTATTTGTGATGGGCGCGTGGTGGGAACACCATCTCACCAGCCAAGAAGCCGAAACGCCCAAAACGCTGTTGCAAACCCTGCTATGGGGTACGCTGCTGTCGATTGGCTTGGGATTTTTTACGGGGGGATTGCAGCATTTTCCCGATTCACCCGCCCGCAGCGCTTGGGTTGTTCCTACCGGATTTTTTATTTCCGTGGTGGCGTTAGCGGTTAGCGGTGATTTTGCTTGGCAGCGTAAAGCGTGGCTGTATGTGGTGGGCATCGGATTGGCGACTGGTATAACCAGCTATTCGGCATGGCAATGGTTTGAAGCAAATCCCGCTATGCAGCAACAACATAGTCACGGTGATGATAGCCACAGCGTGAATGAGCAGCCCGCTTTGGTCGCGCAAACCATTAGCCGCAGCGTGATTGTGCGCATGGATGACCGGATGCGCTTTACCCCCAGCAGCATTCCGGTGCAAGCGGGTGAAACCATCCATTTTGTGGTGCATAACGATGGTGCTACGGCGCACGAAATGGTGCTGGGCAGTGCCAAAGAAATTGCGGAACACGCCGAGTTGATGCGCCAAATAGCCGCCGGAAAAGTCCGTGCGGATAGCCACGATCACCATGCTGGTGGTGCGTCACTGCATGTGGATGCTGGTAAAAAAGGTGAAATGGTCGTGACGTTTGCGCAGGCGACGACGCTCGAAATGGCGTGTTTAATTCCGGGTCACTTGGAAGCGGGAATGCGCGGAACCATTGAAGTTGGAACCCAGCCCGTCGTTACCAGCAGCCCCGTAAAACCCGCACCCGCTGCACACGACCATTCAACCCATAAGCATTAAAGCATCACCCTGAACGGGGGGATAAACCCCAAATTCTGCACGATACGCGGACGCTCTTCGGTAGGCAGATGGGGGTTTTGCAGCAGTTCTTGCCACAGCGTTTCGGCTTGATCGGTGCGTCCGGTGTAGAAGGCGGCTAACGCCAGCTCATCGTGACGCGCCCACGCATACAGCGGGTAATCGACAAACAGGCGGTCGCTGGAGATCGGAATCGGCAATGCGGATTGGGCGACCAAATACGCCACATTCCAATCGTTCTGCCCGCGCAGATAACGTGCCAGCATCACCAGCGGCTCGGCACGGGTCGGACGGTTGGAATAGGCGCGTAAATAGTGTGCCACTACCATCTCTTTCCCATCGCCCAACAACTCCGAAAGACGCGCCACCTGATAGAGCGCGTACCACACTTCTTCATCCCAGCCGCCCATCGTGGCACGGCGTTCGTACTGGGTGCGGGCGAGGGCGTATTGCCCACAATCGCGCCAGCTTTGCGCCAGATAGAACACATAACGGGCGTTATGGGGTTCGTGGCGCAACGCTTCTTCGAGGACGGCGGCATCTTTTTGAAATTTAAGCGGGTCGCGCGAACGTGCGCCTTCGGTGCTAACCTCCAGCCACAATCCGTCTAAACGCGGTTGCGGGACGGTTTGCCCCGCTTCCAGATATTCGTGCAAAACGCCTTCCCAGCGCCACGGCAGACGGCTGGAGACGAGGTTCACGCGGTCGTAACGCAATTCGCTAAACCGCGTTTCCAATGAATACGCACCTTCGGTTAAAGCCGGAAAACGAAAATCGGGCGCTGTACCGAGGGTTTCATCGGCATCCATAAACAGGAAATAACCGCCAGTGTCATCAACCTGCTGAATCCGATTCAGCCGATTTCGTGCCAGATTCAAGGCTTCGGTGCGGTTGTGACCAAAATTTTTCCACGGTCGATGGTGCAATTCGCCCGCAATACCCGCTAACGCACGCTGAATGCGGGCGGGCGTATCGTCCACCGAACCCGTATCCACAATCACCCAGGTATCAATGAACGGACGCACGGAAGCAAGGCAGCGTTCAATCACTGCCGCCTCATCCCGCACAATCATGTTCAGGCAGATTAGGGGGCGATTGCTACCCATGTTGAACCCGTACAAACGTACAAAATCTTGGATCCAGTCACGTTATTGAAATACATGGTTCCATTGGTGCAAGTGCCAGCGGGCAAAGAAGTTCCAACAATCACGCCCGGGCCTGTGGCTCCCGTAGGCCCTTGTGTTCCCTGCTGACCTTGTAGGCCTGTTGCACCTGCTGGCCCAGCAGGGCCTTGGGGCCCGGTGGGGCCTATCGGGCCTACTGCACCAATTGATCCATTCACACCTGCCACACCCTGCGGCCCTGCGGGGCCAGTCGGGCCAATCGGGCCAACGGCGGTACTGGCAGCTCCGGTTATCCCTTGCGGCCCTGCGGGGCCTGTTGGCCCCGTTGGCCCCGTCGGGCCGACAGCGGTACTGGCTGCACCCGTTGCCCCTTGGGGGCCAATCGCCCCTGTTGCACCGGTAGGCCCTGTGGGGCCGACTGCGGTACTGGCGGCTCCCGTAGCTCCGGTCGCGCCCGTTACACCCGTCGCGCCTGTAGCTCCGGTTGCACCGGTAGCCCCTGTGGCTCCAGTCGCACCCGTTGCGCCAGCAGCACCCGAAGCACCCGAAACCGTTTGACCGATATTGGTATCTTTCATGGTTTCGACCGTCCAGCTTTGCGCACCCGAATCTTGCATTCGCAGTGTGATGTCAAAGTAGGTCACGATGCCATCGACACCGCGCACCGCAGCAGAAAGCAGAAAAATCGTCTTACTGGCCGTATTGAAACTAGCTGGAACACTATCGACCGTGGTGGCGGGTGTGGCCGCCGTCAACTGAAAAACCGAACCCACATTCAAGGTTGAGCTACGTCCCGCCAGTTTGATTTGATAAGCGCCTAATCCGGGGATATTGAGGGTGGGGATAAGCAACGTATTATCTTGCACCGTATAAACCGCAGAAGCGTGTACCGATGCAGGCGCAGCCAACAATGTCGATAACGCCAACGCGACAGCACCTTGAGAAAAATAGGAACGAAAGGACATGGTAAATCAAATCCAAAAAATCAAGGCGTAATGCCCGTTGCGCAAATCACATACGTCAGGCCATTGGGGGCGGCACTTTGCACACTCGGCAGTGCGGCATTGGTGGCACTGGCTCCACCCAAGTAAGACACCAGCGCGGGGTAGGTAGTGCTGGTCACCACCGTTCCGTCGGCTTTGAGGTAATTGGTGGGGAATTTGGTTCCAGCCATCAGCATCACACTGCCAATAACGCAGGTGGGAAGGTTGGCAGTCGTCGTTCCTTGGGTGACGGTATTGGTGTTCGTACCAAAAGTACCCGAAACGCCTGTACCCGCAGGGCCAGCAGGGCCGATCGCACCCGTCGCACCGGTCGCACCCGTAGGCCCCGGTGTACCCGCTGTACCCGATGTACCGTTAGAACCCGCTACACCTTGGGCATTGTTGATGAGTGTTTGTCCGAGCAAGGTGTCGTCCACACTGTCCACAATCCAGCTTTGTCCGGCGGAATCTTGCATCCGCAGCTTGATGTCAAAATAATTCACCAAACCATCGGCACTGCGTACCGCGACTGCCACCAAGTAAATGGTTTTGGTGGAACTGTTGTAGTTCGCGGGCATACTATCCGTTGTACTGTTAGGCGCGGCACTGGTAAATTGGAAGACCGTGCCGACACGCAACAGCGCACTGCGTGCCGTGAGCTGCACCTGAAATGTTCCATTGCCCGGAAAGTTCAGTGCGGGAATGGTGAGCGTGCCATTTTGCGCCGTATAAAGCGCACCCGCTTGCGCTGCTCCGGTGGAGAAAAGAGTAGCCAGTACCAATGCGGCTGCACTGGCGGTATTGCCAAGTGATGGGAAACGGTCTTTCATAACTTTCCTTTCTTCTTCCATTTATTCTTGCATTTATTCTTGCATTTGTTGTCGGATTCTATTCACCAAACCTGCGGTGGAGCTATCCAAGCCTGTGAGGTTACCGTGCAATAAACACTTTTCTATCGCTTTTGCCAACATTTTTCCCAGTTCTACGCCCCACTGGTCGAAACTGTTGATGCCCCAAATGCTACCCGTCACAAAAACGCGGTGTTCTTGCAAAGCCAACAATGCACCAAGGCTGGCAGGATTCAAATCATCCAGTAGCAAGAAGGTGCTGGGGCGATTGCCCGGGAAATGGCGATGTCCGCCCGCATCCTCTTGGCCCAGCATCAAGGCCTGTGCCTGCGCCAGTGCGTTCGACAATAAAAGGGTTTGATGCCCCGCTAAATCATGCCGTGCTTGGGTGACAGCCACAAATTCCACCGGAATCACATCCGTACCCTGATGCAGCATTTGGAAAAAAGCGTGTTGCCCATTCGTACCCGATTCACCCCAAATGGTGGGGGAGGTAGCATAGGGCAACGCTTCGCCTTGGGCGCTCACGCGCTTGCCATTGCTTTCCATTTCCAGTTGCTGCAAATAAGCGGGATAACGCTTTAACGCACTGTGGTACGGTGCAACACTGCGACCATTCAAGCCATGAAAATTGCGATACCACACATCCAGCAATCCCATCTGCATGGGAAGATTGTGTTCGAGCGGCGCGGTGCGGAAATGTTCATCCATCGCGTGCGCACCTGCCAAAAAATCGCGGAATCCATCGGCTCCGATCGCAATCGCCAGTGGTAACCCAATCGCTGACCATACCGAATAGCGTCCGCCTACCCAGTCCCAAAATCCGAAGGTGGTGCTGATACCAAATTGCCGCGCCGCTTCGATATTCGTGGTGAGCGCTGCAAAATGCCGTTGCGTATCCGTGCCGCCCTGTGCCAGAAACCATGCCTTGGCAGAATGGGCATTCGTCATGGTTTCGATGGTGGTAAAGGTTTTGCTGGCGATTAAAAACAAGGTGCTTTCAGGACGCAGTTGTTGCAGGGTGGCGGCTAACTCATGCCCGTCGATATTCGAGACAAAATGAAAAAGCTTATCAGGAATTGCAAAGGCCGACAACGCCAGTGTTGCCATCTGCGGCCCTAAATCCGAACCACCAATGCCGATATTCACCACATCCGTAATCGCGGCATCATGGCGCACCTGCTCGGCATAGGCTAGCATGGCGGCGCGGGTGGCTTCTACTTCAGGCGTAGCAACTGGATGGCGCAGTAACCAGTGCATGACGGCACGGTTTTCGGTGTTATTGATTTTTTCTCCGGCAAAGAAAGCATTGCGATGCGCTTCCAATCCACATTGACGCGCTAAATCACACAATAACCCCTGCGTATCCGTATCCATCCAGTTTTTGGATAAATCCGCAAAAAGATAAGGCGCTGTTTGGCTGAAGCGTTCAAAGCGCTGTGAATCAGCAGCAAAAGCGTCGCGCAAATCGAATGTGCGACCTTGGTTTTCAAAGTGTTGCTGCAATGCAGCCCATGCGGGGGTGAGGTGGCAGGATGTCATGGCGAAGGGGGATTGATACGTTCCACCACCATTTGCTTGGCAGCAATGCAAAATTCGCGTGCGGCAAGAAGGTCGGTGCTTTCGGGGAAATCAATTTCCTCCTCATTAGGGTAGCGGAACAGGGTTGCAAATTCAGTAATAGCGTCCACATCAGCGATATTCGCCAACTGTGCAAAGGTGATGTCTTTTTGGCTTGCAAGCAGTGTGAGCGTCCCAATGTGATGGGTTTTTTTCAGTGGCACGCCTTGGAAAACCAAGTAGGCTTTTAAGTATTTTTCAGCAGCTTGTTGATAATGATAAGCAGCCATATCGGGGAATGTTTCTCCGACTTGGATTGCTAGGGAAAAATCCCGATCCGCTTTCCAAATCCAGCGTTGCGGCAATGCAAGCAATTCAGTATTCATAATTCAATTCCCCGTGTACGAATCTCGTAAGAGAGGCTGCCACATTGGGCATTCTGTAGGGTTGATTCACGCAACGCAATGATGTCTACCGGAATAAGTCCATGCAAAGAAAGCCGCGCTGCCAATCGCGCTGGATGGCGTAGTGTGTGGTTGTCGGGTAGCACAATGGCTAAATCTACATCACTGCACGCATGGGGTCGTCCCCAGCCGTAGGAGCCAAAAACAAAGACACGACATGGCAAACCCGCTTTAATGCGACTGACCATTTGGGTGATTTCATCAAGGGTGTACATAGCGTCCATTGTGATGGAAAACAAAAAACCCCGCCACATTGCTGTAGCGGGGTTTCTTGATTGTTCATCTAAAACTGGCTTACACCAGCACTAGATTAGTTTCAACCCGCACCTCTTGCGAGGGGCGAATCTCAAAGAGGTCATGCCTCTTCAAGATTAGAAGTTGTGACGCAGACCGATGGAGTAGCCGTCAACATCTTTACCACCA
>ERZ724509.420-NODE-420-length-18848-cov-4.914915_pt1 | contig 18848 bp, 7 predicted proteins | sample MGYA00376042_ERZ724509 | MGnify/ENA primary metagenome ERZ724509 (study PRJEB28724, sample SAMN07190887) | wastewater metagenome | isolation source: effluent of sewage treatment plant in Hong Hong | place: USA: Christiansburg, Virginia | collected 2016-03-01 ...
TCCTAGTGTATGTGGGTAGTCTGAGCAGGCTCCCCTGGCTCCCCCACAGGAGGGGCAGGGATCCGCAGTACCGGCGTTGAGGCGGTCGACACGACGCTGCGTCGCGCTGGGCCACCCTTCGCCGATGATGCGGGTTGGAGACGTCACGCAGAGGATCGTAGACGCGCCACGGCCCCGTCCGGGTGGACGGGGCCGTGGCGACGACTTCAGCGAGCCGACGAGAGGAGCTGGATCAGCTCTCCTCGACCGGAGCGTTGTCGAAGGTGCCCTTGACGAACGCCTCGGGACGCTTCACCGCGAGGGCGAGCCGCTGCTCGGCCAGGATGGTGAGGGCGTTGCGCACGAACAGGTCGGCGTGGTGCTCGGAGAGGCGGATGGTGGGAGCCATCCGGTCGTAGAGCTGCGCACCGAGCCCGAAGGCGCCGGTCAGCCACGTGCCCTGGGCCATGGCCGGGGTGTCGGTGACCGGGAGACGCCACAGCCGCTGCTCGGCGCCGATGGCGACACCGACGGTGACCAGGTAGCGCTCGTTGGCGTCCTTGGTCAGCTCGATGTCCTCCCAGTCGAGCGGGTTGAGCACGACGCCGGTCGCCTCGTAGTTGGCGAGGATGACCTTGGTGATGGACCGGCGCACGGCGTCGGCCTTGTTGTCGCTCGACTCGGGGCCGTCGGACCAGGCGTAGGTCTGGATGCCCGGGGTCTGGAGGATGCCGAGCACGTGCTCGCCGGTGCCGGGGCCCGACAGCAGCTCGAAGTCCTCGACGAGACGGAGCCCGTAGAGCAGCTCCGTGTCGATGATGCCGCGGAGCTGCGGCTCATCGTCGAGCACGTTGCGGTGCGCCGCCTCCCAGTGGGCGATCGTGCGCACGGCCGCCTGGACGGGCTCGAACTCGATGCCCGACTGCGGCTTCAGCCCGAACGTGTCCGGGTTGGTGGTCGTGTCGCGCTCGGGGACCGGAGCGGCGTTGTTCACGAGCCCGGTCACCCGGTAGAACTCGATGAGGTTGGCCGTGGTCTGCTGCACGGGGAACAGGTCGCGGACCCGGCTCGTGCGGTGCGAGCGCAGCACGATGGGATCGCGCTGGCTCCGGCCGAAGCCGAGGTTGGTCATCGTGCCGGGCATGGACGTGTAGACGTCCTTGGCCTCCAGCTCGAAGGGCGAGGAGTCGCCGGTCGGAGCGGCCTTGTAGTCGAGGAAGGTCTGCGACTCCAGGAACTGCTCGGCGATGGACTTGACCTCGGCGCCGCCGAAGCGCTCGGTCAGCTCCAGGAGGCCCCGCTCCTTGAAGGCCTCGATCGCCGCGGCGTCGAGCCCCTTGGAGGCCCCCATGTCCTTAACCTCGCCCTTGCCGGCGAGCGGCGCGCCGCCCATGCCAGCGAGGCTCTCGGCGCTCTTGATGAGGAGGTCGATCTCCTCGGCGTTCTTGGCGGCGGCGTCGTAGGCCGCCTTCTTCTCGGTGGGGATCACGAAGTGACCCTCGCCGGTCTCGTCCACGATCGTGGCGAGGATGCGGTCGGCCTCGGTGCGCTGCGCGTCCCGTGCGGCCTTCAGCTCCAGGATCCGGTCCTTGGTATCGGTGGTGCTCATGGCGGTGGTGTTGCTCCCGTGTGGGTGAGGTTGAACTTCGAGGTGTGCCTTACCTCGGTCACGGTCAGCACCGAGACCCCCGGATGGGCGTTACCCCCCCTTGTCGGGGGGAATGGGGCAGTTCTAGCAGGCGCGCCTAGCGCTCTACGCGGATCCCACACGACGAAGCCGGGCACCCATGAGCCAGACCTCGTCCTCGGTGAGCACGACGTGGCCCTCCGGCGGCTCGAAGCCCTTCGTCTCGATGGGCTCCTCGTCGGCCTTGCGGACCACAGAGGAGCCCGCCTGGCGCTTCAGCTCGACGACGAGGTCGGCGTGCTCATCCGCGGCCCACTGGCGCTTCGTGCCCTCGTGGCCCGTCGTCTCGATCACGTCGGTGTCGAGATCCCAGTCGATGTCCCTCGGGAGGCGCTTGCTGCCTGCGGGCGATGCGAGCCCGTAGACCTTCGAGAGCTGCTGCGAGGTAGCCAGGAACGCCGGGAAGCGCGCCTTGTCGTAGCCGCCGTGGACCTTGGCGATCCCGGCGCCGAGAGCGAGCTGCATGTCGATCTGGAAGTCGCTGCCGCGGGCCTTGGCGTAGCCCTTGTCCACGAGGTGGTTCAGCAGCGAGTTCGGGTCGCCCGCCATGTCGGCCATCGCGTCGATCGTGTCGACCCACGAGTCGGCCTTGCCCCGCTTCGAGATCGCCGAGGTGAGCGTCGAGCCCACGGCACCGCCGCCGCCCGGAGCGCTGGCCTGGGCCTTGCCCTTCTTCTTCCCGCGGTGGTGGATGAGCGCACCGGCACCGCCGACGACGGCAGCCTTCGCGGCGCCCTTGATGACCTTGCGCTTGACGGCCTTCTTCATCGCCGAGGTGCCCTTCGGGGCGAACTGGCCGTCGCCGTCTCGGGAGATCATGCCCTCGACGAAGTGCCGGAGCCCCTTGGCGCTGAAGTCGCCGAGGCAGGTGGTGCAGGTGTCGTCGACGAGATCCCCGGTGCACAGGACGCACTTCGTCTCGACGTCGAACGTGCCGTCGTCGAGGAGCCCCTTCTTCAGGTTCGGGACACCGGCGTGCGGGCCCTGACCCGGAGCGCTGCCCGTCACGGCGCGGTGGCGCTTGTTGCAGAACCCACGGGCGTGCTCGGGGTTCATGTGCTTCTCGGCCAGGTGGACGCAGCGCATGAAGTCGCCCTTGGTCCCCCAGCGGATCTTCGCTGCGCCCTCGCCCCGCTCGAACCAGCGCATGATGGGCTTGATGTTGCCCTTGTTGCCCTTGCCGCCGACACGCCCCCCGGTCGCCTCAGCCAGAGGGGCGGCCTTCTCCTCGCTCGGCCGCTTGGCGGTCGTGAGGTCGTCGTAGGCCACCAGGAACAGCTCGGCCTCGACCTGCTCCATCCCCCGGTCCCAGGGGGCCACGTCCTGGCCGTTGGGGGCGATGGGGCGGTAGAAGCCCGCGTCGCCCAGCTCGGGGTCCGGGGTGAGCTTGCCGATGGGGCGCCCGGCCAGGGTGATGTTGAGCCCGCCGCCGTCGGTGTCGGCGTAATCGACATCGTCGAGCGAGTAGTCGTCGTTCGTGTCCACTGCACGGGCAACGGCGCGGGCCGTGATGAAGCGACCGCCGCCCATGCTGCCCTTCGGCATCCGCGGGTGCAGAGCGGAGTTCCAGAACGCCTTCTCCTCGACGCCTTCGATCAGCTCCTCCAGCTCGGCCGGGTCCATCTTCGCCATGAGGTCGAAGACGTGCTCGGCGTCCCACTCGGCGATGACCTCGTCGAGGGAGGCCTCGTACTTCAGCTCCAGCTCCAGGCCGTCCCAGGCCTTGGCCTCGGCCTCGGACTCGCTGCGGAACCACAGGTCGATGAGCGCGGGGAGGTTGCGCTCGATGCGGGCCTGGATCCGCGGGGAGGCGCCGTTCGTGCGGAAGTCGCGCCGGACGTTCCGCCGCATGTCGTTGAGGTTCATCCCGATGTCGTCGAGGTACTTCTGCCGCTCGTTGGGACGGAGGCTGGCCGAGCCGACCATGGCGGCCTCCAGCTTGGCGAGCTGGCGCGACGGCTTGCGGCGCTGCACCTTGGCGAGGAGCCGCTCGCGCCGCCAGGTCATCTTCTGCGCCTTGCCGAAGCGCCGCTTGGCGAACTTGTGCCGGGCGTTGCGGGTGAGGAGGTTCTTGCCGCCGCCGTACTGGAGCGCCCGGTTGACTGTGCGCAGGCCGCGTGCAGCGGAGCCGCCCCGGGGGGCGAACTTCCCGTCGGGCCCACGGGGGTGCAGCGACGGGTCGAACTTCGCCTCGTCCTCGGGGTCGCCCTCGAAGCTCTCGCCGAACAGGTCGTGGATCAGCTCGTCGATGGCCTCGTCGATGTCGTCGTCGTCGTCCGCTGCGGCCTTCAGCTCCCAGGGGAGATCGTCCTCGTCGGCCTTCGCCTCGAAGTCGTCGTCGCTGTCGAGCCCCTTGTGCTCGGCGTCGATGAAGTCGAGCGCCTCGTCGAAGTTCGACCAGTCCTTCTCCTCGACGACGACCTCCTCCTCGACGGGTGCCGCAGGATCGGCGGCCGGGTCGAGAGCGGGGTCGGCCTCGACGTCGTCGCCCTCGTCGGCGTGGATCACCGCGGCCAGGGCGGCGCGGATGCTGACCTCGTCGTCGGCGATGTCGAGGACGTCGCTGATCCCGGCCGTGTCGAAGCTGTGGATCTCGTCGAGCAGCTCGTCGTCGATGGCGAGGTCCGGCAGGACGTCGACCAGGGCGACGCGCTCCTCGGGCGGGGTCTCGGAGGTCTCGGTCCCGTCGCCCTCGGCGGGTGCGGCGCCAGCGGCGGGAGCAGCTCCGTCGGCCGCGGCCTTCTTCTTGGCGTCGTCCTCGGTGGTCGGGATGCCGGGCTTGTTGATCTTCTTGCCGTTCTCATCCACGGCAGGGTCGCCCTTGCGCTGGATGGCGCCAATCCCGATCATCAGCATGGCGTAGACGGCCACGGCCGAGGCCGCAGTGACCTTGGCGTTGCGGACGGCCTTGCGCTTCTTCTCGTGCAGCTCGGTGCGGCTCGGGCCCGGCACCTTCGCCATGCGGTCCTTCCAGCCCTGCCCGAAGACGGTCAGCATGTCGACCTGGAGCCCCTCGGCGAGGGTCTTGGCGGCCTCGGCCTTGCGACCGCGGCGCTTCTTCGTCAGGTCGACCATGACGTTGTCGTAGGCCTCGCCGAGATCCTTGCCGCCGACGAACGAGGTCGCCATCTGCACACGGTCGTCGGGGTTGACCATGTTCCGGCCGCTCTGCGACGCGGCGGTGAGGAGCTGGAGGTCCGTGATGGCCGTCTTGTCCATGCCGAGACGGCGGCCAGCGTCCTCGCTGAGGAGCTGCACCTGGAGCCCGCCGGTGACCGCCCGGCTGAGCTGCGCCTCGTGCTGGGCGTCGGTGGCGCCCCAGTCCGAGTCGCCCGGGTTGCCGGTCATCATGCGCGGCGCGTTCGGGTCGACCACGGCGGGAGTGGTCTTCGAGTTGAAGTAGGCCTGGGACACCTCGTCGGCGTCGCCCTCGTCCATCTGGAGGCGGCTCAGCGCATCGGCGGTCGACTCGATGCCGCGCTGCATGGCCGAGAGGGACCGCTTCATGGCGGCCTCGCCGGGTGAGTCGGTGAACTTCCCCTTGGCGTCGCGGGGGTGCTTCGCCTCGTCCCAGCCGGACACGTAGCGCTTGGTCTCCAGGTCGTCCACGTCATCCTTCTTCGCCATGTCCGCGGCGTTGCTCGCGTTGGCCGTCGGGATGCCCCACTCGGCTGCGAACTTGTTGGCCTCGACGAGGATGTCGAGGATGTCCATGTCGATCTTGTCGACGGGGATGTCGAGGTCGCCCAGCTTGCCGTCGCGGGAGTCGGCGCCGAGCGTGGCGGCCCAGCGGTGGTGCCCGTCCACGACGTAGCCGTCCCGGGAGACGAACAGCGTCGCCTCCTTGTAGGTGCCCGCCTCGATGGCCCCGGCGATCCCGGCGACCTTGGCGCCGTTCAACTCGTTCTGCGTCGCCTTCAGGTGGTCGGCGGGTATCCGGGTCGTCTCGACGTCCACGCCGGTGTCGATGAGGTGCTGGCGGAACTGGTCGTTGATCGAGGCCTCGCCCTTGGCGTCGGGCTCCAGCTTCGAGGCCTTGGACCCCTCGACGAACTTGTCGACCTTGCCCGAGAGCTGCGGCATCTGGATGCGCGGGATGCCCTTGGAGTCGGCGCAGAAGATCGAGGCGTTGCGCACCGTGACCGAGCACAGGTTGATCTCGGGTGCGTCCTCGCCCTTGTCCTTCGCGTCCTGCACGAGGGCCCGGACCTTGTCGAGCAGGATCGACACCTGGTCGGGATCGGGTAGCTCGACGTCGTTGCCCTTCAGCAGCTCGGTCACGGCCTCGTCCGCGTCGGCGACCTTGACCTTGGTCTTCCCGGAGCTGCGGATCTCCTCGATCTGCTCGACGCTGACCCGTGCGTGCACCGGCGAGCCGCTGCCGTCGCCACCGCCCCCCGGAGCCGAGGCGAACTTGCCGCCGTGCCCGCGGGGGTGCAGACGCTCGGTCCACTTCCGCAGACCCTTCTCGTCGAGGTCGTCCAGCTCGTCGTCGCCCTTCACGAACGTGGGCGTGCGGGGGCGCCGGAGATCGAGCTGGGACATGGTCCCCAGGTTCGGCTCGTCCCACAGGTGGTCGACCAGGCGGGGCAGCACCTTCATCAGCCGCTTGTAGCGCTTGTCGTGGCCGTTGGCCCACTCCGTCGCCATCTGCTGCACATCGCCGTCGAGCGTCGGCAGGTTCTGGCTCTTGAAGTCCCGGCGCTCCTCGGGGTGGAGGTGCCGGGCGGCGAACAGGCCGCCGATGACGCGGGGCGCAGCCTGGGACGGCGGGCGCCCCTGCACGCGGGCGATGGAGCGCTCGACGCCGGTGCCGACGGTGCGCCAGCGCCGTGCCGAGCTGTCGGCGCGGCTGCGGCGGAACATGGCCCGCTGCTTCGGCGGGAACTCGCGGTCCCGGCGCTCGCGGTGGACGTCGCTGGCGACGCCTGCGGTGGTGCGGATGGCCGAGGCGATGAACTGGCCGGTGCTGCCGCGGGGGTGGAGCCGCTCGGCCCAGCCCTTCTCCTCCAGGTCGAGGTCGACCAGCTTCTCGGCGTCCCACAGCGAGTCGTCGCTGACGAGGGCCATGAGCTGATCGTGCAGCTCGCCGTAGAAGTCGACGAAGGTCTCGTCGTCGACGTCGGGCCCGTCGGCCTTCAGCTCGGTGTCGTCGACGGGGCGCACCTCGGGACGGGCGTCGGCGTCGGCCGAGAGGGCGAAGATGTCGGCCCAGGTGTCCGCGGCGTCCTTGGTCCCGAAGGTGCCGACGACGTCGGGCTGGCCCTCGGGGGCGTCGTCGCCGAAGTCCACGACCCAGCGCTCGTCGCCGTCGTGGGTGTGGTCGCCCTTGGCCTCCATGTCGACCTTGTCGCCGCACGAGAGGCAGCAGGTGCCGTTGCCGTCGTCGCACGTGCCGAAGATGGCCGACTTGACCTCGGACCACGCCTCCTGGGCCTCCTTGACCGAGACCAGCGAGCGGGCGTGGGGCATGGCGCCGAACAGCACCGGGCTGTATTCGTAGAGGTCGACTTCCTTGCAGAACCGGATCCCGTTCTTGGTCGCCGCTGCGCCCTGGGGCACCCGGTAGCCGATCGACCACTCCTGCTCGGGCCCGAAGAACTGGACGTCGGCGAAGGCCTGGCGACCGCGCTCGCCGAGGAGGTTGAACTGGGTCTTGACCTTCAGCGCCCCGGCGTGCTTCGGCCACGGCGTGCCGTCGCTCAGCTCGGCCGGGAGATCGGGGTCGCCGGGCAGCAGCTCCTTGATCTCCAGGGTCTTGGAGACCGGCGACTTGATGTCGTGGTGCCAGACCCCCTTCGGCGTGCGGGTGGCGAGCGTCGACTTGTAGGCGCCCGGCATGATGACGTCGCGCACACGGTCGACGATGCCGGTCACACTGACGATCGCCTCGACGATGCCCAGCTCTGCGTCGATGACTTCGACGCCACCGACGGGGACGGCCTTGTGCTCCAGCAGCATGGAGCGGAGGTTAGCCCGCCGGGGCGCTCACCTCGGGGCTCCCCTCCAGGCGGGATGCCACGTAGCCGTTGCTCCAGGAGCTGTACCGCCCCCACAGGGCGGGCACGTCGTCGCCCCGGCGGTGTGCAGCCTGGAGGACGTCCTGGACGGCCAGGTCTGCGGTCACCTCGTCGTGGTCGTCGTCGGTGACTCGGACCCACCGGCCGATCTCGGCCTCGGTGTGGGGGTTGTAGAACAAGATGGTCTGCGTCTTCACAGCGCCTCCTCTAGTAGGTCGATGCGCTCGCGCATCTTGCGGATTTCGTCGAGCGGGGGCCGGATGCTGTCGATCCAGCCCTCGATCTCGAACAGGTGCTCACGCGCCTCGTTGAGTTCTTCCCGGGTCCAGGGGTGGCTCAGCACCCGTCCCTGGCTCCAGTCTTCCTTCGGGTCTTCGGTCTTGATCCAGTAGTCGGTGAGCATCCCGCGGATGTGGCCGAATCCTCCGCTGCTGATGGTCTCGCCGTTGTCCACGAGGATCTGCGAGTGGTCGATGGCGACCGGCTTGCCGTCGACCACGAGGACGTTCTCATCATGGCGGTCGACGTTGCCGGTGACCCAGTCGAACAGGGCGATGCGCTTGCCCTCGGGCGTGTTCGCCACCTCAGCCCACACGGCGGTGATCGGGCGCTTCAAGATGGCTTCGTACTCGCGCGTCGCCTCATCGTGAGCCTCGGGGTCGGCGGCTCGGTCGTAGAGGTTGACGCCGCGATCGGTGAAGAACTCGACAATCCCCGGCTCGTCGGGCTCGTCCTCGCTGGCCCGGCGGTTTGCGACCTCGTTGTCGACCCACTCCATGAGCGTCGGCGCCGGGGTGCCGTCGGCGGTCGTCACGAGATCCATGGCGACGGCGGTGTTCCCGTAGGGGATGACCCGCGGCGACGGCACGTCAAACAGGCGGGCGATGTCGGCCGCCCACAGCTCGTGCCAGAGGTTCTCGTCGTCCTCGTCGTAGAAGTCCTTGATGACCACCGAGCCGAGCGGACCCTTCTTGATGGAGACGTCGGCCTGGGCCCCCTGCGGCAGCCGCGGGCCCTCCTTATCCGCGGCCTCGACGATGTCGTAGAGCGACGCCTTCGGGAGGGCCTGCTCCAGCATGCCGTTCTCGGTGAACGAGGTCTCCAGCTTCGGGCCCGACGAGACCGGGAGGCTGCGCACCGCTGCACGGTGGCTGATGCGAGGCGCCTTCAGCGGTGCCGGGCGCTCGAACGGGGTGCCGTCGTCGATCATGCCGTCGTTGTCACCGTCACGGGGAGCGGCCTTGGTCTCGTCGGTCGGCAGCGCTGCACGGAGACGCTCGATGCGGCGCAGGGCTCCGTAGCCGGGAGACCCCACCTCGTCAGGGTTGGGGAGCACGTCGCGCACGGCGGCTTCGGCTTCGTCCAGCTCCTCGGCTGACCACGGGTGGCCGAGGATCTCAGGCCTGGTGATGCGGTAATCGCCGTACTTGTCGGTCCCCATCTCGACGCGATACTGGACCCAGTTCTTCACGAACAGACCCCCGTACAGCTCGTCCTTGCCGCCGAAGCTCGACTCCAGAGCGATGGCGTGGTCGATGGCGACGGGCTGATCGTCGACGATGACGATGTTGCCCGAGTTGCGGTCCTTGTTCCCGATCACGAAGTCGAGCAGGGCGATGCGACGACCCGCCTCGCTCTGGACGAGCCGGACCACACCGGGATCGTCCAAGGAGGGGTAGGTGTCGCCTGCGAACTCGCCGAGAGTCTGAGCGGGGCGGCCCTCCTCGTCGGTGAAGAAGTCCATGTAGACCGACTTGCGGTCGATGGGGTCGGGCACGACGCGAGGAGCTGGCACTCCGATCCGCTCGGCGATCCCCGATGCCCACACCTCGCGCCTGGGCCCCGTCTGATCCATGAACGTCTTCTGGAGCACGGACCCCTGGGGGCCGGTGTGGATCGTGATGTCTCCTTCGGCGCCGCCCGGGATCGAGTAGCTCCCCGTGCGAGCGGCGAAGGCATCGGACAGGTCGGGGAGCTTCGCCCGCACCGGGCTGGCCGGGCGCTCCATGAGCGTGCCCTCGTAGATGATCCCGTCGCCGTCGCCGTCACGGGGCAGCGCCTTCACCTCGTCGATCACGAGCGCCTTCCAGCGCTCCATCGGCGTGCCCTCGAAGATCCGGCCGTCGTTGTCGGCGTCACGGGGGAGGCGCTTCTTCTTGCGCCGGTTGATGGCCTTGGACGGCAGGCGGTAGTCGGGGTCCAGCTCCCCGGCCCAGCCCTTGCCGAGCACCGTCGACTCCACGGGCTCGCCACGGCGGGCGACGTGCTTCGTGGCGACCCGCGACGCACGACCCGTCGCCACAGCCTCGACCCAGGCATCACCGGCGTCGGTGTTCCCGGAGTCGGGGCCCGTATCGGGCAGCACCGGCGCCATCGGCATGGCCGCGTACATGGCGGTGGCGACACCCTGACGCTGCCAATCCTCATCGACGCCTACACCGGCCACGAAGCCGTCGGGGTCGAACTCCAGCCTCCCCACCTCGCGCTCACCGTCGAAGGCCGTAACCGTCCGGTCGCCGACCTCGATGCGCACCGGAGGCGTCGGGGGGCCGTAGCTGTACCACCGGGCGCCGACGATGTTCTCGGCCGGGACGCCGTCGGGGGCGGTGAAGACCCGCTCGTAGTCCTCGACGGGCTCCAGGTGTAGGTCGTCGTCGACGGCGATGGCGAAGATCATGCCGTCGCTGGAGCCGATGCGGTTCACGACCGGCCGGGTGTCCGACGCCAGGTAGCCGCCGGGCCGGATGCCCTCGTTGAGGATCGACTCGACGTTCGCCTCGTCGTCGGTGCCGTGGTAGAGGATCCCGGGCTCGGTGCCGGTCCACGACTCGCCGAGTGCACGGTACAGGTGGTGGGCGACCTGGTTCTCCCACTCGGAGCGCCAGGCGGGATCCATGTCGCGGGCGTCGGGCGAGCGCCACCCGTCCCGGAACGGGTAGGTGCCGTAGTGCTTGTCGGGGATGGGCTCGCCGGTGAAGGTGTCGATGCCGGTGTCGTCCTCGACCCACCCGTACTCGCCGTAGGTCTCGCGGGCGTAGCCGTCGAGGGGGATCACCCGGCCGACCTTGACCTTGTCGAAGTCGTCGGCGAGCACGTACACCTCGCCGCCGTAGCCGCCGCCGGTCTCCCCGACGCCCTCGGGCACCTCGACCTCGACGACGTAGGGGCGCCAGTAGTTGTAGCTGTTGACCCAGCTCTCGGGCGTCGGCGACAGGAAGATCCCGGGCTTCATCTGCCCGCCCATCGTCGTGTTGCGCTCGGGGGCGAACGTCGGATCCAGCTCGAAGTCCGGGTCGTCGGTCAGGTGGTACAGCGTCCGCGTCCCGGCCTTGACTTCCTGCACGCCCCGCCGAGCAGCCTCACGGCGAGCAACCCAGTGGGCCAGCTCCAGCTCGCTCGCGTCGTGCTGCCACCGACCGCCGGTGCGGTGGTGGATGCCGTCGAGGTGGGTGGCGTTGTCGATGTCGGGATCTGCGAAGTCGTCGGTGGGATCGAGGGCCGCCGCCTTGGTGAACTCCTCGGGCAGCAGCGCCAGCTTCTGCGGGGGGAAGACGCCCTCGCCGGTCAGCTCGACGCTCTGGATGAGGACAGCGTTCTGCCCCCGAGTCTCGGTCGCCAGGGCGAAGCGGGCGAGTGGCGAGAACATGTTCGCGTGCGCCTGGTAGGCGGCCTCCTCCCCGTGCCGGTCGAAGCCTCGGCCGGTCCCGGCGTGGCCGAAGGCGTCGTGCACTGCTCGAAAGCGATCATTCTCCTCATCGGTCATGTACGCGTGGCCGGGCGGCGTCGATGCGGTGGCGAGCACCTTGATGCGCTTGTTCTCGGCGAGGTCGGCGTGCAGCGCCTTGACGTCGGGATAGGGGTCTTCGCTGACGACCTCAACGGTGTAGCCAAGCTCCTCGGTCAGGAGGCGGTACTGGTCGTTCACCTCGGCGATGAGCGCGTCGTAGGCGGCCCGGGTCTCCGGGCTGTCATCGAACTCCGGCAGCGCCTTGTACGCGTCTGCGGTGCGGAAGTGCTTCGGGAGGTCCACCCGTACATCGCCCCAGTCCTCCACGCCGTACCAAGGGCGGCCGACGTGCGGGGCGAAGTCGGCGATGGGCTTCATGCGCACGACCTCGAAGGCGTCGCGCTGGAGCGGGGCGGGACGCTCCCACGGCGTGCCGTCGTAGATCATCCCGTCACCGTCACCGTCGTGGACGACCGCTGCCTTGATCGACAGCTCCTCCTCGTCGGGGTCATCGCCGAGACGGAGCGTGTCGACCACGCGGGCACGAGCGCTGTCGCCGTCGAGCCCCAGGGCCACGAGGACGTCCTGGGCCAGCGTGGCGTTGCCGACGAGGGCACGGCCGCCGCCGCGGATGATCTGCACGGCAGCGTCGACCGTCGCAGCCCCGCGCACGGGCACCCGCGTGGGCGGGCGGCCGAGCAGCAGGCTGGGGGTGACGTTGACGGCGGGCACTTCAGACTCCTCTTGGCGGGCCCCATGGCCCGCTGATGACGATTGCTTCGAGCGGCTCGCCCTTCAGCAAGGCGGCGGTGGCTCGGTGGTGACCGGCCAGGATGAGGGCCTGGCCGTCCTCACGGAGGTAGATGAACGGGTAGCGGTTGCCGAGCTTGTCGCCGAACTCGTGGGTCTGGCCGGTGAGCCGGTAGGCCTCGTCGTTGGCGTAGAAGTCGACGCCGGTGCGGGTGATGGACGGCTGGGTGGCTCGGAGTCCACGGGGGTCGATGAGCTGAAGCTCGGGCGGGTTGAGGAGCGCCTCACGGACGAGGGCCCCGTCGTAGTCCTGGACGTCGCGGCGCCGGGAGAACTGCTTCCACGGGACGACCTTGGTCGGCGAGGAGTCGACCGGCCAGACCGAGTCGAGGCCCTGGCCGTACCACTGGGCGGCCGGGGTGCCGTCGCCGGTCTCAGTCGTGCGCACGAGGGCCCGCACCGCCTGGGCGATCGAGAACCGCCCGCGGGGGTCACGGGGGTGCTCGACCGGATCCCAGTCGGTGACGGCCTTCGTGTCGAGAAGGATGCGGGCGAAGGACATGGCCCTAGCTCATCATGCCGACGAGCTTGCGCCGTGCCTCGTCCTGGCTGCGCCGGGCGGGGTTGAGGACGAAGACGACCCCGGGGGCCTCCTCGTCGCCACGGGGCACGTCGTGCTCGGCGCCCATGCGGAGGATCTCCTGGGGGATCCCGGCCGGGTACGCCGTGCAGCTCCGCTCGCCGTCGTAGTGCTCGCAGTTGGGGCAGGGCGACGCGGCGATCACAGGCCCACAGCATCCTTGGCGCGGGCCTTGGCCGCCGCACGCTGCTCGTCGGTCAGGTCTTCGGCGGCGTCGATGGCGCGCACCGCGACCTCGTACAGCTCGCGGGGCGTGCCGGTGGGAAGACCCCGGGCCTCTCGGCCGCGACGGATCACGGCGGGGACGTCGAAGTCGTCCGAGCCCGTGGCCTCGAAGTGCCGACGCTCGATCTCCTTGATGGTGCGCTCACTGGATGCTGACATCGGATCTCCTTTCAGACCTTGATGGTGATGTAGGGGTCATCCCCTTCATCATCATAGGTGTCGAGGTCCATCGACCACAAGTAGTCGTAGAACCGGCGGCGAAGATCGCGGTCTTCCGGGGCCTTGACCACGACCCTAGTGAACAGCTCTGCGCCCTCGGGCTGCTCGGCGTTCCAGGCCCGGGCGAAGTCCAGCCAGCCCCCCCCGGTCTCGGGGGATGCCACCGCCTGGACGAAGTTCGGGAACTGCCTGCGGAGGCTCTCGTCCTCCAGCTCCTCGACCTTCAAGATCCCCGGGTTGTTCACGACGGCGAGGTAGGGCATGGCGGCGCTCTCGCCCGGATGCGAGTCGCGGCGCCACTCCTCGAAGGCGACCTGGAGGCTGCGCTGGCGGGCAGCGATCACCAGCTCCTTGCTGGCCCAGGACTTGGTCCGCTTGATCTTCGTGAGGTCGATGGTCAGCACGCCCTCGGGGCTCGCCGTCCAGGCGTCCTCGGGGAGGGTCATGCCGTTGACGATGCCGGGGTTGTTGTCGAAGTGGTAGGCGATGCCTGAAGCGACCTCGGTCGCCATCGGGTAGTCGCCGAGGTCGAGCGTGACCGTGCTCCAGTTGTTGGCCGGGGTGTTGCCGCCGCGGTCCATGTGCACCAGCATCGAAGCGATCTGACTGGTAGCCCTGTCCTGGTCGACAAGCGGGTCGTCGTGGTCCTCCGGGTCGAAGTTGTAGAGCGCCCCGCGCCGGTGGAAGGTGCCGTCGGCCGCCTTGTGCACCGTGAGCTTCAGCCCGCTGTCCGAGCTGGCGACGATGGTGTCCGGCGACACGTTGGGAGCGATCCACCCGGCGGATGCCACGTCGGTCGACCGGCGGGACACGGCACCGATCACCGAGACCGTCGACTCGCCGTCGTGGGGGATCACCTGGCCGAGCTGGGGCGGCTGCTGGAGGAGGGCGGCCACGCCGGGCGACACGTCGAACGAGTAGCCGAGATCGCTGCTGGCGGCGAAGGCCCGCAGCACCACCGCCTGCTCCTCGTCGTCCAGGCGCGGCAGGCCGAGCCCCAGCTCTCCTTCGCGGGTGGCGCCGGGCCGGAACTCGACGTGGGCGACGGCGTTGGCGTCCTGCCAGGTGACGAAAGCCACCGCCCCCTCGATGTCGCCTGCGGGGTCGGTGTCCTCCGGCACGAACTCCATCACCCGGACATGGTCCCGGTCCAGGTCCACGGCGTCGGCCGTCGGGATGTACGGCTCGCGCAGCAGCCCGTAGGCCGGGTTGCCGAGGTGCTCGGCGCCGAAGCGGGTCGACGAAGCGGACCCGACGAGAGCCGACTGGTAGGCCCGGTTGCGGCGGTCCTCGTGGGTGGTCGAGATCACGTTGCCGTCGGTGACGAAGCCGACGTCGAGGAGGTTGCCCGGCCCGGTGCGCTCATCCATCGCGTTGATCCAGCCCACGATGAGGCCGTCGCGGTCCTCCTCGGTTACGTCGTCGGGCAGGACGACGGTGAAGTTGTCGATGTTGCCCCGCTGGTATGCGGCACCCACTTGGGCGACGATGGCGTCGAGGCCCTCGCCCTCCCAGTCCTGCGGCACGACGATGAGGGGGTGGTTCAGCGAGTCGCCCACGTCGGGGATGAAGTACGTCGCGAACTTCTCGGGGTCGTCAGTCGAGCGCACCCGCAGGGTGTTGGCCGAGCCGGTGTTGTCGTTGAACATGTAGCCGTCGGCGTTGGCGATCCACGACGTGATGTAGGTCGAGCCCATGTCGAGCGGCTCGTACTCCTGCCAGAACGGATCCCAGCCTGCACGGATGCTGACCGCACCGCTGCCCTCGGGGATGATCGGCATTTCGACATCGGAGCCCGCCGCTGCGCGCATGAGCCCCTTCAGATCCTTCGAGCCGAACCACCCCGACCCCTGCATAACCTGGCGGCCGATCCACTGGCGGTCCTTGGTCACGGCCGGGTGGTAGCCGAGGTGGGCGACCTGCCAGCCATCCAGCTCGCGGCCGTCCAGCTCGGCGCGCTCGATGTCGAGCAGCGCCTGCATGGACGACTGGATCTCGGCCTTGGTCGCCCCGGGGTGGGTGATGACCTGACGGGCGGTGTCCTCGATGGCCTCGATGAACTCCTCGCGCACCTCGTCGGGCATCGTGAAGAAGTCCGAGGCCCACTGGTAGCCGCCCTCGGACAGCGCTGCGTGCACGTCGATGTGGTCGAACCCGTTCGCCAGGTACCAGGCGTCGTTGTTGCGGTTCCACGAGTAGGCGGTGCCCGAACCGCGGAACGGCTTCTCCAGCTCCAGGAAGTCGTGGTAGACGCTCCCGTCCCACTTCAGCGTGCGGGTGCAGGTGCCGACGGCGTCGCCCTCGTCGGAGTAGAAGGAGAACTCCAGCTTGACGCCCTCGTCGTCGACCGTCACGTCGTCGATGCTCGCTGCGATCGTCAGGTCGCGCTCGATCTCAGTGACCGCGCCAGACTCGATCGCCGCCTTGTTGTCGGGGGTGGTCGGGTCGAAGTCGTAGATCGCGTCGCCGCTCTCGTCGAGGTACTCGGTCAAGGTCGCCTGGTGCGACCAGTTGGCGAAGTGGTACATGACGTCGGCCTCGATCTCGGACCAGGCCTCCTCCAGGTCGACGCCTTCGTCATCCGCGATGGCCGGGAGCTGGATGAGCGGCGGGTGCGCCAGGCGGTCGATCTCGCCCTGCACCCGGGCCCGGAAGTCCTCGCCGTAGTTGCGCTCCAGCTTCGCCGCTCGCAGCTCGGTGAGCGGCTTGTCGCGGGGCTCGAAGATCGCCGTCGCCGCCTTGTTCATCACCTCCCCGCGGGAGTCGGTGAAGGTGCTGTCGATGTTGAGCGGAACCCGGTAGCCCCACCCGTTCTCCGTCGACTTCATCGCCTCGGCGACGTCGGGCCGAAGCTCCAGGAACTCCTCTAGCGTGATGGCGTCGTTGCCGTCCAGCTCGTCGCGCTGGTACAGCGTCCGGCGGCTGGCGGCGGGCACGGTGACGATGAGGGAGTCGAGCAGCGCCCCGATCTCGCGCTCGCCCACCAGCGGCGGCACGTAGCCCTCGTTCGACATCGTGTTCGGGACCAGCAGGTTGAAGTCACCTCGGCCGCCGCGCTCCATCCACAGCCGGGCCGACTGCTCCAGTTGCGCCCGGTCGAAGGACTCATCTGCGACGTGGGCACCCTCGGCCGACACGTCGAACAGGTTCAGCTCGTTGCCGTCGGGGCCCGTGGTGTAAATCGAGATCACGTCGTCGCTGTTGGACGCCTCGGCCCACTGGCGCGGCATCCCGATCGGCTTCGTCGCCACGAGGATCGAGTCGTAGGCCTCGGCCAGATCGTTGGCGACGTGAGGATCCTGGATGTCGCCGTGCTCGTCCAGCTCGGCGTTGATCCGCTCGGAGAGTTCCCGGGGGAGGACCGGCGCCTGCGGGTCGAAGGTCTTGCCCTCCAGCAGGATGGGCCGACTCGCATCCAGGTTGTGCAGCTCGGCGATCTCACGGCTGATCGGGTGCTCCCCGCCGGAGCGCATGTTGCGCCGAAGCGTGTCGCCCCACACCCGGATCCACTCTGGAGGGTTCTCGCCCGCCGACCACACGGCGAACAGCTCGGCATAGGCCTCAGCCGGGTGCGTCTGAGCGTACGGCGAGAGCGTCCTGGCCGCCTCGATGGTCGAGACGCCGGGCGGCAGGTAGTGGGAGGCGGCGATGTTGGCCTGAGTCAGGGCGTTGGATGCAACGCCGAGCTTGTGCGGGTCGTTGACGAGCCCGGCGAACAGGCGGTGGGCGAACTCGTGGGACACGAGCCCAGCAACGGTCGGCACGGCCACGTACTCGGACTCCCGCATCAGCTCCATCCCCTCGGGGGTGAAGATCGCCGGGTTCCAGTAGCTCGTGCCAGCGGGCGTGACGTAGGCCGCGATGCGGCCCTCTGTCGGGGCGTCGAAGTCGTTGCCGTCGATGGGCAGGATGTCGACGAAGCCGAAGGAGTCGAACGGCGTCGAGAACTGGTCGACCAGGTCCGTGTAGGTCTTGACCATCCGGGCCCGGATGTCGGTGTCGCTGGTGATGGCAGCGAAGCGGCCCTCGACCAGTCCCCGGTTCGTCAGGACCGAGCCCGGGGGGAAGATCGCGTTGGCGTCGTAGTTGAACCCCTGCACCATCGCCTGGCGGGCGGCACGGGCACTCGGTGCGTGGCGGTTCAGCAGCAGCGCCATGACCCGCAGCTTGTCGTCGGGGATCGCGATGCCGTAGTTCGACTGCTCGGTCACGAGGTTCGGCGCCATCTGCGCGGCGAGGGCGAGCCCCCACGTCCCGGGCGGGAGCGGGGTGGTCTGCCCGGGGAAGTTGATGCGGGCCGACAGCTCCTCGTTCACCAGCTCGGTGCCGTCCGCGAGCCGGATGGCGACCCGGCCGTTCGAGACCTCGATGCCGTCGCGGTTCATCATCAAGAACGCGAGCGGCGTTGTCATGTCGCCGTCGACGAGATCGAAGGGCTGCGCATCGCCGAAGCCGAGGCTGGAGAGCGCATGGGCAGCCGCCTGGGGGTCGCGCAGGGCGTCCAGGGCTCCCCTGGCGTCGCGCACCTCGGCAGGCGACCAGTAGCGCGGCACGCTCAGGTTGAAGCCCGCTGCGAAGCTCAGGGCGTCCACCTCGACGGGAGTGAGCGAGCCCAGCAGGTCGCTGGCCTTCTCGCCGCCGAGGAGCCCGTCGAGGGCGCCGAAGACGTTGATGGCCCGGACCCGCTGATCGGGGTTGGCGGCGACGGACTCCTGGATCGCTTCGAGCGGCAGCCACTGCTCGGACACCTTCTCGCGGGTGTCGATGTCGGTGACGGTGACCATGACGCCGCCGATGCGGAGGTCTTCGCCGGGGATGACGGAGAACTCGTTCTCGGGGTGGCTGCGGTCGTAGGCCCCGGCCTGACCGGAGGAGGCGCCCACGGTGGACTCCCACTCGACGGTGCCGGGCTGGCGGATCGACGACTCGGCGACCTCGGCCCGGAAGACGATGCCCACCTCGTAGCGCTGATCGTCTTCGAGCGCGTACTCCTCGCGCAGGTCGCCGCGGTCGTCGACCCAGTCCTGCGAGAGGTTCCCCCAGCCGTACCCGCGGGCGTAGTAGCTCGCTGCGTCGAAGTCGCCGCTCCAGTGTTCGCCGAGCCCGCCCGAGAGCGCCCCGACGCGCTGGAGCCAGGCCGCCGGGTCGTCGTCGAGAGCGGCGACGTCCTCCTCGGTCCAGAACCCCGCCTGGATGCCCCGGTAGAGCGTCCTGCGGGGCAGCAGCACCTCGTCGTCGACGGCGGGGCGGTGCACGGCCGCCACGGTCGGCGGGATCGCTGCGGGGTGCAGCCGCCACTCGCCCAGGGCGCCGACCGTGTGGCCGAAGCGGTTGGGCTCGGGCTCGATCTCGATGATGGAGAAGTCGGCCGGGTCGAGCTTGGCGAGCCCCTCCCAGTCCGTCGAGAAGAAGACCGGGTTGGACGGCCCGCCGACGGAGTCACGAGACCAGGCCCACTCGTTGAACTTGCGCCCGCGGTCGTTGATGGGCCCGGCGTCGATCTCCTCGACCTTCATCTTCAGCAGCTCGGGCATGTCCTCGCCGATGGGCCACTCGATGCCGAGCTGCCCCCTCGCCCACTGCCGGGTGATCCGCCCGGCG
>ERZ724509.421-NODE-421-length-18829-cov-5.065197_pt1 | contig 18829 bp, 18 predicted proteins | sample MGYA00376042_ERZ724509 | MGnify/ENA primary metagenome ERZ724509 (study PRJEB28724, sample SAMN07190887) | wastewater metagenome | isolation source: effluent of sewage treatment plant in Hong Hong | place: USA: Christiansburg, Virginia | collected 2016-03-01 ...
CTGGGCGCAGATACAGGCCCTTCTGCGCGCTGGTCGTTGACGACGGAATCCAGCGTCTCGGCATACCTCGCCCGCGACTCGGTGAACGACATGGTCCGCATCTGCGACCTCTCACGTGTGAATACCGCGCCGCGACAGCCGCGTTGCGGGACACTCAGCGGGTACCTGCCCTGCCTCTCCCCCGCAGCACCCCCGGAAGGGCTCACGATGGACTCTGATCACAGCATCGCCGTCCGAAACACCTACCGCTACCTGCGCCTAGCCATGATCGCCGTCGTCCTCATGCTCTTCCTCGCCGTCGGCATTGAACGGCTGTCGTCCACCGGCTGGCAGACCTCGATCAGCGCCTACTACTTCACCGCGGTCCATGCCGTCTTCATTGCGGCGCTCTGCACGATCGGCGCCTGCCTCATCGTCTACCAGGGCAACACCGACACGGAGGAGGTCGTGCTCAACTTCTCCGGCTTCCTCGCGTTCGTCGTGGCTTTCGTCCCCACTCAGCGCGAGCCGCTCTACGGCCCCGGCCTACCTGCGACATACGAAGTCGGCATGGGGATCCGCAACAACGTCCTGGCACTCATCATCACGGGCGTCGTCGTCGAGATCGCCCGCATCATCATCAACCGGAACGTCGATCGCCGGCCGCTCAGCCCCTGGGCCAAGCGAGCGACCCTCATCGGGTGGGCGGTCATCGGCGTCGGCATCCTCGGCTACGCCGCTTTCCCCGCCAACTTCGAGGCCAAGGGCCACACGGTGGCCGCAGTGACGATGTTCGTCGGGATCATCGCCGTCATCGTTCTCAACGCCCTGTCGGCCCAGAGCGCCCAGACCGGCCCTAGCTACGTCGGCAGTTACAAAGTCATCGCCGGGCTCATGGCGCTCCTCGTGCTGGCAATCGTCCTCATCCGCCTCACCCTGCCCGAGTTCGCCCACATCGTCATCTGGATCGAAGGCGTCCTCATCCTCGCCTTCGCGGCCTTCTGGCTGGTGCAGACCAAGGAGCTGTGGGACGTCGTCGACCGGCGCGACCTCGCCCCCAACACCACTGACCCCACCGGCCGCTGAACCGTCCCCACGGGGAGCCGGCACGACCCGAGTCAGTATGCCGCGCGTCCCCACGCCGCCCACCTCCTGACCCCTGGCAGGATGACCGCGTGAACCAGCCGGGACCCTCCAGCGCCGCAGCGGCGCCAACGGCATCCCCGGCCGAGCGGGCGGCATACGCGGCGGCCTCGGTGACCACCCTCTTCGGGCGACGGATGCTCGGGGTCCCCGGCACGTTTCTCCCCCTCGTGACCTCCCCCGGCCCCAGAAGGTGGCGCGGCCCGTGGCACTACTGGTGGCTCGCGCACTACCTCGACTGCCTCGTCGACCAGGCCCTCCGGGAGCACGCGGCCGGTGATCTCGCCGGTGCCCGAGCCACCACGGCCACCGCGCGGCGACTGCTGCGCACGATCCGCATCCGCAACGTCGCGATCTTCACCAACCACTACTACGACGACATGGCCTGGCTGCTGCTGGCCGTGCATCGCCTCGACCGACTCACGGCCCGGCTCTCCCCCGGCACCTCGTCCGCGCTGACGCACAGTGCCGGCCGCGCCCTGCGAGCCGCGGTCACCCGGGGCCACACCGACGACCTCGACGGCGGACTGTTCTGGAACGATCACCACGACTTCAAGAACGTTGCCGCGACGGGCCCGGCGGCGCTCTTCTTCGCCCGGATCGGTGATCGCGCGCGGGCGCGGTCCCTGCTCGACTGGCTGCACGACCACCTGCGCGACCCGGCGACAGGCCTGTTCGTCGACGGCCTACGCATCGCCCCGGACGGCACCACCACCCTCGTGCCCGACGTGTTCACCTACAACCAGGGCACCGTCCTCGCCGCGCTCGTCACCCTCGGCGACGCCACCAGCCTGGACCGGGCCGAGACGCTCGTGAGCGCGATCGCCGCCCACCTGACGACCGACCCCGACCAGCGGGTGCTGCGCACGCACGGCGACGGTGACGGCGGTTTGTTCACCGGCATCCTGGCCCGCTACCTCGCCCTCGCGGCCCACTCCCCCGCCCTCGCCGACGGTGCCCGGCAGGTGGCTCGCGAGCTCGTGCGCGGCACCGCCGAGGCGTTCTGGTCAGGTCGCCAATTACGCTCCGCGCCAACGACATCCGGTATGCCGTCCGCCCCCGCGACGGCGCTCCCCTCGGTCGCGGTGTTCTCCCCCGACCCAACGGTGTCGGCCGAGCAGACCCAGCCGCGCGGCATACCTCTGGAGTTGTCGACCCAACTGCAGGCCTGGATGACCCTCGAAGCGGCTGCGACCCTGGCGACTGCGTGATGGATCGGCCGCGCCGGCCCGGTCTGCGGCGCTACCTTGGCCCATGGACATCGGCACCTTCTACTCGTTGTTCTCGGCCACGTGCTTCACCCTCGTCGGTTTGTGGTGGAACGTCGTTGAGCGACGCAGCGGATGGGCCGCCGACCCGCGTCGACGGCGTCTGGCCGGCGGCATCTACGTCACGTTCCTGCTCCCGGGGCTGATGGGCCTGCTCGCCCAGGTGAGCCCAGCCACTCCCCTCATGTGGCGCTCGACCTTTGCCGTGGTGGCCCTCATCGGTGTCGTGACCACCGTGCGGCTCATCGGCATCGAGCGAGCTTTCACCCTCCCCGGCCCGTTCACGCGCAACCGGTGGGTGGTGGCCGTGCTCTATCTCGCCGTCCTGGTCCTTGGTGCCTTCCCCACTGTGGCCGCACCGCTGGGTGCCGCCCCGATCCAAGTGGCCGCCGTCCTGCTCATCAGCCTGGTCGTCGTCGGCCACGGCCTGACGTGGGAGTTCATGACCGATTCCTCTGACGCGTCCGCCGACTGAAGGGCGCGCCGTCACCGGGATGCCCGGGATGACGGAGATGCCCGAGATGCCCGCCGGGGCGCTCGGCGTGGCGCACGGCATACCCCTGCCGCGATCCCGGCGGGTGTGACACGCTTCACGACATGAGCACCGCCGGGGGGGCCGCCGCTACGCGCGCCCCAAAGTCAGCAGAGACCCGTGAGCAGAAGTCCTGGTACTGGTACGACTGGGCGAACTCGGCCTACGTCACGACCACGGCGACCGTGCTCTTTGCCCCGTATCTCACCTCGGTCGCCACGGCCGCTGCCTGCCCCGACCTCGCCGACGGGCAGCGATGCGCCGCAACGCTGTCAGTGTTGGGGATCCCCGTCTCCCCCGGGTCGCTCGTGGCCTACACCGCAACCGTCTCGACGATCATCTCGGCCATCTTCCTCATCTTCGTCGGAGCGATCGCGGACCGCTCCCCCCACCCCACGAAACTGTTCGCGACCTTTGCCTGGACCGGCGCCCTCTCCGCGACCCTCATGTGTCTGGTCACGGGCACCAACTGGCAGATGGGTGTGCTGCTGTTCGTCATCGCCAATATCTGTCTGGGCTCGTCGCTGGTCATCTACGACTCCCTCCTCGTGCGCATCGCCGGTCCGAACGACCGCGACCGGGTGTCCTCGAAAGGCTGGGCCTTCGGCTATCTCGGTGGAGGGTTGCTGCTGCTGCTCAACTTCGTCCTCGTCGCCAAACCTGATCTGGTCGGACTGGACAAGGGTGGCGCGGTCCGGGTGAGCCTGTTGATGGCCGGGGTGTGGTGGGCCGCCTTCACCATCATCCCCGTGCGCGGGCTGCGCAACGTCACCGGCACGGTTGCCCCACCAGTGGCCCCGGGCGAGGGTGTCGTCGGAGGCAGCTTGCGGCAGTTGCGTGAGACCTTCCGGGACCTGGCGCTGCACTACCCCCAGACGAAGCTGTTCCTGCTGGCCTATCTGTTCTTCAACGACGGGATCCAGACCGTCATCGGCAACTCCAGCCTCTATGGGATCGAGGAGCTTGAGTTCCCGCAGGAGACAGTGCTGGGGATCTTCCTCTTTGTCCAGTTCGTCGCCTTCTTCGGTGCCCGCTTCTTCGGGCAGGTTGCCGCCAGGATCGGTGCCTGGAAGACCGTGCTGAGCAGCCTGGGCGTCTGGACGGGCATCGTCACGGTCGCCTTCTTCGTCCCCGCCAAGTCGCTCGTGCTCTTCCTGGCGCTGGCGTTCTTCATCGGCATGGTCCTCGGCGGGTCACAGGCCCTGTCGCGCTCGCTCTACAGCCAGCTCATCCCGGCCGGCAAGGAGGCCGAGTACTTCAGCCTCTACCAGGCGATGGAGCGCGGCACGAGCTGGTTCGGCACGCTGATCTTCGGGTTGGTCTACCAAGCGACCCTGTCCTACCGCGCCGCCATCCTCGCGCTAATCGTCTTCTTCATCCTCGGCGGCGTGTTGCTGTCCCGCGTGAAGATGCGCGAAGGCATCATCCAGGCTGGCAACGAGGTACCTCGCGTCATCTGACGGGCGTTATGTCGGGTGAATGCTGACGACTTCGGGAACAAAGGCAACCCTTTGCGCCGTTGGAACGTCTGAGTTGGTGAGCAGGGGGCTGCGGCATCCGACCGGACCCCTCCCCGGCTCGCCCGTCAGGAGGTTCAGCATGGCCGACCGTTCCCTCCGAGGCACCCGCCTCGGCGCACTGAGCATGGAGTCCGACGTCAACGTCGTTCCGAGCGCACGACAGATCACGGTCTACGTCTGCCCCCAGGGGCACCGCTCCGAGTTGCCGTTCAGCATTGAGGCCGACATCCCCCCGACCTGGGAGTGCCGTTGCGGCGCCAGCGCGCGCCTGCTCAACGGCGAGTCGGTGCCGGACGCCAAGCCGGCGCGACCCCCGCGCACCCACTGGGACATGTTGCTCGAACGTCGATCCATCCCCGAGCTCGAGGAGCTGCTCGCCGAGCGCCTTGCCCTGCTGCGCGCCTCGCGCGGAGAGACCAGCAAGCGCAGCGCCTGAGTCCGCACCCGGCATACCAAGGAACCCGCACCTTCACCCCGGAAGGTGCGGGTTCTGCCTGTCCCTCCCCAAACAAGGCTGAGCAACCGCCAAGCGGGCTCAACCGTCGATGATCTCGCCCTCGATGACGTCGCCCGGCCCGCTCCCGCCAGGTGACCGAGGGGGCCGGTCTCCCGAGCTGACGATCCCCCCGAGGAGTTTGCGGGTGACGATCGTCTCGAGCACGGTGCGAGCGATCGCCCGGGTGATCGGCAGGATGCAGAAGAAGCCCACGAGGTCGGTGAGGAAGCCCGGGGTGAGCAGCAACGTGCCGCCCACCAGCACCAGCGCCGCGTCACTGAGCTGGCGTGAGGGCATCCGGCCGGTGTTGAGGGCCGACGCGAGGGCCTGCCAGGTGCGGGACCCTTCACGTTTGACCAGCCACGCGCCCAACGCCGACTCGGCTACGAGCAGGCCGAGCGTTGGCCAGCCACCGATCTGCTGACCGACCCAGAGGATGATGGCCAACTCGGCCGTGGGCACGACGAGCAGGGCCAGTGTGAGCACCCAAGGCCAGCGGCGACGGCCGCCGGAGCGGGTCACGCGCTGTGCCATCGACCCTCCCGCGGACTGCGCAGCCGGGCGGCCGCGCCGCGCAGTTGCCCGGCCCGATGTGCCAGACCCTGCTTGCCGACGTTGACAAACGCCTCGCTGACGATGTTCCCGCTCATCTTCGACTCACCGATTTCGCGCTCGACGAACTCGATGGGAACCTCGACGGCCACGAGGCCGGCCCGCACCAGGGCCACAGTCATGTCGACCTGGAAGCCATAGCCCGCCGAGCTGACCGAACCCAGGTCCATGGTCTGCAGCGCCGACGTGCGATAGACCCGGTAACCCCCGGTCGCGTCGTTGACCGGCAGCCCGAGCATGACCTTGGTGTAGATGTTCGCCCCGACGCTGAGGACCTTGCGGTGGATCGGCCAATTGACGACCGAGCCGCCCTTGATCCACCGAGCCCCGATGACAAGGTCGGCGTTTTCCGCCGCCCGAAGCAGGCTCGGCAGTTGCTCCGGTTGGTGGGAGCCGTCGGCGTCCATCTCGACGGCCGCGTCGTAGCCCCGCTCGATCGCCCACGCGAACCCCGCCTTGTATGCCGCGCCGAGACCCTGCTTGCCCGCGCGGTGCAGGACGTGCACCGCAGCGTCGGCCGCCGCCAGGTCATCGGCGACGGCACCGGTGCCGTCGGGCGAGTTGTCGTCCAGGACGAGAATGTCCACGGCGGGCACGGCGGCGCGCACCCGGCCGACGATGCGTGGCAGGTTCTCCCGCTCGTTGTAGGTGGGAATGAGCACGACGATGCGTCGCAGGGCTCCCCGGGTCGACGACTCGGTCATGAGGTCAGTTCCTTTCGCTGCCGCCTGCTCAAGGCGGAGCCCGCGAGCAGGGCGAGCATCCCGAACACTGCACAATATTCCGGCCAGGCCCCCACCCAACCGGCGAGGGTCCGCTCGGTGCGCAGGGGAAGGTCGGCAGCCAGGGCAGCCGGTGTGAACAACGACGTCGGCTGCAGGAGTGTTCCGTCAGGAAGGATGAGCGCGCTCACACCAACGGTGGACACGTGGACGACCGAGCGGCCGTGCTCGATGGCCCGGATCCGTGAGATCGCCAGTTGCTGGACCGATTCGTTGGTGAACCCGAAGGTCGCGTTGTTGGTTTGCACCACGAGGAGGTTCGCCCCGAGGTCGACGTTGGCTCGGACCAACTCGTCGTAGGCCACCTCGAAACAGATGCTCGGCCCGGCCACGACCTCGCCACCGGACGCGGCCGGCACGCGGAAGACCACCGGGCCTGGCCCCGCCCACATGTCGGTGCCGAGCAGGTCGACCTGAGTGGAGATGATGCGCCAGAACGAGCGGTTGGGAATGTACTCGGCGAACGGCACCGGATGCTGTTTGGCGTACCTGCCCACCAACCCCGCGCCCGGCTCATAGAGAAACGACACGTTGGACACATACGGCGCGGGCTCCTCGGCCAGGCCGCCGAGGAGGATCGGTGCCTCCGCTGCCTCGACCGCTTGCTGGATGACGGCGGCCGCATCCGGATTGCGGGTCGGATCGATGTCGGAGGCGTTCTCCGGCCACACCACGAGGTCAGGGGTGGGCGCTCCCGCCGCACGCTCGCGCTCGACGCCCGAGATGGTCACCGAGACATGGTTATCGAGCACCTGCCGTCGCTCGGCATTGAAGTCCAGCCCGGCGCGCGGCACATTGCCCTGCACAGCCATGACCCGCGCGCTGGGTCCCTCGGTCGGCACCGGCACTACCAACCCGACGAGGGCCGCCGCCAGCGCTGCAGCCGAGCCCCGCACGACCTGGGTGCCCCGGTGCGGCTCGGGGGGTGTCGTCGTGGCGAGGCGGTATGCCGCGTGCACGGCATACGCGAGGAATCCCCCAGCCAGCGCGACGAGGAAGGTGACCGCCGGTGCGCCGCCCAGGGCCGCGACCTGCCCGAACGGACTGTCGGCCTGGCTGAAGGCAACCCGAACCCACGGGAACCCGCCGTAGGGTGTCCGGTCGCGCAGCGCCTCCTGGGTGACCCAGGCCAGGGCGACGACGAGCGGGCGGACGGCGCGGCGCTGAAGGACCGCGCTCCCCCAGCCAAGCAGACCCACATACAGGGCCTGACACACCGCGAGCCCGGCCCACGGCACGACCCCGAGGTAGATGCCCGACCAACTCAACGTCGGGACGAAGAAGGCCAGCCCGAAGGCCAGCCCGAGGCCGAAGCCAGCGCGGCCGCGCACTCCGACGGTGACCAACGCGAGGATCGCGATCGCGGGCGGCGCGGCCCACCACAGCCCGTAACCGGGGAAGGCCAGGGACAGCACGGCACCACCGACGAGAGCAAGGAGGAGGCGGCGCACAGGTGCAACCGTAGGTCAGCGCGGCGAGAACTCCGAACGCCCCTGGTGGTCCGCCGACGTCGGGTGCGGACGTCGCTGTGCCCGTGCTGCTGTTGGGACCAACCGCCACCCCTCCGGATGAGGGATGCCCGGTTGTTGTCTACTAGGCATGCACGGGCACAACTGACGTCCGCCACACAGTTACGACCGGCGATCCCGTCCCGTGGCAGCGAGCCTGGTCGCCCGGTGGCCGCGCGCGCAGGCCACCGTGGACTCCCACCCCGAGACGTTGCCGCTTTTCGTAGCCAGGGCCACCCAAAGGCGAACAACGTGATCGAACTTACCCGCTGTGTCTCGGCTGTCAACTCGACCCTGACCTGCACAAATACGCGAAAGCGCAGGTCAGGAGGCGTCCGTGACGGGTGTTCTCGAAAAGGGAAATCCGACGTACACGGCGTGTCGTAGAACGACACGCCGGGGTGCCTTCGGAGTGACCTGCGAGTGACCGGCGGGTGTCCAGACTCAGGGGACGACAACCGTCCCACGAGCAGTCGTGGCGACCACCGGCGGGTCGAGGACCTCGGCGGCCGAGGCCCCCTCCGAGGGGGTGCCGCGGCATACCACTCGGACGGCGAAGTCCATCTCACGGGACCGGCGCCCGACCCGCACGAGGCGGGCTTCGATCTCGAGGACGTCACCCGCGCGCACGGGCGCGAGAAACTGGACGTCGGAGTAGGAGGCGAATAGCCCCTCGTCGCCGTCGGTGAGGATGCACATCTCGGTCGCCACGTCTCCGAAGGCAGCCAACGAGTAGGCGCCATCGACGAGGTTGCCGGCGTAGTGGGCGTGGCTGTAGGGGACGTAGCGGCGGTGGACGACGGTGCGGCCGACCTCGGCGCGGGACGGGTTGGTGCTCATGAGGCCTTCTTCCGGGGCGTCGTGGGCGGAACGATCGCGTGGACGAGATAGCTGGCGACCTCGCCGGGTGTGGTGCCCCGGCCGAAGATGCGATCGACGCCCAGTCGCTCGGCCGACCCGTCCTCGAAGCGCGGTCCCCCGGCGACCAGCAGCGGGACCTTCCCCGCCGGGTAGGCCTCCCGGAAGGCGGCCGTCATCTGCGAGACGTTGTGGATGTGAGCGTCCTTCTGGGTGACGACCTGGCTGACCAGGACGGCGTCGGCGTGGGCGGCGCGGGCCTTGGCGACGAGTTCGGGCACGAGGACCTGGGCGCCGAGATTGACGACGGTGATCTCGGAGTAGTACTCCAGACCCTTCTCCCCCGCGAACCCCTTGATGTTGAGGATGGCGTCGATCCCCACGGTGTGGGCGTCGGTGCCAATGCAGGCCCCGACGACGACGAGGGGTCGGCGCAGGCCCCGCTTGACGGCGAGGTTGACCTCTTTGGGGGTCAACAGGGGGAACTCGCGCTCTTGCACGTGGACCTGGCTGAGGTCGACGAGGTGGTTGGACGAGCCGTAGACGACGAAGAAGGTGAAGTCGGGGCCGATCGGCTTGGCGTGCACCACCAGGGCCGGGTCCATGCCCATCTTCTTGGCCAGTTGGAGGGCGGCACCCTCGGCTCGCTTGTCGTGCGGCAGCGGCAGGGTGAAGGACATCTGGACCATCCCGTCCCCAGTCGTGTCGCCATAGGGGCGGACGATCTGCGGGGTGACCTTGCGGGGCGTCTCGCGCAGATGCTTGCGATTGGTCATCGCGTGGCTCCCGTCTCAAGCAGGGTGACCGCTGGGTTGTCGTAGTCAGGCGCGCGGACGATCACGCCGTCCAGGCCCTTGCCGTGGTCAGCCGGCCGCTTCATCAGCCCGAAGGTGCCGTCGGCGATGGCGTCGAGCAACCCGTCGGTGGCGATCCGGTCGAGCAGGTCGACGGCCTCGCCCAGGACGTGGCGTGAACGGGTCTGGATGAAGCCGTCTCGCGGCGGGTGGAAGTCTTCGCGCAGCCCCCCGGCGGCGTCCAGGACGTAGCGGACGTTCTGCAACGCCAGGTCACGGTCGGAGAGGAACGGGGTGACCACGGCCTCGGTCATCATCCCGACGAGCAGGATGCCCTGGCCGGTCATGGTGCCGGCAAGGTTGAAGAACCCGTCGAGCAGGTAGCCGCGGAACACGTCGCCGGTCATGTGCTTGGTCGGCGGCATCCACTTCAGCGGGGCGTCCGGGAAGAGGGTCCGCGCGAGCAGCGCGTGGGCCAGCTCGAGCCGGAAACTCTCGGGGACCTCGGGGTTGATCTCGAAGGCATGTCCAAGCCCCAGTTGCCAATCCTCGAGCCCCGCCTCCTTGGCGAAGTACTCGTTGAGCAACTGGCTCACGGTGACGGTGTGCGCGGCGTCGACCGCGTCGGCGGTCGTGAGGTAGTTGTCCTCGCCGGTGTTGATGATGATGCCGGCGCGAGCATGGATCTGCCGGCTGAAGCGCTGGTCGACGAAGGTGCGGATCGGGTTGATGTCGCGGAAGAGGATGCCGTACATCGAGTCGTTGAGCATCATGTCCAGCCGCTCGAGCCCCGCGAGGGTGGCGATCTCGGGCATGCACAGGCCGGACGCGTAGTTGGTCAGCCGGACATAGCGGCCCACCTCGCGGCTGGTCTCGTCGAGGGCGGCCCGCATGAGCCGGAAGTTCTCCTGGGTTGCGTAGGTGCCCGCGAAACCCTCGTGCGTGGCGCCTTCGGGCACGAAGTCGAGCAGGCTCTGCCCTGTCGAGCGGATGACCGCGATGACATCGGCTCCCTCTCGGGCCGCGGCCTGCGCCTGCGGGATGTCCTCGTCGATGTCGCCGGTGGCGACGATGAGGTAGATCCACGGGGTTTGCTTCGGGTCACCATGGCGACGGATCAGCCGGTCGCGGACCGCGCGTTGGGCGTCGATGGTGCGTATGCCGCGTGCCACCGCAGTGCGTGCGGCCCGCTGGGTGGCCTTGAGGTCGCGGCCTTCTGGCAGCCGGAACGTCACTGAGCCGGCGGCCGACTGTTGAGCCAGGGTGAGCAGGTCAGGAGCGGCCCCTGCTCGCAGCGCGTCGAAGACCGGAGTGGTGACACCGTGCTCAAGCCCGACCTGGCCACGCACGGCATCGACAAGATGGTTGACCCACGGCTGGCCCTCGTGGTCGGCTCCGGTGAGCCCGGCCAGGCGCAGGGTCGCCCGCTCCACTGAGACCGTGGTGTGCGCCTTGGCGAGCTTGACCACTGGTGCGCCAGCGCGGCGCGCGAGTGACCTGGCCTGGCGGACCTGGCCGGCATCCAGGTGGATCAGAGGGGTTGTCGACACGGTCTCAGCGTAACAGAGACGGGCATATTTCCGGCGAAACGACAATCTCGCCGGAGATCTGACGGTCCAAGGGCATCGTGGAGATCATCCTTGGCGTCGGCTCACTCGATGCGGGACTCGAACAGGCCGCGCACCGCCGCGTTGCGACGGACCAGTCCCATCGCGTATGCCGCGTGCCCGGGCACGAAGCCGTTGCCCACGAGCATCCGCACATCGGCGGCCAACCCTTCGGCGCCCAGCGCCGCGGCGGCGAAGGATGTGGCCATGGAGAAGAAGATGATCGTCCCCTCCTGTGCGGTTGCCAGGATGGCCGGCTGCTCGCAGCCAGGCACGTCGACGCAGACCACGGTGACGTCGCACGGTCCACCCGCCGCCTGCACCGCAGCCAACAGGCCCATCGGCGAGCGGGCATCGGCGATGACGACCTCGTCGGCCAGCCCCGTCGGACGCAGCACCTGCGCCTCACGGTCGTTCGGAACGACGGCAACCAGTCGGCCGGCCCCAGCCTCACGCGCGGCGGCCAGGGACAGTGAGCCAGACTTGCCTGCTCCGCCGAGAACGAGGACCGACGGAGCCGACGACTCCTCACCGGCACCGGTGCCGGCGACGCGGCGAGCGGCATACTCCCCCACCACGCGGGACACGAGCGCAGGCGCGCCGCAGACGTCCATGACCATGAGCGAGAGGCGCGGGTCGAGGTCGTCCGGGATGACGGCGGCGATCGAGCGCTCGAAGAGGACGGCGTGACCGGCGGCCGGGACCTGCTCGGACCGGCCGTCCCATCGGCGCAGCCCGTCGGTGATCGTCAGCGGGGTGAGCGAGAGCGACACCAGCGTCGCGACCCGGTCACCGACGGTGAGCCCGAGAGGGCTGTCGGGGCCAACCTCGTCCACCGTGCCGATGAGCATCCCGCCTGACCCCGTGACGGGGTTCTGCATCTTGCCGCGCTCGGCGACGATCGCGAGGACCTCCTCGCGGACCGCTCCCCCGTCGACCTCGCCGTCGACGCCCCGGTGCTTCTCGGCGAGTTGCCGGTAGGACGCGGCATCGAGGTTGAGGGTGTCGATGGCGATGCGGACCTCGCTGGGCCAGATCTCCCGGCGGGCATCCAGTCGGCGGGCCGCCTGGGGCAACGTGACAGCAGCGCCGCTCGGCTCAAGCACCCGATGCAGCCCGACCGGCGACGCCGGAACCGTGGAAGTTACCGACTGGTTCACTTACTGCTCCTCTCGACCATCGACGGCGGAGGATTTATCGCGTCGAATGGCTAACACCGTAGATCTTCCTGTATCTTAGAGGCATGACGCCCGTTCTGGAACAGCCCTACGCCTACCGCATGCGTGCCCTGGTCGAGCCCGACTGGACTCGCCTGCCCGGCTGGCGCGACGTCACCGAGGCCCAGTGGCGCGATGCCCAGTGGCAGCGCAGCCACTGCGTGAAGACCGTCAAGCAGTTGCATGAGCTCATGGGTGACCTGCTCACCGATGACTTCTACGCCGACCTCGAGCGCGACCAGAACGAGCGGGCGACGATGTCGATGCTCGTCCCGCCGCAGATGCTCAACACGATGGTCCCAGCCACGGGCGACGGCGACCTCGGTATGCCGGCCGCGGGCGCGGCATACACGGCCGCCTACTATGGCGACCCGATCCGGCGCTACATGCTCCCCGTCTTCTCCGACCGGCGCACCGACTGGCCGAGCCACCCCAAGTCGTCGCGCGACTCGCTGCACGAGCACGACATGTGGGCCGTCGAAGGCCTGACCCACCGCTACCCGACCAAGGTGCTGGCCGAGTTGCTGCCGACCTGCCCGCAGTATTGCGGGCACTGCACCCGGATGGACCTCGTCGGCAACTCCACGGCGCAGGTGACCAAGCTCAAGTTCGGGATGAAGCCGGTCGACCGCTACCAGGCGATGCTCGACTACCTCGCCGCGACCCCGACGGTGCGCGATGTCGTGGTCTCCGGCGGCGACGTCGCCAACCTGCCGTGGAAGAACCTCGAGTCCTTCCTCGACCGGCTCCTGGAGATCGACAACATCCGCGACATCCGCTTGGCGACCAAGGCGCTCATGGCTCTGCCGCAGCACTGGGGAGCCCCCGACGTCGTCGAGGGCGTCGGTCGGATCGCCGCCAAGGCGCACGCGCGTGGGGTCCATGTCGCGATCCACACCCACGTCAACCACGTCAACTCGGTCACCCCGTTGGTGGCCGAGACGGCTCGGGCGCTGATGGATGCGGGCCTGTTCAACATCCGCAACCAGGGCGTGCTGTTGCGCGGGATCAACGACACCCCGAAGGATCTGCTCGACCTGTCGTTCGCGCTGCAGGACAACGCGTCGATCACGCCGTACTACTTCTACATGTGCGACATGATCCCGTTCAGCGAGCACTGGAGGTTGTCGCTGGCCGAGGCTCAGCACCTGCAGCACGCGATCATGGGCTACCTGCCTGGGTTCGCCACGCCGCGCATCGTCTGCGACGTGCCTTTCGTCGGTAAGCGCTGGGTGCACCAGGTCGAGGAGTACGACCGGGAGCACGGGATCTCCTACTGGCGCAAGAACTACCGCACGTCCATCGAGGCCGCCGACATGGATGCGCTCTCGCGCGAGTACGTCTACTACGACCCGATCTACACCCTCCCCGATGAGGGTCAGAAGTGGTGGGCCCGCGAGACCAACGCCGCCGCGGCGCACGCTGCCGCGTTCGACGCCGCTGCCCTCAGTCGACCCAGTCATTGACCTGACCGGCCCGTCCTCGGTGACGCGCTCGTAGGAGCGCGCCCGAAGGCGTCGGGTCGCCACCCGGTAGCGGATCGAGGACGCCGGCCAGATGGCGACGTTGCGCCCGCGTTCGTCGAGGTACCAGCTCTGGCACCCTGAGCCCCACACCGTGTGGCGCGTCCGTTGCCTGACCCAGCGACCGAACCGGGCCTGGGCGCTGCGGGTGACGACGTGTGGGCCCTCCTCGTCGGCTCGATGCAAGGCCTTCAGGATGTGCTCGATCGCGGCCTCGATCATGACGAGCACCGAGTTGTGGCCGAGCGCCGTGTTCGGCCCGAGCAGCAGATAGAGCTCGGGGAAACCGGCGACCTCGATGCCCAGGTGCGTCGAGCGGCTGGACGCCCACTCGTCGGCGAGGGTGCGTCCCCGAAGGCCAGTGATGCGGACCCGATCGAAACTCCCCCGCACGTCGAATCCGGTCGCGAACACCAGGGCGTCGAGCTCGTGGTGCTCGCCGTCTTCGGTGACGACCCCCCAAGGCTCGACCCGGTCGATCGGTGCGGTCACCAACGCGACGTCCGGGCGGGCGAAGGTCGGCCAGTAGTCGTCGGACAGCAGGACCCGTTTGCACCCCAACGCATAGTGCGGGGTCAGTGCTTCGCGGGTCGCCGGATCGGGGACCGCCTCTGCCAAGCGTGCCAGGGCCTGCTCCTGCACCAAACGACGGGCGCGGTCCAGTCGCCCGAAGCCCAGCACCCGCGTCTCCAGACGCACATAGGTGCGCCACCGTGCCAGCCGCCCGAGCAGCGGCATCCGGGCGTAGCTCTGCTGGCGGGCGCGGGACCACGGGCGGTCATCCCGCGGCAAGATCCACGAGGGCGTCCGCTGGAAAACCTCCAACGCGCCGACCCGATCGGCCAGGCTCGGCACGAGTTGGACGGCCGAGGCGCCGGTGCCGACCACGCCGACCCGAACTCCGGAGAGGTGGTCGTCCTCGGGCCAATCGGCGGTGTGCAGCACCCGACCGGCGAACGATCCGAGCCCTGGCAGATCCGGCCGACGCGGGACGTGCAGCCCGCCGACACCGAGCACGAGGGCCCCCGCGGTCCATTCCCGGCCGTCGGCCGCCAGCACCTCCCAACGGCCCCGCTTCCAGGTCGCCTCAGTCACCTCGGCGCCGAAGACGATCCGTGAGCGCAGTCCGAAGCGCTCGACACAGTCGCGCAGGTAGTCCCAGATCTCGCCGGCCGGCGCGTAGTCGCGGCTCCAGTCGGCCTTCGGGGCGAAACTCAGTGAATAGAGGCGGCTGGGCACGTCGCAGGCACACCCGGGGTAGCGGTTGTCGCGCCAGGTCCCCCCGACATCGTCCGCCTTCTCCAGAATGAGGAAGTCATCGACGCCGGCCTGCGCCAACCGGGCAGCCATGGCGATACCGGAAAAGCCTGACCCCACGATGAGCACCCGCTGGTGAGACACAGCCGCAGCGTATGCCGCCTCGGCCCCGGACGTCACACTCCGGGAGCAGTCCGGCGACAGCGGTCGGGCTGGATACGGCGGTGCCGCGGCTTCGGCGATGGGCGGGAGACGGCATACTCGCGTCTCATGGCGAAGGCGTCCGGAACCCCGGCGACCACCGCGCTCACTCGGGCGAAGGTGGCGTTCACCGTCCACACCTACGAGCACGATCCGGCGGCGCCGTCCTACGGCCTGGAAGCGGCTGCCGCGCTCGGCGTCGACCCCGCGCGGGTCTTCAAGACCCTGCTCGTCGAGGCCGACGGGCGGCTCGGCGTCGGCATCGTCGCCGCCGACCGGTTGCTCGATCTCAAGGCGATCGCGTCGGCCCTCGGCGCCAAGAAGGCCGTCATGGCCGACCCGGCTGTCGCCGAGCGCTCGACCGGTTACGTCGTGGGCGGTATCTCGCCCATCGGGCAAAAGCGGGCGTTGCCAACGGTATTGGATGCCGACGCGACGGCATACTCGACGATCCTCGTGTCCGGCGGACGCCGTGGGCTCGACGTGGAACTCTCCCCCGCCGACCTGCTCGCCCTGACCGCGGGATGCACCGCACCCATCGCCCGAGACCGCTGAGCCGCCCAGAGCGCGAGGGGCCGGCGAGTCATCGGGTGGACCGCTCCGCGCCGCGGTGGCCACGCGGCGTAGCGTGCTTGAGTGATCGTCCGCCGAGCATCTGACCGAGGAATCGTCGTCCTGCTGGCGGCCCTGACCATGCTGGGGCCGTTCACGGTCGACACGATCTTCCCTGGCTTCCCGGCGGTCCAACGCGAGTTCACCGTCGATGCTGTCGCCACCCAGCAGATCGTCTCGGTCTACCTCTTCACCTTCGCCGTGATGAGCCTGTTGCACGGGCCGCTGTCCGACGCCCTGGGCCGACGCCCAGTCATCGTCGGCGGGCTGGCGATGTTCACGGTGACCTCGGTGCTCTGCGCGCTCGCCCCCTCGATGACCTGGCTGCTCGTCGGCCGGGCCCTTCAGGGGGTCTTCGCCGGTGGCGGCATGATTGTGGGGCGCACCGTGGTCCGGGACGTGTTCTCTGGCCACCCGGCCCAACGCGCCATGTCGCAGATGTCGATGATCTTCGGGGTGGCCCCAGCTCTGGCCCCCATCGTCGGGGGCTGGCTGCTTGGCTGGTCGAGCTGGCGCAGCATCTTCTGGTTCCTCGCGATCTTCGCGGTGGTTGTCCTCGCCGCAGTGATGCTGCTGCTTCCCGAGACCCACCCGCCCACTCGTCGGACCCCGCTCTCGACGCGGGCGCTCGTGAGCGCGGTCACCGACTCCAGCAAGGACCCCAGCGTGCGGCGCCTGCTGCTTGTGTCGTCCTTCAACTTCGCGGCGCTGTTCACCTACATCTCCGCGGCCCCCGCCTTCATCGTTGATCACCTCCACCTGGGGCCAGGCGACTTCGGCTGGTTGTTCGTGCCCGTGGTGACGATGATGATCGTTGGATCCTGGCTGACCGGGCGGCTGGCCGGGCGGATCAGCGGGCCCCGCTTCCTCACCCTCGGGTTCGGGGTTGCCGTGCTGGGCGGTGTGGTCCAGTTGGCACTGGACGTGGTCGGTCTGCGGACTCTCCCCTGGGTGCTGGTCGGTCCCGTGACCACGGGTTTGGGGATCGCGCTCGTCTTCCCCATCGTTACCCTCGTGCTGCTTGAGGTGCGGCCGCGCCATCGAGGGACGCTGTCATCGATGCAGTCGTTCAGCAACACGATGCTCAACGCCATCGTCGCCGGAGCACTCGTGCCCCTCGTCAGCGCCAGCCTTGCCGGGCTGACCGGCGCGGCGGTGACCTTCAGCATCGCCGGATGGCTGGTGTGGGCACGGCATCACCGGATGGCACACCCTGACGTGTCCGCGCCGCCGGACCCAGAGTCCTATGAGCCGACCGACCGGATGTAGAGGCCGCGCGGACGTCGGCTGAGCGGCGGGCCGCTGGGCGGCATACCTCCGGGTGCTAGGTGCGAGAGCGCTGCGGTCAGGCCTTCGGCGGGGTGTCGCGTCCGGTGACCGGGCGGCCTTCCCACGCGGTGGAGAGCACGACGGTCGTGCGCGTCTGGACGTGAGCGGCACCGCGCAGGCGGGTTAGCAGGTCCTCCAGGTCAAGGGGCGTGGCCACCCTGACCTTGGTGATGTAGTTGAAGTCGCCGGCCACCGAGTGGCACGACTCGATCTCGGAGAAGCCGCGGATCCGGTCGGGGATGTCGTCGGGCGCGGCGGGGTCGAGAGGCGACAGCGAGATATATGCCGTGAGCGGCAGCCCCACCTGGGCCGGGTCGATGACGGCTTGGTAACCCTGCACCACGCCACGCTCTTCCAGACGCCGGACCCGCTGATGCACGGCGGAGGTCGACAGGCCCGTCGCCTTGCCGAGGTCCGTGTAGCTCATCCGGCCGTCCGCCGCGAGCAGCTGCACGAGCTTCCGGTCGAGTTTCTCCATGGGGGCAGCCTACGCAGTCAACGGGACCGGCCGCTGGCCCGTTTGGGGGGTGGGACGTCGGGCCTTCGCACGGTCGCCGAACGCGGCTGTCGCACCCCTGCGGACCGAACTAGGGTGAGGCCCCATGGACCAGGCTGGCAGACTCCTCCTCCTTGACTCGGCGAGCCTGTATTTCCGGGCCTTCTATGGCGTGCCCGATCAGCGCACGGACCCGTCCGAGCCCCCGACGAATGCGATCCGCGGCTTCCTCGACATGGTGGCCACCCTGGTCGACCGGCACCGGCCGACCCATCTGGCCGCATGTTGGGACAACGACTGGCGGCCGCAGTTCCGGGTGCAGGCGATCCCGTCCTACAAGACCCATCGGGTCGCTGCGGGTGCCGACCCGAGCGCTCCCGGCGGCGTGGCCGGAGCCGGCGGGGCCGCGGCGTCGGGCGCGTCAGGCGCGTCGGGCGATGGCTCGTCGGGGTTGACCTCCGAAGAGGCTCCCGACGACCTCGCGCCCCAGGTCCCGCTCATCGCTGCCGCCCTGGCCGCCCTGGGGATCGCGCGCGTGGGGGTCGACGGGTTTGAGGCCGACGACGTCATCGGGGCGCTGGCCCACCGCCACCGGGGCGCTCTCGCGGTCGACATCGTCACCGGCGACCGTGACCTCTTCCAACTGGTGGACGACGCGCTGGGTGTGCGGGTCCTCTACACCTCCCGCGGCGGGGTGCGCGACGCGGAGATCGTGGACCAGGCCGTGCTGCAGGAGCGGTATGCCGTGCCCACCGGCGACGCCTATGCCGACCTCGCCGTCCTGCGCGGCGATGCGTCCGACGGGCTCCCCGGAGTGGCCGGGATCGGCGAGAAGACAGCAGCGGCCCTGCTGGCGACCTACGGGTCGCTCGCGGGCATCCGGGCTGCCGTCGATGGCGGCGACCCCCGGATCAAGGGAGCCCAGCGCACCCGACTGGAGGCCGGGGCGGCATACCTCGATGTCGCTCCTGGCGTCGTGCGGGTGGCGGTGGACGCGCCGCTTCCCGACGTCGACCTGCGCCTGCCCACCCAGGTGGCCGCCCCGGTGCTCATGTCGCGCCTGGCCGTCGACTACGGCCTCACCGGAGCGTTCAA
>ERZ724509.426-NODE-426-length-18635-cov-8.079333_pt1 | contig 18635 bp, 18 predicted proteins | sample MGYA00376042_ERZ724509 | MGnify/ENA primary metagenome ERZ724509 (study PRJEB28724, sample SAMN07190887) | wastewater metagenome | isolation source: effluent of sewage treatment plant in Hong Hong | place: USA: Christiansburg, Virginia | collected 2016-03-01 ...
TTCCGGCAACCCCGAATCATTTCACCGCGTGGGCGATTCGGGTTTTTGACCAATAACAAGGACAAATAATTGACTTTGGTTCCGCGCAAGGTTTTCACATCTTCCACAACGCGCTCGACGGGGGAACCCGCTTTTTCGATGAAACGACTGTGTTCCAGCAGCCCCCGTCGTTCCAATAAATCAATCAAATCATCCAGTAGCGGTTTGACTTTCATCAGTACCAGCGTGTCGAAGTCTTCCAGCATTTTTTCGACCGCCGCAATGCCATACGCAGCGGGTACGATGGCAATCGTGTCATCTTGTTCGGAAAGCGGAATTTGCAACTGCGCACACGCCGCGTTAAAGGAATTGACCCCCGCTACGATTTCAATGCGGGCATCGGCATCCAATTCCCGCAGCACCCGCGCCAAATAGCAAAAACTGGCGTAAGTAGACGCATCGCCTTCCACCAAAAACAAAACATCTTGCCCCGTAGCCAGCAGTTCTTTGACGGTTTGGGCGGCTTTGAGCCAATGGCGTGCCAGCTTTTCGGCATCGTGCGTCATGGGAAAGAGCAATGCTTGATGCTGCGTGGGCAGACTCAAGCCAGCACGCAGAACAATATCTAGCGCATAGCTTTCTTTACGCAAGCTACGAATGGGGTACGTCCACATCGTATCGGGGCGCTGCAACAATTCCCACGCACGGCGCGTAATCAAACCCGGGTCACCCGGGCCGAGGGATACGCCGAATAAACATCCAGTCTTCGGTTTTTGCGGGGGATTCATACACTTTTCTCCGCGCACACCATCCACACGGGGTTTTCAGCCGCCATGCGATTCATGTGCAAAATCGGTTTGCTACGGGCGGCTTGCAGTTGCACCACATCCCACGTCACGCCCTCGGTTGAGGGGGAGGCAAGGGTCTTGAGGGTTTCGATGGCGGTGCTTAAATTTTCGAGCGTGACAAAGTTCATCACCAAATGCCCGTGTGGTTGCAAACGCTGCATCACCAAACGAATCAAATCCGCCAATTCCCCACCCGAACCACCGATAAACACCGCATCGGGGTTTGCCCAGTGTTCCAATCCATTAGGGGCTTTGCCATGCACCAGCGTATGGTTGCTGATGCCCAATTTTTGGCGATTGCGGCGCACAATGGCGCAGTCATCGGCATTTTTTTCAATGGCGTACACATGACCTTGGTGGCATAAACGTGCCGCTTCCAGCCCCACCGAACCCGAACCCGCGCCAATATCCCATACCACGCTATGGGCGCGTAACTGCATCCGCGCGAGGGATACGGCACGCACTTCGTTCTTGGTGATTAACCCTTTATCGGGGAAACGCTGTTCAAAACTGGCATCGGGCAAACCAAACAACACGGGCGATGAACGCCGTTGGGTACGCCACAGCAACACCACATTCGGATCAGCAAACGGCATTTGGGTGGCGGCTTGAATGCTGAAACCGCTCACGATACGTTCTTCGGGTTGGCAAAGACGCTCTGCCACTGCCATATCAAAATCATCGGATAGGCCTTCGGCTACTAACATCCGCGCGATGCGGTCGGGGGTGTTGGCGGGGCTGGTCAAAATAGCGAGCCGATCATGCTGGCGAATATCGCGCAACAAGGCATACAAACCGTGACGGGCATCCGATTCGGGAATCCAATCGCCCGCATCTTTGCTGTGAACCGAGGAAAACTTCATTTCATTCCACGGCAAACACAAACGCGCACAGGCTAATTGCAAGGTAGATACATTCGGAATCACCGTAATCGCTTCGATGCACAAGCGCGATGCCAAATATGCTGCAATGCCGTGGCACAGCGGGTCACCCGTTGCCAATACGACTACACGCAGATGCGCGGCTTGCGCGGCACGAATCCATTCGGGGACTTGCGATAACACCCCCGTTAAATCGCGCTGCACCGCATTCGGGGCGATATGGTCGGCTAATAATTGCAGGGTACGTTTTCCGCCGATAACCCATTGTGCGGCACGGATATGTTGCACTGCCACTTGCCCCAAGCTCGCCGCACCATCATCGAGTACACCGATGACATGGCATTTTTGAATCGTATGAATCGTATTTATGGCATTCATGAAGAAGCCTCCGCTATTTTGCGACCATCGAAATCGCAGACCAGCACTTTCAAATCAAAGGAATCGGGGTAACGCGCACGCAGCGTTTGAATCACCCGCTGCGCCAATGCCGTGTGAAACGCTGCACCGAGACCCAATTCATCCATACGCTCTCCGGCATAACGGGCGGTTTTGGCGTTGCGTATGGCTTCGCAGACATCGGGTTGCGCTCCTAATTCAATAGCTATATCTGCAAGCAGGGCGGTGCTTACATCAGCACGCCCTGCATGGGTGATGGTTTCACCTTGGGCGATTTTGGTGAGTTTGCCCACCATACCGCCGATGACCACTTGCTTCAAACCCGCTTTCACCGCCGCGCTCATGGCGTAACGCAAAAAATCGCCCATCTGCACAAAGGCGGCTTCGGGTAGATGCGGAAATTCATCCATCACAAATTTTTCGGTGCGCCCGCCGGTGGTCAGCACCACGATACCGTGCGGCAACGTTCCCGCCACCTGCACGCCCTGTACCACACTGGCACGGTAGGCTGCGGTGGAATAGGGTTTGACGATTCCGGTCGTTCCCAAAATCGAAATGCCGCCCAAAATACCCAAGCGGGCATTGGTGGTTTTTTTCGCCATCAACTCGCCGTCTGGAACGGAAATCACCACGGACAAACCCACATCGTCCAATAACGAAGCGGCGGCGATTCGTACATTCGCCTCGATATTGCGGCGCGGAACGGGGTTAATCGCCGATAACCCCACCGTTAAACCCAAGCCGGGCATCGTCACCACGCCTACGCCAGAACCTCCGGTAATGTGGATGTGATCGGGTTGATCGGGTAACAGCGACACATCGGCGGTTAAGCGGGCTTTGTCGGTGCAATCGGGATCATCGCCAGCGTCTTTGACCACGACGGCATGGGCGGTGCGTTGCAATACATCCACGACACCATCTTGCACGGCAAACGTCACCGTATCGCCATTGGGTAAGACGCATTCAATCGTTTCAGGAACAGAACCCGTCACCAGTCCCACCACGGCAGCACGCGCCGCCGCCGCCGAGCAAGCGCCCGTGGTAAAGCCTGTGCGTGTGCCGCGTGGTGCGCTGCTATTGTCCATGTTGCGTAGCGACTTGTGCTTCCGCCAACCCCAGCAACGCATGAATTGCCGCTACGACCAAGGTCGAGCCGCCTTTGCGTCCACGAATCACAACCCAAGGCACGCTATGGGCATCGGTGTTTTCCCACATCATTAAATCTTTGGATTCCGCCGCCGACACAAACCCTACCGGCATCCCAACCACCAGCGCGGGGCGGGCGTTTTCTTCTTTTATCAAACGCACCAGTTCAATCAAAGCCGTGGGCGCGTTGCCGATGCCGACAATCGCACCATCCAACAATCCCAGCCGATGGGCTTTGCGCATGGCTTGCACGGCGCGGGTGGTGTTTTCAGCCTTGGCGGTTTCAATCACATCGGCATCGCTAATGAATTGGTGCGTGGTCATGCCAAAGTGCGCCAAGCGTGGGGCGGATAAACCCACACAAATCATTTCCACATCCGCCACCACGCGGGTGCTGCGCGACACAATCGCGGTCAATCCGGCGGTGACTGCGTTCGGGTGGAAGGCGGTGAGTCCATTGAAATCAAAATCGGCATTCGCGTGAATCATGCGGCGCACAATCGGCCACTGTTCGGGCGTGTAGCTGTGGGCGGTGACTTCACGATCAATGATGGAAAACGAATCGTGTTCAATCGCCCGACCCGCTGCCGTTAATTGTTCAGTAACGATGTTGTGGTGGTGATTATTTGTGGTCATGGTGATGCTCGTGTTCATGGGCGTGGTGTTCACGGTATTTGCAACCATCGCACGGCATACGGCATTCGGGTTTGCCTTCTTGCAAATCGTGGACACGGGTTTCCAGCAAGGCAAAAATTTCCTGCTCAAAACCAAAATACGTGGTCGATGCAAAACGCATCGTGGGATATTGGGTTTTCAAATGCTCTACCTGCCGCTTGATACGGCTAATCAACGTACCGCTAAATAGGTAGTAGGGCAGCACCACGATTTGCGTCATGCCCAAGCGGGCTTGGCGCTGTACCACTTTTTCCAAACGCGGATAGGTGATACCGGTAAAAGCAATATCGACCAACTCGTGATCGGTTTCTTCCATCAACCAACGCGCCATTTTGGCGACTTCGCCATTGGCTTGCCGATCCGAAGAACCACGCCCCAGCAATACGACTCCGGTCGTGGTGGGGTCGGGCATATCCAATTTTTGCATCGCACCTTTTAAGCGGCGCTTCATGATGTCCAAAATCGGATCGCACGCGGTTAAATGCGGGGCGTATAAAAATTCCACGGAAGGCGATTCCAGCCGCGCCGCATCTATGGCAATGGGAATATCCATTTTGACGTGACCCGCTGCATTCAAAATCAACGGTACAACGAGTACACGTTGTGTGCCAACCGCTGCACGGCGCAAGCCTTCACCCAAGGTGATGTCGGAAAATTCGATGAAACATACCTCGATGCGCCAATCGGGTCGGCGGGTACGCCATTGTTGGGCGAAGGTTTCGATTTCATCGTTACCGGATTGTTCGCGGGAACCGTGTCCCACTAAAAGAATAGTATCAGTCATAGTACAGAAGGAGCGCTGGCGCGTCGGAATTGGTGGGTGAAACTGGCATCGTAGAGTTTGGATTTCGCCAACACTTCCCAGTGCCGCGAACCCAGCGTGGGGCTGGCGATAATCATGGATTGGCTGACCAACTTGGCCTCACGGCACAAGGCGGCAATCGTGCTGACGGTTCCGCGCACAATTTTTTCCTCCCCCGCCCAGCTTGCTTTGTGAACGACCACTACCGGGGCATCCGGCGACCAGCCTGCTGCGCTCAAAGCGTCGGTCACTTTGCGCATCAAGGTAATGCTTAAAAAGATGCACAGCGTGCAATGGTGTGCCGCTAGTGCTTGTAGCGATTCGCCTTCGGGCATGGGCGTGCGGCCTTCCATGCGGGTGAAAATCACGGTTTGGGTGACTTCGGGCAGCGTCAAACTTTCGACCGCCGCCGCCGCCGAAGCCATTGCCGACGACACACCGGGAACGACCGCAATCGGAATACCCGCCGCATCCAAAGGCTGCACCAATTCGATAAGCGCACCGTACAAGCCCGGATCACCGGTTTGCAATCGCACCACCGTTTCGCAACGCTGGGCTTGCGCAATCAGCCACGCGGACATGGCTTCTAACGTCATGTCTTTGCTATCGGCAATCACGCAATCGGGGGCGGCCCAACGGGTAGCAGCCGCGCTCACCAAAGAACCGGCAAACAAAATCGCGCCGGCTCGCTCAATCAGCGCCCGCCCTTTAACCGTTATCAATTCGGGGTCGCCCGGCCCTGCGCCGACGAACCATACTGTGCCGTTATTCATAAAATGCACCTTGTTAAAAACGCATGCGATAGGTCAATCGCAAAGAGAGGGGTTCTGCCGGATGAAATGCACGGTCTTCTACCGCAGTAGATTCGTGGGGCAGACGGGAGGCGTAGTAATACTGAATGTCATTCACTGTGCTGTTGAGCAGGTTGAAGACTTCTAGCGTTAGCGCTGATCGGTGACCTGTTACATCCCGCATATCGCGGTTGAGGCGTAAATTGAATGTTGAAGTGGGTTCTGAACGCACAGAATTGTCATCAATCAATGCCCCGCTGCCCAAATACCGCCACTGCAAGCTGGCTGACCAAGCGTTCCCATTTTTGAACGTCACGCCCACCGATGCCACCGAATCCACCGCATTCGGCACATAACTACCATTGGTGAAACGTGCCCGTGTCCATGCAAAATCGGCATCTATCAACCAGTGGGGTGTGGGTGTCCAACGGTTATTCAATTCAATGCCCTGGCGTGTGCTGCCGTCACTGGCTTCGGTCGTTCCGACATTCCCTGAATAAACCAATTCCGAATCCGATTCCAGCCGCCAAATAGCCAACGAGCTTTGCAGATGGGGGATTCGCTCGGTACGCACACCCAGCTCCCACCCCCGTGCCGCGACCAATGCCGGAACAGGATTCACTTTGTCCAGAATACCCCGTGCATCGTTACTGTGGAAGCCCTGCCCCGCATTGAAGAAAAACTCGGTTTTTTCCCAAGGCCCTAAAACCAGCGTGAATTTGGGCGATACCAAGGTTTGGGCGGAAGGCTGCATTTGATCAAACCGCAGGCCCGCCACGGTACGCAGCCAAGGTGTCCATTCGATTCCGTTTTGCAGGTACACCCCCCCAATGGTTTGCTGGATCGAATCCTCACGGGTGGTGCTGATAATGTGCCGCTGTTGGGTGTTATACAAACCCACCTGAATGCGGTCATGGCGCAATTGGAAGCCGATTTCGGTGTTGACTTCTTTGCCGTCCCACACCTGTTGCCATGCCTGTGAAGCCTGAAAACCCACTACATGGCGCTCATCTTTTTGGAAAATTTGATCGCCCGTATCGGGTCGTTCCATCGCATACGTGAGGTTAGAAAACAGTTGCAAGCCATATTGCATGGCATAGGCGCTGACCTTGAACTGGCTATTTTCAGAATTGCGATGCCATTGCCCCGAGAGGCTGTAACGTGACGTATTTCCCCCATCGCTCGCATCCAACGAATCAAAACGGGAAAACGGTTTACCTTGGTACGTGCCAGCATCTGTCAGGCGTTGGGGGATTTGGTCGGTGGCATTCCACTGGGCATCGTAAGCCATGAGGCTGATCGAACCGCCTTCCGCGCGATTGCCTTGACTCCAACGCAAAACGGCATTCTTACGGCGCAGATTTTCCGGCACCGTCCAAGGGCCGTCATTGCCCATCCATTCCACCGCACCCAGCAACGTGGCATCACCACCTGCATCAAAATTCATAGCACCCAATGCACGCTGGTAGCCATTTTTGCCCATAGTCCATTGAATAAAGGGTGCATCCAAACGGGTTTTGTAAAAAATATCGGCAGCCCCTGCGGTGGCAAAATCACCGTGCGTAGCGAAGTAAGGGCCTTTGCGGTATTCGATGCGTTCCACCAATTCGGGGATCAAAAAGTTCAAATCGGAAAAGCCCTGCCCGTGCGCGTGGGTCGGCATGTTGACGGGCATTCCATCGACGGTGGTTGCAAAATCGGTTCCGTGATCCAGATTAAAGCCGCGTAGAAAATACTGGTTCGCCTTGCCGTCACCCGAATGCTGGGTGACGACCATTCCGGGGATCGTTTCCAGCACCTCGCCCGGGCGGAGGATGGGACGGCTTTCTAATAATTCGGCTCGAATCGTGCCTTGCGATGCGGCATCGCTGCTGCCGATGGCGTTGTCGTAATGCCGACCGCTGACCATGACGGCAGGTAGTTCATTGGCGTGAACGGGGGTGTAGCTACTGGTGCTACCCAGAATGCTGAAAATAACAGCGCAGAATTGGTGTTTCATATTTTCCCTTCACGCCCTTCGCGTGATGTTGGTGGAATAAAAACACAGGCCGGTCTCCGGGCTGACGAGTGAAGATTCTTCAAAAAGATTGAAGATTCTTCCATTTACTCCCTTCCCATGCCGTGCGTTAAAAAACAGCACGAACACAGTGGTGATGAATAAACTTAGACTCGATTACCGTTGCGAGGGCAGCGTCGGAATGTACCGACTTCCCGTTTAAGTTTGTCTCCGAGCGGAAGACAAACCACCTGTATTGCTAGGTCAGTATAACATTGGCATCTCACACACCTTCCACCCGAGAAAGAGGAGAAACCATGTACGCATTCCAAGATCATTACCCTGAAAACGTGGCCCACTGCTATTTCGCTTTGTGACGGGTTCTTTGCAGGTGAGTTTTTTGAAGCCCACACCCTTGGAAGGGGAGTTGGTCATTCGCGGACGGGTGAAAGAAATCAAGGGGCGCAAGGTCATCATTGAAACTACCGTGTACGCCAACGAAATCGCCACCGCCAAAGGTGAAGTCTTGGCCGTTCAAATGCCGGAGAGTTTTGGACTACCCCAATAAAAACGCGAACCGCGCGAAAAGCACAAGGCTACGCCAGCAGTATTGCGGTCGGCGTGCGAAAATGCGTTCCTCTGTACCCAATGCCAAGGTTTTGGGCAGGGTACTGCCACTTACTTAGGACAACGATGAAGCGTGTTGATGACTTCCGATTGAAGTTCGGAAAAAAAGAGCTGGTTCCCATCATGATTGGGGGCATGGGGGTTGACATTTCCACGGCGGCACTGGCTCTGGAAGCAGCCCGCTTGGGCGGCGTGGGGCATATCTCCGATGCCATGATTTTGGATGTGTCGGATCGGCGTTTTGATACCGAGTTCGTCAAAGAAAAAACCAAAATCTACAAGCACAACATCCTGAACTCGGATAAAAGCGAGGTGCTGTTCAATTTGGGACGGGTGGCAGAAGCCACCAAACTGCACGTCGGCAAAACGATGGAGGCCAAGCAAGGTGACGGCATGGTTTTCGTCAACTGCATGGAAAAACTCAGCATGAACGCCCCGCGTGACACGCTGCAAGTGCGCCTGAATGCAGCACTGGATGCTGGTATTGACGGCATCACCTTGAGCGCGGGCTTGCACTTGGGTTCGTTTGCGTTGATGGCGGATAACCCCCGTTTCCGCGATGCCAAGCTGGGCATCATCGTTTCCTCGGTTCGCGCTTTGCAATTGTTCTTGCGTAAAACCGCCAAGCTGAATCGTCTGCCCGATTTTGTGGTGATCGAAGGCCCCTTGGCTGGCGGTCACTTGGGTTTTGGCATGGATTGGGCGCAGTACGATTTGGCGACCATCGTGGCCGAAATCGCGGCGTACCTGAAAAAAGAACAGCTCGATATTCCCTTGATTCCCGCTGGTGGTATTTTCACGGGAACGGATGCGGTCGAATTCTTGGAAAAAGGCGCAGCTGCCGTCCAAGTCGCCACCCGCTTTACCGTTGCCAAAGAATGCGGCCTACCCGATAAAGTCAAGCAAGAGTATTTCACCGCCCGTGAAGAGAATATCGTCGTCAATACCGTATCGCCCACCGGCTACCCCATGCGGATGCTGACCAGCACACCGGCCTTGGGTTCTGGCATTCGCCCCAACTGCGAATCGTATGGCTATATTTTGGATGGAACGGGCAGTTGCTCTTACATCGACGCATACAACGCCCAAGTTGCGCTGCATCCCAATGCCAAAGCATCCGAAATTAGCGTGCCAGACAAAATCTGTATGTGTACCCACATGCGCAACTACCATTGCTGGACGTGCGGCAGTACCACCAACCGCCTCAAAGATACCACCAACCAGTTGCCCGATGGTACGTACCAAATTTTGAGCGCCGAGCATATCTTCAAGGATTACCAATTCAGCGTGAACCACGAAATTGCGCTGCCACCCCTGCCATGAAAGTAGCGCCTTTGACCCCTGTACCCATCTCCTCCGTGGAGGAGCTGGTAGCCGACATGCGTGCCGGACGCATGGTGATTTTGATTGATGAAGAAGATCGGGAAAATGAAGGTGATTTGGTTCTAGCCGCCGACCACGTTACACCGGATGCTATCAATTTTATGGCACGCTTCGGCCGTGGATTGATTTGTTTGACGCTCTCGAAAGAACGCTGCGAACGCCTGAATCTGCCGCCGATGGTTGCGCGGAATGGCGATAAAAAAGGAACTGCCTTCACCGTTTCAATTGAAGCAGCAGAAGGCGTGACCACGGGTATTTCAGCGGCTGACCGCGCCCGTACCATTCAAGCCGCTGTCGCCCGCAATGCTGTGCCTGACGATTTGGTGCAACCCGGACATATCTTCCCGCTGCAAGCCGTCGATGGTGGTGTGTTGATGCGTGCCGGACACACCGAGGCCGGTTGTGATTTAGCGTTGATGGCAGGGTGTTCGCCCGCTTCGGTTATCTGCGAAATCATGAAAGACGACGGTACGATGGCGCGTCTGCCCGATTTGCAGTTATTTGCCGCCGAGCATGGTTTGAAAATTGGCACGATTGCCGATTTGATTGAACACCGCAGCAAAGTGGAATCGCTCATCGAACAAGTGGGCGTGCGTCCGCTGCAAACGGCGTTTGGTGCATTTACGGCCCATGCTTTCCGCGATACCACCACCAAAAACGTGCATCTGGCACTGGTGCGCGGAACGTGGAAAGAAAACGAAAGTGTGGCGGTGCGTGTGCATGAACCCTTCTCGGTGCTGGATGCGCTGGAGATTGGACGCACGCTGCATAGCTGGAGCTTGGATACGGCGCTCGCGCACATTGCCAAAGAAGGGCGCGGCGTGGTCGTGCTACTGAATTGCGGCGAAAGCGCAGAACAGCTACTATCCCAGTTTGAAGGCACATCCCGTCCGGCACAGGCTCCTGAGCGGGGGCGTGTGGATTTGCGAACCTACGGCATCGGAGCGCAAATTTTGCGCCAATGCGGTGTTCATAAAATGCACCTCCTCGGAAGTCCACGCCGTATGCCCAGCATGGTGGGCTATGGGCTGGAAGTCACGGGTTATATTGCGCACGGAAGGAATTGAGATGTTTGGAATCAGCGACAAGGGCAGCATCAGCCCTGAAGACCAGCGTTTGTGCGGAAAAAAATTCCGCATTGGTATCGTGCAAGCCCGTTTTAACCAAAGCGTGACCGATGCACTCTACGATGCCTGCCAAACCGAACTGATTGCTTTGGGTGTGTTGAGTCGGCATATCGACCATTACACCGTTCCGGGTGCGCTGGAAGTTCCGGTTGCGCTACAAGCCCTCGCCGAGAAAGATGAGTACGATGCGCTCATCGCCATTGGCTGCATCATTCGCGGCGAAACGTATCACTTTGAACTGGTGGCGAACGAATCGGGCGCGGGTGTCACGCGGGTGTCTCTGGATTACCAAATCCCGATCGCCAACGTCATCATCACCACCGAAAATATGCCCCAAGCCGTTGCCCGCCAAACCGAAAAAGGGCGTGATGCGGCCCGTGTGGTGGTCGAAATGGCCAATTTGCTGGAATCGCTATGATCTCTCCGAAAAAAAAATCTGAACGCAGCCGCGCCCGTGAGTTTGCTTTGCAAGGGCTTTATCAGCACTTGGTAGGCCATAACGCGGTAGATGCGATTGATTCTTTTACCCGTGATTTGAACGGTTTCAGCAAGGCCGATGCCCTGCATTACGATGCCCTGTTGCAAGGTTGCGTGGCAGAATCTGAGAAACTCGATTCCCTGATTGCGACTGCGTTGGATCGTCCATTGGCGCAAGTATCCCCGATTGAACATGCGGTGATGTGGATTGGTGCTTACGAATTCAGCCATTGCTTGGATGTGCCGTGGCGCGTCGTCATCAACGAATGCGTGGAACTGGCGAAAGAATTCGGCGGAACCGATGGTTATAAATACGTCAACGGCGTTCTTAATCGTATCGCACCCTTGCTTCGTGCGGCGGAAATGGAAGCCAAAATGGAAGCCAAAATGGAAGCCTCTAAAGGTGTGAATCCCTAAAATGCAACTATCTTCTCGCGCCCTTGCTATCGAACCGTTTTACGTCATGGAGGTGGCGAAAGCAGCCAGCGCATTGGCGCAGAAGATAGCGCATACCGATTCGCCGATGATTTTTTTGAACATTGGCGAACCCGATTTCACCGCCCCCCCTCAAGTACAAGCCGCCGCAGAAAAAGCGATTCAAAACGGCTTGACTCAATACACCCCCGCCACCGGATTGCCCGCCCTGCGTGAACGCATCAGCCAATGGTATGCCACACGCTTTGGGGTGCAGATTCCCGCCAACCGCATTGTGGTGACGGCGGGCGCATCGGCAGCACTGCATCTGGCGTGCTTGGCGTTGATTGATGCGGGTGACGAAATTTTGATGCCCGACCCCAGCTACCCGTGCAACCGCCATTTTGTGACGGCTGCGGGTGGACAATCGACCCTCATTCCCACCACCGCCGAAGACCGTTTCCAACTCAGTGCCGAAGCCGTGCGCAAAGCATGGGGCGATAAAACGCGCGGCGTGTTGTTGGCATCGCCTTCCAACCCCACCGGCACATCCATTGCGCCCGATACTTTGCGGGATATTCACCGCATCGTGCAAGAACGCGGTGGTATCACGATAGTCGATGAAATTTACCTCGGCTTGAGTTTCGATGAACAATACGGACACACCGCCTTGGCGTTGGACGATAGCATCATCAGCATCAATAGCTTCAGCAAATACTTCAATATGACGGGCTGGCGTTTGGGCTGGATGGTTGTCCCTGATAGGCTGGTGGATGCGGTGGAGCGGCTGGCACAAAATCTTTTTATCTGCCCCAGCACCATCGCCCAATATGCGGCGCTGGCGTGCTTTGAGCCGGAAAGCCTCGCCATCTACGAACAGCGTCGCCACGAATTCAAAGCCCGCCGTGATTATTTTTTACCCGAACTACGGGCTTTGGGGTTTGATGTTCCCGTCACCCCCGATGGCGCGTTCTACGCATGGGCGGATTGCTCGCGCATCATGCACGCTATGGCGCAAAATGGCATATCGGGCGTTCAAGATAGCTGGGATTTTGCGTTTTGGTTAATGGAAAACGCCCATATTGCCGTCACGCCGGGTAAAGATTTTGGCACGGCACAAACACCCCGCTTTATTCGATTTTCTACCGCTAGTTCGATGGAACATTTACAAGAAGCCACCCAACGGCTCCGTAAACTTCTACCACTTCCCGCACTTTCACCATGAACCAAGACCTTTCTATCCTCCATTTGGTGCTTCATGCGAGTATCGGTGTGCAGCTTGTTATGGCACTGCTGTTGCTGGTATCGCTGACCAGTTGGACGGCTATTTTTCGCAAATTCTTTGCCCTCAAGCGCGTCAAACGGTTCAATGAAACCTTTGAAAAAGAATTTTGGTCGAGCAACAGCCTGCACGATTTACTTGAATCGGTCAGCAAAAAGGTACGCGGCATCGGCCCGATGGAACGCATTTTTGGCAGCGGTATGCGCGAATTTCAAAAGCTGCGGGAACGCCGTATTTCCGATACTGGTGTGTTGATGGATGGCGCACGCCGTGCCATGCGTGCCAGCTTCCAGCGGGAGATGGATGAGATTGAAACGAATTTATCCTTCCTTGCTTCGGTCGGTTCGGTTTCGCCTTATGTGGGATTATTCGGTACGGTGTGGGGCATCATGCACGCATTTGTTGGGCTGTCGGGCATGACACAGGTCACCTTGGCCACGGTAGCCCCCGGTATTGCCGAGGCACTGGTCGCAACCGCCATTGGATTGTTTGCAGCGATTCCAGCCGTCGTTGCCTACAACCGCTTTGCCCGTGAGATTGACCGCATCGCCACCCAACAAGAAACCTTTATTGAAGAATTTACCAATATCTTGCAACGCAATTTGGGTTCGCATTCTTCCGCCACTGCATCGGGTGGAGCCGCCACCACACCCCCCCATAACGCCCAACGCTAAACCATGCCAGCCGTAGTCCATCGCAGCCGCAAAGGGCGGCGTACCATTAACGAAATCAATATGGTTCCGTTTATTGATGTCATGTTGGTGCTGCTGATTATTTTTATGGTGACAGCACCCCTCATCAACCCCAGCGTGATCGAATTGCCCAGCGTGGGTAAGGCTGCCCGCCAGCCGGATCAGGTGATTCAAGTGGTGTTGTCGAAAAACAATACGCTGGAAATCAAGATCAAAGAACAAACCACCCCCGTCACACTGGACAATTTGGTGCAAACCATTGCTACCACCAACACCAACAACAACAACACCAGTACCACGAATTTTGCCGTGGTGATCAGTGCCGATAAAACGATCTCCTACGAAAACGTCGTGAAGGTGATGGATGTGCTGCAACGGGCGGGCATTCAGCGGGTTGGACTTTCTGTGCAACTGGCTCAATAATAGGCTCCATGAAGGTCACAGCAACCAATCGCATGGAGTTCGTTCCACCCCGTACCAAAGGGTGGTTTTTATCTTTCACACTCGCATTGCTGGCACATTTGGCGTTATTGCTGGTGCTGCGCATGGGCGTGGAATGGAAACACCAAGTTCCCCCCACCGTGACGGTAGAGGCTGAATTGTGGTCAGAACTTCCCCAGCAAGCTGCACCGCCAGCCCCACCACTGCCGGAAGAAGTTATTCCCTCCCTCCCCCTTCCAACACCTCCATCGCAACCGCAGCCGGTAGCCGCCCCCATCCCCGCACCGCCCCCCGCGAAAGCCATACCCAACCCCGCTATCGCCATTGCCAAAGAAAAAGCCCGTAAGGAAAAATTAGCCAAAGAGCGTGAGGCCAAAGAAGCGAAAGAAGCCAAGGAAGCCGCCGAACAAAAATCCGCCAAAGAAAAAGATAAAAAGACCAAAGATGCCAAGGATGCCGCCGCGTTGGATGAATTGATTCAAAAGAAAACCAAAGCCGCTGCGGAAAAAGAAAAGAAACAGCGTGCTGATGCCGAATCGAATGAAAAATTGACACGGGAAGCACGCGAGAAAGATTTGGCACGGTGGATAGGAAGTAACGGCGATGCCAGTTCAACCGGCACGGCAAAACAATCTTCTGGCCCCTCTGCCTCCTATGCCGGACGGATTCGCGCCCGCATCAAACCCAATATCACGTATACCGAGACGATTTCCGGTAATCCGGTTGCCGAGGTGCTGGTGCATATTGCGGCGGATGGTACGATTTTGAATCGTAAGCTGACCAAATCCAGCGGGGTGAAATCATGGGATAACGCCGTGCTGAACGCGATTGATAAAACCGAGGTGTTGCCCACCGATGTCGATGGGCGCGTGCAGTCGGAGATGGTGATTTCATTCCGGCCTAAAGATTAGCAAGACTAGCAAGATCAGCAACGATTAGATTACAGGTTTTTGCGGCTTTTCATGGCGCGTTCGACTTCGCGTTTGCCCTCGCGGTCTTTGATGGTGTCGCGCTTATCGTGTTCGGCTTTCCCTTTGGCGAGGGCAATTTCGCATTTCACCCGCCCGTTTTTCCAGTACAAATGGGTGGGGACGAGGGTATAACCTTTTTGCTCCACCTTGCCAATCAAGCGCATGATTTGCTCTTTGTGCATCAGCAATTTTTTGGTGCGCACTTTGTCGGGGCTGACGTGGGACGATGCCGTGTGCAGGGGGTTGATTTGTAAGCCGATAATGAATAGCTCACCTTCCCGAATCACGATATAACCATCGGTAAGCTGCACTTTACCTTCACGCAAGGATTTGACCTCCCAGCCTTCTAGCACCAGCCCTGCTTCAAAGCGTTCTTCAAAAAAATAATTGAACGCAGCTTTTTTGTTATCCGCTATGCGGCTATTTCCGGTAGCGGCTGCGGATTTTTTAGATGTATTTTTTGCCATACTTCGTATTCTATGAAAACCGTGAATAAATCCATTTTGATTTGGTACACCCCCAGCGAAATGTACGCGCTGGTAACCGATGTGAACCAATACGCCCAGTTTCTGCCGTGGTGCGACCATGCGCGGGTAGTGGAAAGCCACGAAAACGGCATGACCGCAGAAATCGGCATCGCTTTTGCGGGGTTGCGCCAAAAATTTACCACACGCAACACCCATGAAACCAATCGATCCGTCCACATGCAATTGTTGAATGGCCCTTTTTCGCAATTGGATGGCGAATGGCGATTTGTACCGCTGGGTGATGGCTCGCAACGCGCCTGTAAAGTCGAATTAACCTTGAATTATGGCTTCGACAGCTCCACCCTCAGCAAACTGATCGCGCCTGTGTTTGACAAAATTGCCTCCAATTTGGTCGAAGCCTTCATCCAACGCGCCCAACAAGTGTACGGGGAATAAGTTGATTCACATTACCTTGGTTTTTTCACCCCGCCCGCGTGTGGTGCAAGAAGTTCTGCTTACGTTAGATGCCGGATGCACGGCAGGGCAGGCATTGGACATCGCCTACCCGAACCATCTCGCCAACGCCATGCCACCCATGCCGATAGCGGGTGTCGGCTTGTGGGGAAAACGGATTCTCCCCAGCCATGTGGTGCGCGACGGCGACCGTTTAGAGGTTTATCGCGCCCTCACCGTTGATCCTAAAGTCGCGCGGCGCGAGCGTTTCGCTAAACAAGGCGTGAAAAAGAAAACCCCCGGGCTATTCGCCCAACGCCGTGCGGGGGCTAAACCCGGGTATTAAATCGCCTACTGGCAATCTTGCGCCATGATGCTTTGCGCACGTTGTAGCTCGGCGGCACGGGTTTGGGGGTCGATAAACTCGCGCCCGCCTTCCGCTGTCACACGGGCAATTGGCACATTCGAGCTATACGTCGCATGGGCTTGTTTGGCACGGGCGCAGTTCTCGATTTTGGCCTTCCATATACGCTCGTCTTCCGCCTTCTTCTTCGCTAATTCGGCTTCTTTGGCTTGCTTCTTCTTGGCTTCGACGGCTTTTTCCAGCTCGTTGGATTTTTCGCCATTGGGAGGCGCAGCGGTTGGCGTACTAGCAGCCGATGCAGGAGGGGCGGGTGGAGCAGCCGATGCAGCACCTCCGGTTGGCTGTGGCGGGGGCGGCGGAGTCGTTTCCACCAGCCCTTGTGTGCGGACTACAGGGCGTTTCACGATGTCACGTTCAGGAATGTCAATGGAAGGCGCACGGTCGCTGTAAACCTTGTTCCCATTTTTATCAATCCAAGCCCATTGCGCGGATGCCGAACAACACGCCACCATCAGCGTGGCGCTCCATACAATTTTTTTCATCATTTTTTCACCATCAATCTCACCATCACTCTCATCATCACTGCCTCACCATGCACCCGATTTCCAATCACCGCTTTGGTAATAGTGCAGTTGGTCATTCCAGATGATGGAGCGATCACCGCTAATATCCCGTTGCAACGTTGGCATGAACGATGGCAATGCGGCACGCGGTGTCAGCGTTTTTTGCCCCATATCAATGTCAAATTTGGCTAGCTCATTGCGGGTAAAGCTATAGTAATCCGATGGTTTACCTGTTGCGTAATAGGATGAACTTTCGTTCACGCTCACGGGTAAACTGATGCGGACATTATTCGTTCCCACACCCGCAATGGCGATGCCGTGGTGGTCACGCAACACGGTCGCATCGGTTCCGCGTTTACCGATGATGCTTCGTGCTGCCTCACGCGGTTGTGCGGGATTGCTGACATCAATCAACGACAATTTCACGCCCTGATACCACGCAAAACGCCCATCGCCGCCATTGCTATCCGTGGTAACAACGGCATCTTTACCCACACCCAGCAGCAGATTTTCCGAGAGGGGGAAGAGGTAATCCGAATAACCGTCTACTTGCAATTCACCCGCGATGTACGGATCGGTGGGGTTGGACAAATCCAGCACATACAGTGGATCGGTTAAACGGTAGGTCACCAAGTACCCGCGTTTACCCAAAAAGCGCGAAGCGTAAAGTTGCTCGCCCGCTTTACCCAAGGGCGCGGGGCGTTTGGCGTTGGGCAATTCGCCGACTAAATCCAATTTTCCATTGGCTTCTTGCAGAATGCTCAAATACCCGGGGGATTCGTTGCTTGCGCTTGTCGTGGTGCGCCACCAGCCGCCCCACGAAGAGGTTGATTGGGTAATCACCCGCAACACATCTTGGTACTCGCCCATGCGGAATGATTTGCGATTTTGGTCAAACCCCAAATGCCCGGGCACATTACCGGAACCGCGATAGGCAATATCCATTCCATTTAATGCAAACTTGTGAATATCGGTACTGGTATTTCCGTTATACGATGGAAAACCGTTTTGGAGGCTGTAGTTATAGCGCGTAGTTGCCAAATAAATACTTTTATCCGACATATAAAACGCTTCCGTGCCACCGGTAAAGCATTGGGCGGCGTGGCGTTCGGTACTCGCGGCTAAATCAATCGCCACAATCGTGATAATGTCGGCGGTCGGGTTGGCATTATTCGGTTGGGTGTAGCACGAGGTGGCATCGACTACGGGTTGATTCGTACCGCTATCGACTGCAAGCTGGGGCAACACATCCGGCACGCGGATATTTTCCAAAAGGGCATTATTCGCTGCAATGGCGGCTTTATCCGTAGTGCCGTAGTAATACTCCAAATACGGGTCGTATCCTTTGACGTTGGGATAATTGCGTAAAACCAGATACAAAGTCGAACCAATGCGCCGCGCTCCGATTTGTGTGGCATTGAATTTCAAATGCCGTTTCACTTTCATCTGCGTGGGGCTGGCGGTATCGACCAAGGTGATCTCGGTATTGCCTTGCATCCACGAGTACGAAGAAAACCATGCACCAAACATTCCGCCGTACCAGTTATGGGAGGTTTCGCCCAATACGGCAAGCTGTTTACCCGTTGAATCCAAAAATACGCCAGTGAGTCGACTGCCTTGTGTAAAGGGTAGCTTGACAGTATCCACGGGCGCGAGGGTGGGCGTGCTGGCTTGTAGGGTGTGGCGTTGCAGAACGGTGGAATCGGCAATGCTGGGTGCTAATACACTCCAAACAAATGTGCCATCGGTTTTCACCAAATCGGCTTCATCGACCCCCACTTCTTGCAAGGTTGTACCCGATACCGTGGAGGTGGATGTTTTATCCGCAGTGGGTTCAGCGGGAATTGGAGATGCGTTGGC
>ERZ724509.429-NODE-429-length-18519-cov-4.480990_pt1 | contig 18519 bp, 15 predicted proteins | sample MGYA00376042_ERZ724509 | MGnify/ENA primary metagenome ERZ724509 (study PRJEB28724, sample SAMN07190887) | wastewater metagenome | isolation source: effluent of sewage treatment plant in Hong Hong | place: USA: Christiansburg, Virginia | collected 2016-03-01 ...
TTTTATTTTTACAAGTATCTTTTTTAGAAATATTTGAATTAGAAGCAGTATTCGAGCCAAATAAGGATGAAGATAATATCAAAGTAGAAAGTAAAATCTTATAAGCGTAAGTAAATACTTGTTGCATGTGGAGCGGGTGACGGGAATCGAACCCGCATCACCAGCTTGGAAGGCTGGTGCTCTAGCCATTGAGCTACACCCGCAACTCTTAAACATATTTGCATATGTCCGTTCACTTAAGTATTACCACTTAAGTGGTCGGGATGCAGGGATTCGAACCCTGGGCCTCCTGGTCCCAAACCAGGCGCGCTAACCAAGCTGCGCCACATCCCGAAGATGAAGAGTTTAATACATTGAGAATGTCTAACTTGGATCATTGTCTTATCCTGCTGCTATACCCAGTAATGATGAAACTGCGAAAGCGCTTATTCCTCCGAGCATAATCCTTGTAAGTGCGGGTTTTATTGGTGCCCCACCTAGTCGAGCGCTGAAGTATCCTAAAAATGCGAGAGAGATAATTCCTACAAAAATAACTGGGCTGATCAACTCAATCACATTATTATCTAATAACTTTCTTGATATTAGACTAAATATGAAAGGGGTAGCTCCTCCTAAAGCGAAGGCTATAAACGAAACATAAGCGGCTTGGATCGGATTTGCTTTCGCAAATTCGGTAATACCAAGTTCATCTCTCAAATGAGCCTCTAAAGCATTGTGAGCTGTTAATTCTTTTGCTACCTCTAATGCTAGATCTTTTGATAGACCTCTATGGCGATAGATTCCTGTTAGTTCAGCTAATTCATCGTCGGGTTCCGTTTCTAGCTCATAGGTTTCTTTGTCGATATTTGCTTGCTCTATATCTTTTTGTGATGCTACTGAAACATATTCGCCAATTGCCATCGAGAATGCACCTGCCACTATTGCGCTAAGTCCTGTTAGCCATAATGTGTTGAACGTTACTTTTGCAGCCAACAAACCTAATAACAATGCAGTCATAGAGACCACGCCATCGCTCGTTCCAAGCACTCCTGCTCTAATCCAATTGTGCCTATCTAGCTTATGGGGCTCTAGATGGTTTGGTCTGGTTTTTTTGGATTTTTGCATTTGACCATACTAACACTTAGATATTGTTGTCCTATTAGATTTGCGATAGTGAATTATCGTTAAAATTATCCTAGAATATAAGGCTTATGCAGACAAAAATTGAACACCTAGTTGAAAACTCTATCAGACTTACTATTACAGTACCTGAGGAAGAATTTGAAAAATCTATTGACCAAGCTTTTAAGACAATAGCTAAGCAAGTTAGACTTCCTGGGTTTCGTCCCGGTAAAGCACCTCGTAAAATTCTAGAACAACAAGTTGGTAAAGAAGCTGGTAGAGAGCAAGCATTAAATGATTCACTAGGCGAATACTACATAGTCGCTATAGACGAAAATGATATTGATCCTATTGACTATCCGGAAATTAAATTGACTTCTGGACAAGAGCAAGGCGATGTTATATTTGAGGCAGTTGTTGATGTGCGGCCTGTAATTGAAGTAACTGGATATGACAAATTAGAAGTTCAAGTTGACGTACCTAGTATTGATGAAGACGGAGTGAATAAACAACTTGATTTATTGCGAGATCGTTTCGCTGAACTAGAAAATGTTGACGGGGAAATACAAGATGGTCATTTTGTGACTATCGATCTTAAAGGCTCAATCGATGGAGAAGAACAAGACGGATTAAGCGCTGATGATTATTTATATGAAGTTGGTACTGCTCTTATTAGTCCTGCAATGGATGTTGCTTTACGAGGAAAAAAAGTTGGTGATGAAGTAACATTCTCAGATGAACTTTCAGAAAACTTTGGAGCGCTAGCTACTCAAGAAGCAGAATTTACTATCAATATTAAAGAAGTTCAGAAAAAGAATCTACCTGAAGCAAGCGATGAGTGGATAAAAGAAAATACTGAATTCGAAACGCGTGAAACGTATGATGCAGATGTAAAAAAGCGTCTAGAGAATTTACGCTCGTTCCAAGCGCAAATGCAATTGAAACAAAATGTAATGAATTCATTAGCTGAAATTGTTACAACAGAGCTTCCTGAGAAATTTGTTAAACGTGAAATAGATGCACGTATAGATCAAATGGCACAAGAATCAAAGATCTCTAGAGATCAAATAGCTCAAGTGATGGAAACTTGGCCAGCAGATGAACGCGATGAATTTATGGCAAACGTACAAAAAGATGCAGAAAGTGCTATTAAATCAGACCTTGCAATTCGAGCAATAATGATTCAGGAAGCTATCGAAGCATCTGATAGCGACGTAGAAGATGAAATACTTAAATATTCTCAAAGTTCTGGCGAAAAAATTAATAAAGTAAGGAATAGACTTGCAAAACCTGGTGTTGAGAAACAGATACGCCAAGATATCGCACGCAATAAAGCAGTAGAGTTTGTTCTTGAAAATGCTGTCGCTAAAGATAAAAATGGTGAAATAATAGACATAAAGAAAACCGATCTAAGTGGCGATGAAGATACAGTGTTAAATAACGTTATGGAGATGATCTCCGCTAGCGCTACTGAACATTCTGGACACGATCACGATCATGCAGATCATGACCATTCAGATCCTAACCACGTTCACTAGGACTTATAGATTTAATTTAAAAAGTGTAAGCAAAGTTAAAATCTGTAAGCTAAAGTGTTCAATAGAAAATAGTTAAATTTAAACAAGGAGCCCTAAGTGAGCGATTTTTACATTCCAAACCCATCAGTTGTATATAAGAACAACCGTGGACAAGAAGTTTCAATGGATGTATGGTCACGTCTTTTACAAGACCGAATTATATATCTAGGAACTCCAATTAATGATTCTGTTGCAAACATGATCATTGCACAATTACTACATCTTGAAAGCGAAGATCCAGATAAAGATATTTCAATTTATATCAACTCACCTGGTGGAGAAATCACTGGTCTATTTGCAATATATGACACTATGCAATTCATTAAATGTGATGTTGCAACAATATGTATTGGTCAATGTGCATCTGCTGCAGCTGTTCTGCTTGCTGCAGGTACTAAAGGTAAAAGATTTGCACTTCCAAATGCACGTATATTAATTCACCAACCACTTGGTGGAGCACAAGGACAAGCTACAGAAATAGAAATTCAAGCTAAAGAGATTTTAAGAATTCGTGCCGCACTTGATGATTTGCTAAGTGAAAAAACTGGACAAACTGCAGAAAAAATTCATGCTGATACTGATCGTGATTATATTATGAGTGCAGAAGAAGCAAAAGAATACGGAATGATCGATGCTGTTATGACATCGCGTGATCTTTCAAGTGCTGCATTAGTTGCTGCGAGTTCAAACTAGTAAAGAGGTAAGTAATAGTGGCAAAGTTTGGTGACAGCGGAGATCTTTTAAAATGTTCTTTTTGTGGAAAATCACAAAAGCAGGTTAAAAAATTAATAGCTGGTCCTGGTGTCTATATTTGTGATGAATGTATAGAACTTTGTAATGAAATAATCGAAGAAGAGCTTCATGGTCGTATTGATTCTGAGGCAGTAAATCTTGATGAATTACCAAAACCAGCAGAAATTTTAGATTACCTAAATGGTTATATAATTGGCCAAGAACGTGCTAAAAAAGTTATGTCGGTAGCGGTCTATAACCACTATAAACGAGTTCGTTTAGGGACTTTTGGCGACGAAGAGGTTGAATTACAAAAATCTAATATTTTGATGCTCGGGCCTACTGGTTGCGGAAAAACTTTGCTTGCACAAACTTTAGCAAGAATGCTAAATGTTCCTTTTGCTATTGCTGATGCAACAGCATTAACTGAAGCTGGTTATGTTGGTGAAGATGTTGAAAATATTTTATTAAAACTTATTCAAGCAGCTGATTACGATGTTAAAAAAGCAGAAACTGGTATTATCTATATTGATGAGATTGATAAAATAACTCGTAAAGCAGAGAATCCTTCAATAACAAGAGATGTTTCTGGTGAAGGAGTTCAACAAGCATTATTAAAGATTCTTGAAGGTACCATTGCTAGTGTTCCGCCTCAAGGTGGTCGTAAACATCCTCATCAAGAATTTCTACAATTAGACACTTCAAATATATTATTTATTTGTGGTGGTGCTTTTCCAGGTTTAGAAAAAATTGTTGAGTCTCGTCTTGGTGGAAGTGGTCTTGGTTTTGGTGCCGATCTTAAAAAGACAGCTGAAAAAAACCTTAGTGAGATTATGAGTAATATTCTTCCTGAAGATTTAATGGCTTATGGTTTAATACCAGAATTTATTGGGCGACTTCCAGTTGTTGCTACAGTGAATCATTTAGACGAAGAAGCATTAATTTCAATTTTAACTGAACCGAAAAATGCACTTGTTAAACAATACGAAAAATTCTTTAGCTACGATAATGTAGAACTCGAATTTAGTGAATCTGCATTACATGCAATTGCTTCACAAGCATTAACGCGTAAAACTGGTGCTCGTGGTTTGCGCGCGATCATGGAAGAAGTCTTACTAGAGACTATGTATGAACTTCCTTCTCGAACTGATGTTAAAAAATGTGTAGTTGATGAAAATGTTATTTTAGAACGAAGTGCGCCAAAATTAATTCTTCAAGGTAACCGAAAGTCTGCATAAAATTTTTCTGTGGATGATTTAGCTGAAAAGTATAAATCTTGTCACGCTAATTGATTCGTTTAATTCGCAAAAATTCTCGTATATATATTAATTATAATGTAAACCTTTTGGTATGAAATGCCGACAATATACTGTGGTTATTAGTAGATTAAAGATTCTATTGAGCATATTATTATGCAGTGTATTATATCTCGGCGTCTCAGTTCCTTCGTATGGAACTGATCAAGCAATTAAAGCTGATGTTAATGTTTCGCAAAAAGTTGAAATTGCAATTACAAAATCTGGTTCTGACAAGATTTCTGTAATTTTAGAATTAAATGATTACACCAATTCAGATTTAAAAAATTCTAGTGATCGTCGTGAATTAAAGAACGATCAAAATGACATTATCGATGATATAAATCTAGATGCTGATCTCACAACTAAATTTTCTCGTTTTCCACTTGTTGCGACAGAGATAACTTCTGATCAGTTAGACCAATTAAAAAATGACTCAAGAATAAAATCTATCTCATTGCAAGAACGCTACACAATTGATGATTTAAAAACACAAGCAACTCTTGCCCCAATGGGAGTTCAAATTCCATCTGATATTTTAAATGCAAAGGATGCTTGGAACCATTCGCCGTCCTATACAGGTATAGGACAAAAAATTGTAATACTCGATAGTGGAATTGACAAAAACCACCCATATCTAGATGGTGCTGTTGTACACGAAGAATGTTTTGCATCTGGGCCAATGCCAAGGACTCAAGGAGTTGGGTCTTGTCCTGACGGTACACCTGCACAATCTGGAAACGATTCAGCATTACCTTGTGACAGTTCTATTCCTGGTTGTTACCATGGTACACATGTTGCAGGTATTGCAGCTGGTCGACAAAATGTTCTTGGGGCACCATCACAAGCTGCGGGTGGTGTTGCTCCTGGTGCTTCTATAATAGCTATTAGAGTTTTTGGTGTATATTCATCTGCTCCATATTCAACTGGTCAAGATTGTGGAAATAATAGTACCGGCATTCTAAAGAAGTGTATTTTGGCAGAAAATGTTGATATTCTTCTGGCACTACAGTGGATTATTGCAAATCCTACTGGTGTGGCCTCAGTTAATATGTCTTTAGGTGGCATAGGTGTGACCAATAATGCCTGTGATGGTGTTTATGATTACTATACAATTGAACAAGGTGGTGCTCCTGGTTTAGGTAATGCTGTTACATCATTGAAAAACGATTACAAAATTGCAACAGTAGTCGCATCTGGAAATGGTGGATCTAAAAATGGAATCTCAGCACCAGCATGTGTCACAGATGCTATTGCAGTAGGTTCAACCCAGACAGGAAATAGTGTTGTTAGTACTTCGAATACAGGAGTTCTTTTATCGCTTTTTGCACCTGGAGATAATATTCTATCTAGTATTCCCGATGATGGATATGCCTATTCGGGTGGTACTTCAATGGCAGCCCCTGCTATTGCTGGAGCATTTGCTTTGATCAAACAAGCTGTTCCCTCTGGAACTGTTTCATCTTGGCTAACAAGATTCCAAAATTCAGGTACTAATATAATCGATGGTTCACCAAGTATAACTCGCAAATTACCAAATATTTTAGATGCAATTAATAATGTTGCATCTTCGGTGCCGACTGCTCCTGGTTATGTCAATGCGAGTACTGGATATGGATATGCTTATTTAACCTGGTCTAGTGTCGTTGGTGCTAACTCATATCGGATAATCAATAGTAGTGGCAACACAATTGCAGATGTATCATCTGGAACTACGGCATATAATGTTGCAACCATACCATATACAAATAATTATTTTGCAGTAAGGGCATCTAATAGTTCTGGTTCATCAGTGTATAAATATTCAAATAATATTGTTGGACTACCTAACACCTCTCAAGTTGGTTATACATTTTTTGCATCGAATGGAGCTACAGTTGGTTTTGGATCAGCTAGCCTAAGCACACATAGCAACTTAGGAATTAATAATGTAGTTGGTGGAAGTTCAAATCGTTATAGCACTGGTGCTTGGGGTGTATCATCAGCAGGAGACGTTTATTCATATGGCTCCGCAGGATTTTATGGTTCTATGGGTGGACAGCGTTTGAATAAGCCCATGATTTCTATTGCCTCAACTGCAACTAGTAATGGTTATTGGATGGTTGCTAGTGATGGTGGTATCTTTAGTTTTGGTGATGCTCAATTTTATGGTTCGACTGGTTCAATCAGATTGAATAAACCTGTAGTCGGGATGGCACCTACTCCGAGTGGTAATGGTTATTGGATGGTTGCTAGTGATGGTGGTATCTTTAGTTTTGGTGATGCTCAATTTTATGGTTCGACTGGTTCAATCAATTTGAATCGACCTATTGTTGGGATGACTCCTACTCCGAGTGGTAATGGTTATTGGTTGGTTGCTAGTGATGGTGGTATCTTTGCTTTTGGTGATGCTCAATTTGCTGGTTCTCTTGGGGGCCTAAATGTTAACGATGCTATTGGTATGAAACGTAATGATTCTGGAACAGGCTATTGGATCTTTAGATCTGACGGTAGTGTCTATAGTTTTGGATCGGCACCATTTCTAGGCCATGGTGCTGGACGAGGGCTTTCTTACGTCCAAGCTGGCTAAAAAGTGAATAGCTTCGCGGGTTGAACCTTGGAAAGCTAAGATATATAAATGGTTTCAGAATCCGAAAAGTGGCAAGCATTAAATGACTTATACATTGAACATGCCGAATCCCTAGATAAAGACCATTTAGTGGTTTCGGCGGTTATTGCTAGTGGTAGAAAAATTTTAGTTATTAGACGATCTAAAAAAGATACATACCCTGGAATGTGGGAATTTCCAGGTGGTGGGGTAGACAAGGGCGAAAACGTCATTCAAGCGATTAAAAGAGAAATTAAAGAAGAAACAAATCTAGACGTTGGCGAATTTCCTGTTTCAGAACTGATGACCCATCCAACTCGTACTGCATTAAGAATCATTATGGAATTTAATTGTCAAAATGTTGATGATCTTATTTTATCTAGTGAACATGATATGTGCTATTGGTTAGATATTGACCAATTAGCTCGACCTGACACCATGAATGATATGGCTAGAGAAATTTATGCGACTATGCGTGATGAAAATAAATCTGTATTAGATATGATGATTACCCGATTCATAGATCTGAGGTTTCCAGATGACGATCATAATATTTGGTGATTCAATTACTAATCGTGCTGATGACCAAACTGGTGGAGGCTGGACGTCACGATTGTGGTCGAAAATATATTCCGATTTTTCACAGAAATATGCTGAAGGTGTTGTTTTGAGTAAACACTCAGTTTTAGAACTTGGTATTGGTGGAGATGATATTTTAGGGATCGAAAATAGGTGGGAATCCGAATACCATACCCGAGTAAATAATGTAGATAATATAGAAGAAATAATTGTAGGTATCGCAGTCGGCATTAATGATTCTCGTTTAGAACTAGATACTGGTAAAAATCATATTTCAATAGAAGATTTTACAAATGCTTATATTCGTGTTTTAGACAAAATGAAAATATTAAAATTAAAAGTTTTTATAGTAGGTTTGACTCCAGTAGACGAAAATAAGGTAAATCCTTGTTTATGGATTGACCCTCCAACAAGTTATCAAAACGATATTATTTTAAAATATAATGAAGTATTAGTAGGTTTGGCTAAAAAATATAAGCATAACTTTGTTGATGTGTATAGTATCCTTCAACAACAAATTGAAGAAAATGAGCCAATTAGCATATTGAGTGATGGCTTGCATCCGAATGCTGATGGCCATGAATTAATAGCACAGCAAGCATATAGATCAATTAAGTCAATGTTGTAGCCAAGATTTGGGGTGAATATTTGACTTTAGCCTAGAATATATCTCCATGAGTTTTAAAGTACCAGACAAAGTTAATCCAGATGGACTTGAAGATAAATGGTCTATTGTTTGGGACAAGAAACAGATTTATAAATTTGATCGTACCCGTGCCCGCGACGAAATCTTTTCGATTGATACACCTCCGCCAACTGTAAGTGGCTCACTTCATATTGGTCACGTATTTTCATATACTCACACCGATGCAATTGCGCGCTATAAAAGAATGTCTGGAAAACATGTTTTTTATCCTATGGGTTGGGATGATAACGGTTTACCAACAGAACGCCGTGTCCAAAATTATTTTGGTGTTACTTGTGATCCAAGTATTGCCTATGATGAAAATTTTGATCCACCACAAGAGCCATTTGATCCACCACAAGCAATCTCAAGGAGAAACTTTGTTGAACTTTGCTCATTGCTAGTTGGAGAAGATGAAGAAAAGTTCGAAGAATTGTGGCGCCATATGGGGCTTAGCATTGATTGGTCTATGACTTATACCACTATAGGTACTGTGTCTCAACAGATTTCTCAAAACGGTTTTCTCCAGATGGTCAATAGAGGTGCGGCATATTTAAGTGATGCTCCTACAATGTGGGATGTTGATTTTAAAACTGCTGTTGCCCAAGCGGAAATTGAAGACCGTGAAAAAGGTGGTAAATTTTTTAAACTAAAATTTCACTTTCTAGATGAAGCCACTAACAAGGCATCAGAAGAATATCTAACTATCGAAACAACTCGTCCTGAACTTATTGCAGCCGATGTCGCTATAGTTGTAAATCCAGAAGATGAAAATCTAAAGCATCTTATTGGGAGAAAAGTACTTACCCCTATTTTTAGTATTCCGCTTGAGATTTTTCCACATCATTTGGCTGACCCCAAAAAAGGTTCAGGTGCAGCTATGGTTTCTACTTGGGGCGATATTACCGATGTTATTTGGTGGAGAGAACTTGATCTCCCTGTTCATTGCCTTATCGGTCGCGATGGCCGAGTGCTTGATATTGAAGGTGGACTAGCAAAGTTTGGTTCTATAGATCCAGAAAACGCTGATAAAAATTTTGCTCGCATTATTGGTAAATTTATGAATCAAGCCCGTAATGAGATGGCGGTCATGCTTGAAGAATCAGGTGATATTTTAGAGGATCCTCGCGAGATAATGCATCCTGTTAAATTTTTTGAAAAAGGTGATCGCCCATTAGAAATTGTTTCGTCTCGTCAGTGGTATTTTAAAAATGGAGGCAGGGATGATGATCTAAAAGTTGAATTAAAAAAACTTGGATCTGAAATAAAATGGCATCCAGAATTTATGGAGTCTCGTTATCAAAACTGGATTGATGGTCTAAATGGGGATTGGCTAGTTTCTCGTCAACGTTACTTTGGCGTTCCGATACCTCTTTGGTACGCTATAGATGCTGATGGTGATATTGATTTTAACAATATTTTAAAGCCATTGCTTGAACAATTACCCATTGATCCTTCTAGCGATGTACCTAATGGTTATAGCGAATCTCAACGTGGTATTCCTGGTGGTTTTACAGGAGATCCTGATGTTATGGATACTTGGGCTACTTCATCGCTGACACCTCAAATTGCTGGACTTTGGTCTATAGATGATGACCTATTTAGAAGAATTTTTCCAATGGATTTGCGTCCACAGGCACATGAGATTATTCGGACTTGGTTGTTTTCGACGGTTGTACGTTCATATTTTGAAGAAGGCACCATTCCATTTAAAAATACGATTTTATCCGGATGGGTATTAGATCCAGATAGAAAGAAAATGTCTAAATCGAAAGGCAATGTAGTTACACCAATGGCGATGTTACAAGAATACGGCTCCGACGCAGTGCGATATTGGGCTTGTAATGGAAGACCTGGTGTTGATACTGCTGTGGATGTTGGTGTGATGAAAAATGGTCGTCGATTAGTAACAAAAATGTTGAATGCTTCTAAATTTGTTCTTACTATTCTTAATGAGATCGGTGTTGATTCTGAATATTTAGATGAAGTTGAAATTACAAATAAAGTAGATCAATCATTTTTGCTTTCATTAAATGATATGGTTACACGTGCAACGAACTCATTTGAAGATTTAGATTACGCTCGCTCATTAGAAGTAACCGAAGCTAGTTTTTGGGATTTCTGTGATAACTATGTCGAGATTGTTAAGTCGCGTGCTTATGGCTCACAGGGTAAAGATTTAGCGCTACAAGCAGGTGCAACACTAAAAATAGCTTTAAATGTATATACGAAACTATTCGCACCAATAACTCCTTTTACCAGCGAAGAGATATATTCGTGGATAAGTGGAGAGTCAATACATATACAGAGCTGGCCATCTCAAGATGAAATTATTAGATTTAGTTTAGACTTAGATAATAATCAAATCGAAATAGATGAATTAAAATCTGTTTATCGATATTTAAGTGAACTATCTGTCCATCCACGCGGGTTTAAAACTACACAGAAGGTATCTTTAAAAACGGAATTGGCATTTTTTAATATTAATGATGTTCCAGGTAATATCAGTTTCAAGGATATGATAGAGCCAGATCTAAAAGATGTATCTAAAGCTGATGCAATTAATTGGTCTGAATCAAATGAATTCAGTTTTCAGATAGGTCTTAAAAATGATTGATCCAGAATTAGAACAATGGCTTGAAAATCGACCTAATATGGAGAAAGATAACCCAAGTGGGTTATCTCGCAGAGCGTCGCGTCCTACTCTAGAGCGTATGAAATTGCTATGTAAATATCTAGGCGATCCACAGCTTGGTATAGATGCAATTCATATAACTGGAACAAATGGCAAAACATCCACTTGTAGAATTACCGAATCTTTGATGTCTATAAAAGGTTTCTCAACAGGACTACTTTCGTCTCCTCATTTAGGAAAATTAAATGAACGTGTTTCAATTAATTCTGAGCCTATTTCGGATTTTGAGCTTGAAAATTCATTAAATGTAATCAAAAAATTAGAGTCCGAGATCGATGTTATAAGTGCCGATTCTCCATCATATTTTGAAATCATGGTTGCTGCTGGATTTTATGAAATGGATTCACAAGCTAGTGACGTGGGGATAATTGAAGTTGGTATGGGAGGTCTTTATGATGCAACTAATATTTGTGAGAGTAAAGTTAGCGTAATTACTAATGTTGGTTTAGATCATATGGCATATCTAGGTGATAATGTTCACGATATTGCTTTAGAAAAAAGTGGGATTATCAAAGAAAATACAACAGTAGTTATTGGAGAAAAAGACGAAGAACTAGTCTCGTTGCTCAAAAGTATTGCATTAGAAAAAAATTGTCGTATTTATGTTGTGGATGAAGATTTTAAACTATTGAAAAATGATCAAGCAGTTGGTGGACGATTACTTACAATGCAAACACCTTATGGTTATTATGAAGATGTTTTTTTGCCTCTGCTTGGTTTTCATCAAGGTGAAAATGCATTACTTGCACTAGTTGCTTGTGAAAGCTTTGTCGATGATTGTTTTGGTGATGAAATCATTCGTGAAGGATTTGATAAAGCTACTTCTCCGGGCCGTATGGAAATTATCTCTCGTCAACCTTTAATTATGTTAGATGGTGCTCACAATGTTCCTGGAGCGCAAGCATTGGCTTCTGCGTTAAGCGAAGAATTTGTTGCCCCTAGAAGGATATTTGTCATAGGTTTAACAAAAGAAAAAGATGCAAATGCAATGATCGATTCTTTAGGTATTGAAGACGAGGATATAATTATAGCATGTGCAGCTGATTCGGAAAAGGCGATGGAACCTGGGGAAATAGTAGAGATTGGCAAATCTATGGGATTAGAAAATATCTCTATGAAAAATTCTCCTATAGAAGCTATTGAATTTGCACAAAGTATTGCTTTCGATGATGATCATATAATAGTTACTGGTAGTTTGTATGTTGTTGGTGAAATAAGGGATTTTATTCTTTCCTGAGTTTGACTATTATCCCGATGTTAGGCTAACCTAACTTTCGATATATCTAATCAGAAGGTGAAATATGCTTGCAACATTCTTAATAATGCTCCGCGAAGGTCTTGAAGCTGCTCTAATCATTGCAATCATTGCAATATTTTTAGCGAAAATGAATCGTCAGGATTTATTTAAATACCTATATATAGGGATTGCTTTAGCGGCAGTTATTTGTGTTGGAGTAGGTACATTTTTTCATTTTGCACAAAGGGAATTCCCGCAACGCGACCAAGAGCTTATTGAGGGTTATATAGGAATAGCAGCGGTTTGTGTTTTAATTTGGATGGTATTTTGGATGCGTAAAGCAGGACGTAAAATTAAAGGTGAATTAGAGGAAAAGCTTTCAGTAGTAATGAAAAGTGACGATAGTGCACAAACTAAGATTTTGATATCTATGGCATTCTTTGCTGTACTTCGTGAAGGTGTCGAAAGCGTACTGTTCTTATTTGCAGCAACTGAATCAGCTAGCATCCTCAGTTTTCTCGGAGCGGCATTAGGTCTTATAGTTGCAATAATAATTGGTGTTCTAATTTACAAAAGATCATCAAAAATTAACATTGCTAAATTTTTCCACTTCACCTCTATTGCAATAATCATATTTGCCTCTGGGTTGGCTGCTACTTCTACTAGAAAATTTGCAGAGGCTGGCGTTATTTCATCCTTGCAACAATCGGCGTATGACATACATAGTGTATTGCCAAACAATTCAATTTTTGGAGCAATATTTGGCTCATTTTTTGGATATAGCGATTCACCAGCTGTAGCTGAAGTACTTGTATTCTTCGCAGTGCTTATTGTCACATTGTTTGCATTTTATACATTCAAACCATCAAATTCTAAAATTCAAAAATTAAAAACCGAAAAAGTTTTACAAGTCACTAAATAAGGAAAAAATGAAAAAGATAGTTGTCGTTTCAATTTTAATATTGTCTATATTTCTAGTTGGATGCTCAGATACAAAGACCTCGTCGGGTTCAAATACGATTTCGATAGGCTTTGATGCGGACAAAGGTTGCACACAAGATAAATATGTTGCGCTTTCAGGTTCAATTGAGGTAACCGCAAAGAATGAGGGCAGTGATGTCGGAGAACTCGAAATACTTGATGGTGATCGAATTAAAGGTGAAGCAGAAAACATTATTTCTGGTGTTGCAAAAAAATTCACAGTTAAATTAGACGAAGGTGAATATGTTATTTACTGTGGTCGAAAACAGGCCAAGAGAGCAACATTAACTGTAGAGAAAAATAGTAACGCAACAGATTCAAAAGCTAGTGAAGATATTATAAAAGCAACTGCTCAATATAAAGATTATGTTATCGCGCAGACAGTTCTGCTAGAAACCAGCGTTAAAGCTTTAACTGATGCAGTACGTGCTGGCGAAATAGAAGCAGCAAAACAAGCATTTGGACCATCGCGAGAGCCATGGGAAAGAATTGAACCTATTGCAGAATTATTTGCTAAATATGATGGTGTCATAGATTCAAGAGTAGATGATTTCTTGAGTGAAACAGACCCAGAATTTACAGGGTTCCACCGAATTGAATATAGCATATTTGAATTAAATACTACTGATGGGATATCACAAATAGCAGATAAATTAGATGGGGACATATTGGCTCTAACAATAGAAATAAAAGCGTTAGATATTGATCCATTCGATATGGCTAAAGGTCCTCAAATTTTAATGGAGGAAATTGCTAATGGAAAAATTACAGGAGAAGAAGATCGGTATAGTGGAACAGATTTATTCGATTTCAATGCAAATATTGAAGGCAGCAAAGCAATAGTAGACTTTTTGAGGCCAGCACTGCTAGATGTAAAATCAGATTTAGCTAAGAGGTATGATGAATTAAATACTAAAATCGTTGACCGTCTAAATAAGTATCGAAATACTGATGGAACATACCAGAATTATAAAATGTTAACTGAACAAGATAAAAACCAATTCAAAGCAGATGTTGCTTCTGCAAGTGAATTGCTTGCAGAATTACCAGGCGTTTTAGGGCTAAAGTAATTGTCAAAAGATAATAAAAACTCGAAAGATTTTTCGCGCAGAAAATTTATAGGAACAATTGCAGCTGTGGCAGGAGCTGGTGTTGCTGGTGCTGCTATAGGTGTAAATATTGAAAGCGCCCATGGTGAATCTATAGGAGTTGACAAGCTCTCAAATAAGATAATTCCGTTTTATGGAAAAAATCAGAGTGGTATCCTCAACGATGCGCCTGCCTCTGCAATTGTGTGTTCATTCGATATTGTAACAACTGGAAAACAGTCGCTACAAGATATATTTAAAATCCTATCTTTAGAAATTGAAGCTCTAACTCAAGGTAAAAATATTGAAGAAGTTGATAGAAAGTATCCACCTATCGATAATTTAGTTAATGGTGAATCTCCTGATGTTGACGAGCTTACAATAACGCTTGGTGTCGGTGCATCAATATTTGACGACCGTTTTGGTATTAGTGAAAAAAAACCTAAAGAATTAATAGAAATGCAGAACTTTCCGAATGATCGTTTAGATAAAAAAAGAATTAATGGTGATCTTGTAATACAAATATGTGCACAGCATAGTGAAACATGTCTACGTGCTCTGAGAATAGTAATGAGAAAGACAAGAAATTCATTAGTGTTAAAATGGTTAGAACAAGGTTTTGTTCAACCAAATACTCTTGAATCTGGTAAAACTAGTACAAGGAATTTGCTCGGATTTAAAGACGGTACTTCGAATCCAAACCCTAAAGACTCAAAAACAATGAATAATTTGGTATGGGTAGACGACTCAAGTGATGAGCCCACATGGGCTGCTGGTGGAAGCTATATGGCCGTAAGATCGATAAGAATGTTCGTCGAGCACTGGGATAGAACAAGCCTTGATGAACAAGAAGTAATAATGGGTAGACATAAACATACTGGCGCACCAATAGGTAAAAAAAATGAAGATGATATACCAGTATTTCACAAGAATCCACATAGTAATCAAATTTCAGTTGATGCGCATATACGTCTTGCTAATCCTAGGACAAAAGAAACAGAGAAAAATATAATTTTACGTCGCGGTTATAATTATTCTAGAGGTTTCGATAGTGCTGGGCATCTAGATCAAGGGTTGCTATTTATTAGTTTTCAAAAAAGTCTTAATGACGGTTTCTTGGCAGTTCAAAAACGTTTGAATGGAGAATTGTTAGAAGAATATATTCAGCCAAACGGTGGAGGATTCTATTTTGTTTTGCCAGGAATAGAAAAAGACTCATTTCTTGGTGAGAAGCTTTTTGCAAGTTAAAATCTACATATCACTCGCTCGGTGTGTGAGCTAAAGAGTCTTTCCTCTAGGATAAATACTATGACAGATAAAACTTTTTTAATATTAAAACCAGATGCAGTTAAGCGTAAATTGACAGGTGAAATTATCACTCGTATAGAACGAAAAAACCTAAGCATAACGAAAATGGAAATGCGGGTATTAGATCACGAAACTCTTGAAGAACACTATGTTGAACATAAAGGGAAACCATTTTTTGAAGGAATGGTTGACTTTATGGCGAGTGGTCCCGTTGTTATACTTCAAGTTGAGGGACGAGAAGCTCAAAAAGTTATGCGTACACTCATAGGAACAACAGATCCAGCAGGAGCAGAACCAGGAACAATTAGAGGTGATCTTGGTATAGAATTTTCAGAAAATCTAATTCATGGATCAGACTCGCCTGAATCTGCTGAACGCGAAATAGGCATTTTCTTCAAATAGATCTTGACTATATAGGCAAAACAGTTCTCGTTTGGACGAATACTCACTATTTAGCCTAATCTTGTAGGTTAAAGGAGTTCTTAAATTGTCTGAATCTATTCTATCTACTATCGTCGGTCGAGACATGGCTGTTGATTTAGGCACGGCAAATACACTTGTTTACGTTCGTGGTCGTGGAGTAGTGCTAAACGAGCCAAGTGTTGTTGCAATAAATACTCGAGATGGCAGACCTTTAGCAGTTGGTTCTGAAGCAAAAAGAATGATTGGTAGAACACCAGGACATATTCAAGCTATACGTCCACTAAAAGATGGTGTGATTGCCGATTTTGATGTTTGTGAAAAGATGCTTCGCTACTTTATTCAGCGAGTTCACCAGCGTCGTTGGGCAAAACCAAGAATGGTAATTTGTGTACCAAGTGGAATTACAGGTGTTGAACAACGTGCTGTTCAAGAAGCTGCAGAATATGCTGGAGCAAGAAAGCCTGCATACATAATTGAAGAGCCGATGGCTGCAGCAATTGGTGCAGGACTTCCTGTTCATGAGCCTACAGGAAATATGATTGTTGATATAGGCGGCGGTACAACTGAAGTTGCTGTTATTTCATTAGGCGGAATTGTTTCTAGCGAATCAGTACGTGTGGGTGGCGATGAATTAGATGAAGCAATTATTACCTATATTAAAAAAGAGTATTCTTTAGCTATTGGTGAACGTACTTCTGAAGAAATAAAAATGCGATTAGCTAGTGCCTATCCACTTGACGAAGAACAGTATGCTGAAATTCGCGGTCGTGATTTAGTAACTGGGCTTCCAAAAACTATTGTTTGCTCGACTGTAGAAATTAGAGAAGCTATAGAGGAACCGGTTAGCGCTATTGTTGATGCATTGAAAGTAACTCTAGACAAGACACCGCCGGAATTAGCAGCAGATATCATGGAAAAAGGCATAGTAATCACTGGCGGTGGTGCATTATTACATGGTTTAGATAGGCGACTAGCCGATGAAACCGGAATGCCCATAATAATTGCTAAAAACCCACTTTTTAGTGTCGTTGTGGGCTCTGGACAATGTCTCGAAGAGTTTGATGTACTCAAGTCTGTATTAATTTCGTCTAACTTACATTAATCGTCCAAGTCGTATCGATCTTATTAATACTGTAAAATTAGTGTTTATATATGAAGGTATACTTATAAATGGCATTGAAAAAAAGGCTCGTATTGCTTTTGTGCATAACTGCACTAACTCTAATCGCTGTAGACGTCACCGGATCTCAGCCTCTTAATTTCGTCCGTTCAACTATGAGAGAAATTTTTTCTCCTTTGCAAAAAGGAGTAGGAGTAATTACTACCCCTATTGGAGATTTTTTTGATGGAATCACCAATGCGTCTGATCTAAAAGACGAGAATAGAAAATTGAAAAAAGATCTTTCAGAAGAAAAAACTAAAAATCAACAATATGTTGCCGCAGTTAGTGAGAATGAAAAATTAACTAAATTATTGAAATTAAATTCAATTGTTCGTGCAGATAAAACAACCGCTCGCGTCGTAACTGGTGCTCCTTCAAATTTCGAATTAACAATACAAATTGATAAAGGAAAAAATGATGGCATAGTAGTTGGTGATGCTGTTATTGAAGGTAACGGGTTAGTCGGACGTATCATTGAAACATCATCTTCTAGATCTACAGTGCTTCTTTTAGGAGATGCTTCTTCAGGTGTGGGTGTTAGAGATTCTCGATCATCTATTGTTGGAATTTTTCAAGGACATGCATCCAATAATGAACTAGATCTTAATTTTGTTGATCCAGATGCTGACATTAAAAAAGGCGATTTGTTAGTTACAAGTGGTTTGCAAGGTGGACGTTTTCCTGTTAATTTGCCTGTAGGTACAGTTAAATCTGTTGGAAAAGATCCTAGTGGTCTTGCTAATAAAATTGTAGTTACTCCGATAGTTGATTTATCTCAAGTAAGCGTTGTCTCCGTTCTTCATACATCAGATTCAAGAAAATGATGATATGTCACGCCTAGATTTAATGACAAATTCCTCAAATGAAAGTCGAATAGGCAGAGCTAGAAAGAATTTTTCTATTGATCCTTTAGCTGCAGATATAAACACCGATCGTTCACCATTTTTTAGATGGCTTTCTATAGGTATTCTCGTGGTATTAGGTTTATTATTAGAAACAACGGTATTTTCTTCTTGGAAGGGTTTCGACTCATCGTTTACATTTGGAAATGTTGCTACGGCAGTTGTTG
>ERZ724509.430-NODE-430-length-18515-cov-5.196696_pt1 | contig 18515 bp, 23 predicted proteins | sample MGYA00376042_ERZ724509 | MGnify/ENA primary metagenome ERZ724509 (study PRJEB28724, sample SAMN07190887) | wastewater metagenome | isolation source: effluent of sewage treatment plant in Hong Hong | place: USA: Christiansburg, Virginia | collected 2016-03-01 ...
AATATATAAAACAGGCATATATTCCTGTTGCAAAAACACGCAAGTTTCGTAGGTAGCACGTATTTCGTATTCCTAGAGGAAACGCTTGATGTATGACGCGCCCTGTTGCAATTTCGGTGACACTGAGAAATATCTCTCTTTGTGTAGTGCCCGAGTAATCAGTTCGTGCTGTGTACACCTGAAAGATCAGAGTGGAACTGCAAGCTACGGCTGACCTAGAGCCTTGGTTTTCTTTAGCTATTTTTCTATAACTAAAATCATTCTCGTTTGACCTACCTTCTGCATATTCTGCCACCGTAGACACGGTACCTGTAGCTCCTACCTTAACATCCAGAACAGCTGCGGTGGTCCCTAATGCGGTATCTGTTACGAGACCGAGAACCTCGTTACCTGGTTGCGGTAACAACTTTCTCACTTTGTTGGTTGTGCTCGTTAACTGACTAAGCCCATAACGTCTCCGTACGGCCTTGTCCTTCGTAAACATGATGTTGGTCGCGACTGTCAGGGATCCGAGCGGGACTCGCTTGGAATCCGCCTTTTGCTCTAAGCCCTGCCCGAAGTCGATTGTAACGTCTGCTGTTTCAAGTGCGGCCATGCTTATGGCCTTGCTGGCTTAGCCGCCCCAGAGAATCCCGGTGACGTAGGCAGAGTAGTTGATTGGGGGCGCAACGTAGCTGAGTCCTAGCCGTGTGTTCTGGGTCGTAGAGTTCCACTCAACATCACGCGCGGTGCCGCCCTGGAACACCTGCACTGTATAGGTTTCTCCGGCTGTTACAGGGAACTCGTCGCTGGTGTTCAATCTTGTAGTGGAGCCCACAGCTGCACCGACACGACACTGCGCCCATCTCTTCCCTGTAGTGGAATTGTTAAAATACACGCCGTACCAGTCTCCTGCGATAGCACTTGCGACTATGTTTATGTCGCACGCCACTTTCAGTATACCGCTTGCGGGTATAGTGAACACGCCTGCTGTGGTGTACGCGAAAGTGCCCTGAATGTATTCTGTAGTCTGCCACGTGATTTGGTTGGCCGTAAGACCCATACCTGTTTGGTTAGCGGCCTTAGTCACACCGAGCATGTTACTAGGCGGCGCGAACCTTACCGTGAGCCCTACACGCCCGTCTGCTCGGTTGTAATTCAAGATGTCAACACTCTGCACGCCGAGGGCTGGAGTCCGGGACGTGGCATCCGTGCTCGTGTACATCGGCTGGAAGAACAGGGGTCGGGCGTTGTTCTTCATGATGCCAGGAGGGATACCAAACTCGACACAATGCGTCAGATTGAACGTTGCCAGGACGGCAAACATATTCTCGTTGATCGTCAGCCCGTTGTTCAAGAGACTGTGCGTGTCGCGAGCCACACGTGTCAGGACGGCGTTCTCTTGCCCTGGGGGCACGGCTACTGGCCATCCGGGTCTCGTCATTACCAGAATACCTCGCTGTCATCGATGGCGTTCACATCGGTGACACGCTGAGGCTCGCCTGCGTCGCGGTTTGGCGCCATCTGCTCGATGCGCAGCTTCAGCTCCGCCTTCTGGCGTAATAGAAGGCTCGTGTCGGACTCCTCCTTACGCAGCATCTTGATGGCCGCGTCGACGACGACATATTCCTCCCATGAGTTCACACCGTCGAACGTATCCGAATCGTTAGTGAGCGTCGCGGGGAGCGGAACGTACCACAGGCGCAACACGGACCCCGTAGGAGGTGGGTTGTTGGTCTCGAACACGACAGCGCCGCCCATGAGGCGGTATCGATGTCGCTCGCTCAGGGTGAGACCCACGTACTCGCGTGCGCGGTTGCGCTCGTTGAACATGAATGGCTTGAGCGATGTCCATCGCCCGCCGTCTTGGATGTCAAGCCCGCGCAGCTTGTAGAAGTTCGTAATCGATACAGGTGACGCCGTTAGCGTGTACGATGACGCGCCTGTAGACGTGAACTGCACTGACGTGCTGAAGTAGTCCTCGCCGTAGCAGGAGACTAACAGGTCATGCAGTTCGCCTATTGACTTGTTGATGTACTCGGTCAGCTCGGCATCGCTGACGAAAAGGGAACCGACCATGTCCGCTGCTCGCCGGGCGCTGGTTCTAAGTTGGAGGAGGGTTTGTGTGGCCATACTCATGGCCAGGTGGGTTGAGCTATTAGCAGAGTTCGATTGCGGCCTTGAAGGCGGCGGCCGCGGCGGCTGAGTCTCCTGCCGTCAACGCAGCTGAAAGCTCGGTCATGGCCTGTTCTAGACCGACCATATCGTCGCCTTCGCCTTCTTCCGACATCTCTTCGCCTTTAGGCTCCTTGCCGAACTCGACAATGATGTCCATTGCTCGTTTCTTCTTGTCCTCAGCCATTATGCACTCGTCCCGCCCGCGATGGACGTGTTGCGGAAGATCGCGCAGAAGTGAACGCGGTTGTTAGCGTTGGCGGCGATATCCAGAACGCCGGGTTGTGATACGTCCCAGTTACGAATCGTGATGGTCCTAGCAGATGCGTCGTAGGTACCAGCCTGCAAGAAAGTGTCATCGCCTGTAGCTACCTGCTTAGTTACAGTAAACGACACCAAATCAGTCCACTTGTCGGTAAACGTAATCGTGTACAGACCTGTTGACGTGTATGCGACTGTGAAGCCCTTACCTTTGTTTGATGTTGCTGCGATCGCTGAGTCGCCGTTAGGCGCGAACGACCCTGCAACAATTACGAATCGCTTGCCTAGAGCCCGGATTGGCTCTTCCATTCTATTTGCCATGTCATACCCCTTTCGTGGGTTAGTTATGATTCGGGGAGGGCCGGGCAGTCTTTCTCACCCGCATCGACCCTCCCCTAATCAGTTAGTTGTTAGCTCAGGGTCACGATCGCGTTGTAACCAGGTGCGTCGCACACGAGGTTACCGTAGTAACCGCAGCGCACTTCGACCGAGTCAGCAGCGCCGTCGCGCAACATCTTGTTACCATCGGAGTCGAGCAAGCGTGGGGCCTTACCCAAGCTCTTCAACTGCCAGGTGTCCATCTGCAGAACAAACGCGTACGCTTGTGGGCAGTTCAAGTCCGAGAACACGCTGACGGGGCCGTTGTCGGTCATCAACTTGACGGACTCAAAGCCAATCTCGCCAACCTTATGGCTGGTGTACTGGACCTTGGAACCGAGCGAGTTGATCAAGTCGCGCATCTTGATTGGGTTGATGAAGATGGCGTCAGGCTTCCCACCTTCGGTCGTCACGCGGCTCACTGCGTTAACGAGACCCTCTTCGATGCTCAGAGCGCTCGCGTCGTAACGAACACCACCGAGGCGGGTCGTATCGACAGAGCGGTCCACACCGAAGAACGCGGTCGCACCTGGTGCCGAGACAGGCAGCCAAGCCATGAGGCCGGAGATTTTGGTGCGGGCAGTCGTGGTGCCAGCGTCGCCGTGTGCGTACAGGTACTCACCGCCTGAGGTAGACACGGTAGACCAGTTAGCATTTGCCGTGAGTTCGCCCGTCTCGCGGTTGATCGCGGTCAAGGTAACAGTTGCACCTGCGTCGTTCAGAGTTCCGCCGTCGGTCTCGGAAGCCTGGATCTTCATCCCGACCTCGAAGTTGACAACGTCGCCCACGCTTGCGAGAGTCAGGACAGCAGAGCTGGCCGAACCCGCAACACCGATGGAACCAGTACCCGAGCGGTAGAGAGCAGACGCGAGGGAGCGGCCGAGGCCGGCAAAAGCGCTGTCAATTTCCGCTTGAGCGGCGCGCATGAACGCGCCTTTATCGGTCTTGGAAGCTTCCAAGGTCTCGTTGTCGATTGACGCCAGACCGTAGTCGCGAACACGGGTGACCGTGAACGCGGCGTAGTTGGACGCGGCCTTGTTGGACTGCGCGGTTGCAAAGGTCGCAGAGCGCCCCTTGATGTTACCGTACTTCAGGGGATGCTTAACGCTATCACCGACGAAGTTCGTGTCCTTCGACAACATGGCCAGAAAAGGCGCATTCTTGTACGTAAGGTCGTGAATTTTGCGGTCGCTGTACAGAGTCTTGAGCGCCGCTGCAAATGAAGTTAGGTCGAGAGCTGCCATTGTAAATCAAATCCTTTTGTGTCGCTATGCGACGTGTTTGTTTTGTTTGGGAACCGTTCGCAATTAGTCAGGTTTGCTGGGTGCGTTGCGGCGCGGAGCGGGTTGCTAATATATGTACAAGCGGGCGGTTACTTGAGCAGCTTGAGCGCTTTCTCGAAGTCCGATTCATCGTCAACAGCCTTTGTTTGCGGCATGTTGCTCGTGATTTCGTTCGTCAGATACATGCTCTTTTTTTGCGGCTCTGCTGCAGCTAACCACTCAGCAACGTCAGCAGGAATATCGCCTGTTGGCTCCGTCGATTCTTCTTTCGGGCCTCGCGCTGCTGCAAGAAACTCGTTGTCCTCGTCGGCAGCCGCGACAGCGTTCTGCACTGCCGTCACTTGCTTCTGCGTTACCTGACCTGGCTTAATGCCGAGTTGTTCCGCGATGTACTTTTTGATCTTCTCGGTCGACAGGCCCTTGTGCTGCTTGGCTTCGAGTGACGCCTCGACCATGTCGGCCGCTTGCTTCTCGGTCAGCATCGTCTTGTCTTTGATCCACTGTGCTTCCATCACTTCGAGCACCAGGTCATGCTCACCTTGCGCGCGGATGAGTTCGTAGGCTGGCTCTTTGTCGATGAAGTTGTTGACGCGCGCGACGAACTTGTTAAACTCCTCCATCTGCTTGGCCTGCTGCGCCTCTTGCTTGGCCTTAGCGTCGGCTTCCTTGATGGCCTTCAGCTCAGCGCGCAGTTCCTCTACGGCCTTAGCTTCGGGGGACTTCTTCTCCGCGATCATCGGGCCGGATGCGATGTGTTCCGCAAACTGCTCGATGTCGATGCCCATCGCTTCAAGCACAGCGAGCGGGTCCTTGTCGCGGTTTGCGATGGCCTTCTCGATACGCTCGGCTTTAGCAGCTCGCTCGTTGATTTCCTTCTCGCGTGCTGAGAGCGCCGACTCTTTGGCTTCGGTCTCTCGCTTCTTGCGCGCAAGCGCTGCAAACTTCGCGGCTGACTTATCGTCAGGCAAAGACACAACCTGCTCTGCTGGTTGGGCAGGAGCTACGGCTTGTGTTTCAGGGGTTGTGGTTGGGGTGGGAGTGGCTTCAGTAACAGGGGCAACAGGGGCAACAACAGCTTCGTCCGACATCAGGTACCTCGCATAAAGGTGCCTGCGTAATTGCAAGCACTACTTATGCCATCATGGGCTGGGCGCCTGCGTTCGGGAGACCTTGTCCGCCTTGTGCTTCCGGGGCAGTAGGTGCCGCAACCCGCTCCTGCGCCTCCGGATTCGCGGTGACTGTTTCAGCCATGGCAGGCGCAGTGTCCTGCCCGACGTTGAGCATTGCTTGCGCATCGAGCATCCATCGCCGTAATAGTTCGAGCCGCTCCTCGGGTACGCCGTCGACGCGCGCGCGGAGGTACGCTGATTGGAATCGCTTGAGTCCTAGTTCGAGATTCTGCATCGGCTCTGGTGGGTTGTAGATCATCTCGTCGATCATCAGCTCGATGGTCATGTCGATGTCTTCCAGCGCAGCTGTCAGCAGGTTGTTAGCAGACTCAAGGTCAGGGAAGTCGAGCAGCTTGATGCCCTCTTCAGGCCCGATGAACCCGGCTGCAATCAACTCCTGGATGCTGGCGAGCCGCCCGGCCGGCGAGTTCGGCAACGCGCTGGATGGGAAGATTTGCATGACGTATTCGTCCTCTTCCAAGGACGCGTCGGACCAGTCAATCTTGCGGATGAACTTCTTGGATTGCAGCGTGACAGACAGCTCGCCGTTGCTATCCTTGTAAATCTCGCGTGTGAGCGCTATGACGCGCTGTGCTAGCTGTACGAAGAACCGTTCCCACTGCTGTCCTACGACGACGAATCGTTCTGACTCGATGTCGTTGAACTCGCGGATTGCCTTACCGGACTCAAGCCCGGCTGGCTTCTGGCTCGACGCCGACATCTGGCTTACGCCCGTGATCTCGTAGGCGAAGCGCACGAGGCGCTCTAGGTGTTGGAAGATCTCGGGATGAACTGTCTGCGGCAGCCACAGGTCAGGTTTCTGACCTACGTAGTTCAGGATCGTGCCAATCTCGTTAGTCATGTGGCTGCTAACGACCTTGGAGCCGACCTCAAGCAGAACCTTAGGCGCGCTGAGGAGGTTGATTTGGCTTGTGATGTTGCGCAGGAGCTTGTTGATCTCAAGCTGGGTGCCAACGAGCTGCTCGGCAATGCCGCAGCCCCAGAACCCGGCTAGCTTCTCGCCTAAGCGCAGGAACACAAACGGGAAGTAGTCGTGGGTGTAGACCTCGTCGACGAGAGTCGCGCCGTCGATTGCCACCACGTAGCGGCCGTCCGTGGCTCCCTCTTTCGAGGCAAGGTGCCACGCTTCGCGGACCTCGATCATGTCTGCGATACCGTTACCAGTACCCTCGTCCGACTCGATTTGGTTCGCCGCTAGGATATCGGTCTTCTTCTTCGGGAACAGGCGCAGGGCTAGCGTGCGCGGTATGTACTTACGTCGGTATAGGTTGCCCGGCTTGCCGTATAGCCCCTCCACGTCGTCGACGCATATCTCAGTAGGCATGACGCGCTCTAGCTTGATCTTGTCGTCATCGCGGTAAACGGCCATGATGCCGGTGCCCCAGACAGCCGCGTCTAAGAAGCACTTCTGCGCGATCGCGTAGGCGTCGGTGGCGTAAAACACGCCGTCGACGTACTTGGTCATCATTTTGGCCCGACGCTGGGCTGAGAAGTCGCCGCCCGATGTCAGGAACAGGGGCCGCGGCTTGTTTTTGGCTATCTTGGCCGTAAGCGTGTCGCAGCACGACTTGATTACATTCAATGTAACGCGGTTGGTTGCATTGTTACTCTGCGACCTGTTGTACCGGAACGGGCCGAGGCCCACGTCCAGGTTGCCGTACAGGCGCATATGACGAATAGCATCAGTCTTATGGTGCGGTTGGTTATCGTCGAGGAAGTGAACCAGTGACGCAAGCGCGTCGTGACTCTTGTTCTTCGACTCTTCCCACCAGCACTCGTTTTTAAAAGGTGTGGCCATTACCCATGGCCACGGGGGTTATGCTAGTAAGCCTTCCAGGCCGTGTCGTATTCACGGGGGTTCATGGAAAAATCGACATGACGACAATGCTTCGAGATCCCGGCGTTTGAGCCAAAACACAACCCGTTCAAGCGCCACCTCAAGGGAGCGATTGACGTACTGCCAGTTTCCTGTTAAGCAGAACACTGTGCGATACAACGGCGGTAAGAAAAAGATAGCGAAGCAGTTGGCGGCAATCATCAACCTGGCAGAACCAAAGGTTTACTGGGAACCATTTTGTGGGATGTGTTCTGTTGGATTACTCGTGACTGCTGAAAAGAAATACTTTACTGATGTGAGCGAAGCCACGATCGCTGTGCTTAGAGCTGCTCGCGAAGGATATCAGTTTCCGACCGAGGTTTCTTGTGCACAGTTTTACGAATACAAACAGCTTCCCCTATCTAACCCGCTACATGGGTTTGCGAAACACGGCTGTGCGTTTGGTGGGATTGGCGGATACGCAAAGGACAACCCGCAGAGGGGCGACTATTACGCCCGTGCTTCAAGTAACGCACTAAAAACCATAGGGGGCAGGCTCGGTAATGCGATCTTGAGTGTTGCAAATTACAAGGACTACACCGTAAACGCAGACGTAATTTACGCGGATCCACCATACCAAGGAACGGCAAAAGTTGGCGACGGCTCAAAGTTTGATTCCAACGCTTTTTGGGATTGGGTGCGCCAACAAACAGCCCCAGTGTTCGTTACCGAATATCAAGCTCCAGATGATTTTGTTACGCTCTGGTCTAAACAACAAACCGGACTTAGGATGTCCCAAGGTAAACAAAAGCCAACCGAAAAGCTGTTTCTTCACGAGAAACACACCGAGCTAATCAGCAAGATTCAGGCCGCATTTCCGATGTGAGCTACTGGTAGACAGAGGTCTACCGTGGCAGACATGCTTCGCAGTCCTTTAGAAACCGAAGGTTGTCCGGGTGTTCCGTTGCCGATGTGTCACAATACGCTATTACAGCGGAGGGTTCTTTGTCTAATGCGACTTTAGTCGCAACAGCCGAGGCAGCTCCAGCGGACCACCAGCAAACAACTCGTTGATTACTCATACTTAGTAAGCCTTCCAAGCCGTGTCGTATTCGGCTGGGTTCATAGTAAAGTCGACATCGTCGTAGTCTACAGCGCGTGCCAGCTTCTGTTTCACGCGTTGGCGGAACGCCTTGTTCGCGGCCCTTTTGATGTCCGTGATACTGTCGGTTGTGTTAACGATCTGTCTCGCCCTCTTTAGGCTTGTCATCATCGTTCTGCCGCTCGATCCGTGGTGCATGTCTCTAGCTCTTTCCTTTTAACGCCGCATTCGCACTCGCAGTATACTTCGTAGTAATCCACTACGTTCGGGTCCTCGTATGAATCCGGCGTAGCCTCGTAATGCCACCCGCGCCCGTGGCACCTGTCGCACGAGTCTTCGGTTCCCATGTACTTGTGCATAACAGTTCTGTTTGGGTGCAGTGTCATGTACCACTCGAATAGTAGAGGTCATCGTCCTCGCCTGCATTCAGCGGGCTGTCGGGGTCCTCGAACTCGCGCAGCGCGTCCTTGACGCGCTCTTGCTTCTGAATCTCAGCTAGCAGCTCCTTAACGGCGCCTTCGCGCGCTGAGCCTTGTGCTGAGTCCTTGATTGTGTCCGGGATCATTGCCAGGTTTGAGAACGTCGCCGTTACGGCGCCCTCTGGTGTAACGGAAATCTGCTGGATTCCCTCGGCACGGCACCATAAGAGTAACTCCTTTATCTTTACGTCGTCCATAGATTATCGTCCTCGCCCAAGTTCGCGTTGTCGTGCTTTGAGTATGCCAGCTCTTCGCTTTGAAGCCAAGGGGTTTCAATCGGCCCGCCCTTGCGCGTCTCCTCGTCGAACGGATCGGCTTCGGGCTTGCGTTTCTCGCTACCGTCCAGCCCGCCTGTGACATCGTACAGCCAGTGGCGACATTCGCGTGTGCTGTACAGGAACGAGTCGAGGTAGTCGTTTTTCTGGCGCGGGTTCTCTTTAGTCCGGTTGCTGTCCTTGTCCCACTGTAGCTTGGCTGCCTCCTCAATCATGGGGAGACCTTCTCGCACCTTGATGCGGCCGCTGATGAAGTCGCCGTTGACGGAGTCGATGAATGCCACCTTCTTGGTCTTCTCAGCTGCCTTCACGTTTAGGTGGTAGCGCTGCTTAAACTCCTCAACGATCGGCTTACCGAGCGCGCCGGAGTCGGCCACCATCGCGATGGGATCATAGCGCTCGCGGTAGATTGATATCTTCTCCGCCATCACAGCCGGGATCAGCTTGCTCTCTCCGTACTGGTCTACGATGTAGATTGTCGGGCGCTTGTTCGAGAACGCCGCTACCGTAATCGTGAACGCGTCGCCGTAGCCGATGTCGATACCGAGCACGTGAGACCACTTCTCGCCGTGGATTGGCTCTGGCATCCTGTAGAACGAGTTCAGAGCTGGGTTGAACTGATAGACGAGATCGTTATCGGAACTGGACCACTTGCCCCGCCACTCGCGAACGTAGATGGGATGGTCCTCGTCCCATCCCTTGCGCTTACAAAGACTTTTCAACCACTTAGGTATATCCTTGGTCTTGCGGAGGGGTTTGTTGTCGAGCACCGTCCAGTGGTGGTTGGACCACAGAACGCGGTCTTCTTCGTCTCCGAGCCCGTCATCGCCGGCTGCTTTGTCTTCTTCGCTCGCCGTGGACTCATTCGAGTTCGTAGTTGCGTTGTAGAAATACCCACTGGCGTTGATGCCTGGGGTGCCTAGAAGGCACAGCGTGCCCGACAAGTCCATCAGCGCCGGTTCGATAATCTCGTCGATGAGCGTCTCGATATGAGGCCCGAACGACGCGGCTTCGTCGATGACAACCAGCGCGTACTTGGAACCACGGAGCTTCTCGATGTCGCTCTCGTCGTCAGCGCCGGCGAGCATGACGACAGACCCGTTCGGGAACGTCGCTGTCAGTTCCGCTCGGTTGAACACGATGCCGAGCCTGTAGCGATTGTTGAAGTTGTTCAACTCCTGCATTAAGATGCGCTTTGCAGACTGGCGTGTAAGCGCGAGGTAGACGCAGGTTACGCCGTTGTTATCGAGCGCTTCTTTTATGAGGTAGGCGACGGCTGTGTACGACTTACCCGCGCGGCGGGAGCACAGCGCTGTCTTGTGGTCGCTTGGGTCGTAGATGAACTCCTGTTGCTTGTCGAACAGGTCGCGGATGAACGCGTACTTATCCCGGTTCGTGTCCTTGGGGCGGGCTCTCGCCGTCGCGTGAAGGTCCCGCCGTAGCAGCTCCTTCATCAGCAGTTTTTTGTCGATCGCCATACTCATGGCCTTTACGGCCGTGGTGATCAACAGGTACGAACACGCGGTTCGCTAACAACACATGCACCTCAGCTAGCGACCATGGGGCTAGGTCAGGTCGCGTGTCTACGCCGATGTCCATACGTCGCCGCGAATAGTTCTCGGGCAGTGAACCGTGGCTGTGGCCGTGGAGCATGTACGCATCGTAATGCATCTTGTTCCACGTCTCCAACGGGTAGTGGCACAGCACAGCGTCAACGCCTTCCGTCGCCTTAGACTTGTGTAGCTCGTGGATTAGCTTGCACTCCTGTACGTACGACGGCAGCTTTAGCTTCGTGTCGTGGTTGCCGCGGATGAATCGAATCTGCCCCTTTAGCTCGGGCCAGATTGTCTTGGTCTGGTCTGTGCGCCCGAACGAGAAGTCGCCGAGGAAGTAGATCACGTCCTCGTTTGTCACGCGGCTGTTCCACGCGTTGATGAGCACCTCGTTCATGTGCTCTTTGTTACGCATGGCGCGGCGTGCGACCATTGGCTCGTGGAAGAAGTGTGTGTCAGCTGTAAAGAACAAGCTCATTAGTCTTCCATACGTGGGGGTTGTGTTTCAAAGACACCTATCACGGTTAATGCGTAATCTTTCGTGCGTGTAATCGTCCAAAGTTGCGTTAAACCTAGCCCTAACAATTCGGCCCCGCGCCAGGAGTCGTTCCTTGTTGAACGCCCCTTCGCGCTGATTATTGATGCTGTACCGGGGTTCATCCTGCTTAGTCCTCCGCAGTTTCTTCGTATAGTTCTGTGAACAGCATACTGCCCCAGTCACCCGGGCCTTCGCCTTCTTCAAACTCGAAGTCCTCGGGATACAGTTTCTTGCACACCTTACGAAGCTTCTCGTTCGTGGGTTTACGTACGAACAGCAACGGGCGGTACTTGTCTCCGCTATCATTCTCAATCGTCACGATCCAGTAGGTTTTCTTCATGTGCTGTCACTTCTCCTTTAGTTTCTTTTCTGCTTTGGTCAACTGCTTAGCCGGGGCCGACACGAGTCCAACACGGTCGAGCGCCTCTAGCGCTGTTTTGGTTGCTTCGCGGTGGGCTTTGCCTGACTTCCGTTCTCTTTGGAAGAGTCGGAGGAAGGCTGCACGTCGTTCTTCTTTGTCCATACTAAGTCAAGCTCCAACTGCATACCAGATCCAACTGGAACGAGAGTTGTGTCGTTGAGCACGACGATCTTCTCATCTGCGTCGTACTCCATTGAGTTCACACCATCGACACCAATTCGCAGGGTGCTTAACGTTCGATTGTTCACAACAACTCCGTGTGCGCTTCTTAGCTGTTTTACTTTCACCGCTTAACCATCCCTTCAACTGATTCAACATAGTACGGATCGAACGAATTCGCAAGGTCGAACTCCTCCTGCTTCATAATCCACTCTGTCATCATCGCCGTGGTCGGGGTTGGCGTGTCAAGAACAAGATTGCGCACCTGCACCTTGACCTGCATAACTACAGTGACGTACCCGTCGAACACGTTGAGCGTTCTAGCGCGGAGCGCGTCTCGTCGAGACCATACGCCCTCGATCGTCACGATGTCGTACATGTTATGGCGCCTGTATTCCTCCGCTGCCTTGAGCATCGCCGCGTTAGCCTTGCCCGTTCGGAATAGTCGCTGGCGCGCCGAGTCAAAGTGCACCAGCCCCTTGGCGCGGAGCCAGTCGTGGCACGGCACCAACTCAGGGCTCACGCCGTTAACCCCCGCGCGCAGGACCTTGCTTAAGCCTCGTAATCTGTTTGCTCTCATCATAAGTGATAGGGGTTGTACACGATTCCGAACTTCTCTACAAGCGGTTTCGCCGCGCTCGTGTAATGAGAGCAGAACAGCACCGTGTCGTTGTTAATCCCGAATGATTTCGCCAGTGTTTTGACAATACCGAGCAGCCGGAATGTCTCCTTGACGTACACGAAGTGAACCATGACCGCCTTCCCGTCCGTGTTCTGCATCGGCTCCGCTACCATGTAGGCGCAGATCAGGTCGCGGTCGTTCTCGGGGCACACGATCATGGCGCGCGCTGAGGGGCGGTTGAGCATCTCCTCAATCAGCTTGTGGTGCTGCGAGTAGTAGACGTTCGACGGTATCCCGTGTGTCGCCGGTGCCTTGCGGTAGCTCATTAGCCACGAGTTAAAGATGAACGGCATATCGTCAGGCCCAGCAGGGCGGATTAGCATCTGTGTCATAGGATGTCCCTCACCTTTTCGCGTAGTTCTAAGTCACTCACGTCAGCCAGATCCGTTGCCGCTTCCAGCTCGCGCTCGGTCGCGTCAATCTCGCGTAGCGACGATAGCAACGTCTTTAGTGACACGTGCTCCCTCGCTTCGAGTCCAATCGACTGTGACTTGAGCTGTAGTCGGTCAAGCTCCCGTGCGACGGTCATCTTCGCCTTGGCTAGTAAGTCACTCGTCGCTGGGGCTTCGGTCGGAATTGAATCCGTAGTCGTAACCTTCTTCTTCTCTAGCAGCACTTCCTCTGGCAATTTCTTCACTTATCCACTCCTTGAACTGTTCGCGCAGTTCGTTGATTACTCGCTTGAGATAGTTGTACGGCAAGTCGGCCGCGTGTCGCCTGACGTACTCGCAGCCTTCCACAGGGCTGTTTTTCCACACGCTCCACTTCGCTAGTTGCTTGAGGCTTACTGCTTCGGCGTGCTGCTGCCATACCCATGTCCTGAAGTTGTCGGGTGGTAGCGTCCACCCAAACTGACTCGCTAGTCGGTAGTATTCCTCGGTCGAGGCGTTGTACCTGCTAGCAAACCGACCGCTGTGGTTATTAAGGTATGGCGTGTTTCTGGACCCGTTCTTGTTAAGCGGCTCGATGTCCTCGAACCCGCTGTCAGCGAGTATCTTGTCCCACTTGGCTTGTAAGTCTCTCATGCAATCACTATGCCATAGGCTAAGTACCTGTCAATCCTCAACATTCCTATGTAATAATTCCTTTACATTATGTTTTTGCTCCTCGTGCGTAGATGCATATTATATCTAAATTTATTTCCAGCTCCACCGGGATCGGGGGGCAGGGGCCTTGGCACGGGAAATGCACCATGCAAACGCCATGCCAGGGCTATGTGCCAGCAATCATTGAACAATAAACCACGCCTCTCAAATCGCGAGTCAGGTCAACCGCGACGCCTCGTTCCCGTACCATGTGGTGTTGGTACGGGATCGGTACGGGATCCAGGTGTAAATGGTTGTTATTGTTGAAGAATTAGGCGGAATTCAGCAAGTTTGAGACACTTTAGTGAAGACTGATGTAATAAAAAGGCACTTTACTCAAGTAAAGTGCTGTGCGGGAATCCTTACGTGTACGTATCCCTACGTCGCAGCTTTGCTACATTGCTTCAACTCACTCGCGCGTTGCACGTTTCTATATATGTCCGGGCTGGCTGGTGTAAAGCTAGCTTGACGAAGTAACAGATAGTTGTGCTACGTGCTGTTAGTCGCGCTAGTGTTGTTTCATGAGCGATATAGCAATCCTAATACTCACTGTCTTGGTTGGCGCGTTATCAATGATCGTTGGCGTGCTACTTGGAGCCGCGTTACCAAGCACGATCATCGTTGTGCGTCTACCTCGCACTAGCGCGCCGCTTGCTGTCGATAACGACAACACACAACGCGCGCACTACCTGCAGCTACCGCTTGACTCTGACTCTGACAACACTGTTAACCTAAAAGGGAGTAACGTATCATGACAGTAGCAGAACTAATCGCTCGCTTACAGATAATGCCTGCAGACGCGGAAGTTATCGCTGTTGATTATGGTGGTGGTTGGTCATTGATTGACCTAGTGCAGACAAAACCGCCGGACGAAGCACCTACGGGTGATATGCCCTATAAAATGCTACCGGATGCTACATACTTCGTTGCGTTGTATGGTTGTGCATTTGACCGGGATCAGGTGAATTGTCCCTTGTGTGGCGAACCTGAGAGTTACTGCGACACCGAGACACCGTTTTGCGCTGACAAGCGCGCTTGACACGCTGACAACACTGTGAACTGCAATGGAGTTAAATCATGATGACCAAGCAAGAGTTATTTGACTACGCATGTTACCTACGCCACGGCACTATGCCAGTAGCTGTAGCGTATGACCTATGGCGCGTATGCATCGGTCGCTTTAACGATATCCCGTGGGCAGTGGTGGAAGACTTTGCGTATCTATCGCCTAAGACCGTCGTTAGGAAGTATGGTTTAGTGCAGCGTGTGGATGTTGCTGAATATGTTAGCGAACGGCGAGCCGTGCTCACTTGCCGTCAATGCGCACGCGCTGACAAGCGCGCTTGACACTCTGACATATTTCTGTGCGTGCCGCCGCGGCGCATGCGATACTCTGATTGTACCTAACAACTAACCGAAGGAAGCAACATGGTCTACTTAAGCAAAGCACGCCGCCCTGAGACTATCACGTCCGAGCAACGTTTGTATGACGGTCGCTTGTGCGGTCGCAATCTAAACGGCTCTAACACGCAAGCCCACGTGCTGCACAACGGTTGGCGAGCCTATCGTGTGCGCAGCACAAGCCCAATGGGCCGGCCACACGTTGCGCAAGCGCGCCAATACGTTGCTGCACTCGCCGATTATGAGGCTGGCGCTCGTGATGTTGCGTCAATCCCGTATCCCCACACTCTTAGCACGTTGCGCTTGCGTGTTACTGACACGGCAGTATCACTGCCATCGCCGCAATATGTTTGGGTAGTTTGCGTGACTGGTATCAGAGGCAAAGCAGGTGAAGGTGTCGTTGCTGAGAGCGTTCGGCTAGCTGACGCATACTCACAGTGCAAGGCGTCAGTTCGCCGGCGTCGTGCAACAGCACGCTTTATTTCGGCGCAGGAAAACGTGTCAGCAAGTTTTTACCCGCGCAACCAAACAAGTCCCGGCAGCACGTGGGCTAGCGTGAGTCGGCGTTCATTATTGCACCGCGTGCTACCCCCGTTCGTCCGAACTACGCCAGGGCAGATAATCGCCTTGCAGACAGAGCGCGAGTCATTGATATTTAAGCAGGGCCATAGCCCTACCGACAATCGCGAGTGGCTTGCAGTAGAACTCGAATGCACGATTGACGATGAATCAGAGCCAGCTTTGCTAGCCGCACTACAGAAAAACAAAGATCTGCGCCGTCACGTCACGGTTAAAACAGACGGGTCCATTGAGGCCGGTGACGGACGGATCGGGCGTGAGATCGTTGTGTGCGGTCCACGTGATAAGATCGCTTATCTAATCGCAAACGTGTGCTCAATCGTGACTACCTACGCGGGGGGTAGGGTCAATAAATCATGTGGTTTGCACGTTCACCTTGATCAACGTCAGGTGACTAGAGAGGTAGCGATCACGCGGTTTGATCGTCTTGTCAAAGCGCAAGAACTGTTGTTTCGGTTAGTCGCTCCTAGCCGCATTGATAACACCTACTGCAAGCCGTCTAGATCATTCGACGCGCAAAACAGATACCATGTGATCAACGGCAAGCACGCATACCAAGCGCACAGAACGTTAGAGGTACGCCTGCACCAAGGCAGTCTTGACGCGATTAAAATCTTGGCTTGGATTGATCTGCTAATCGCTATTCATGACGACACCGCAACAATTTCGGCTTCGTGCCGCGCGTTGCGCTCAACTGAGAAGTGGCTTGCACGCTACTTGCCAAACAATCCTGCACTGGTCCAGTACTGGTTAGGTCGCCGCGCTGCGCTTGGATATTCTGACGCGCCTGCACTAACGCACAAAGCAACGCAAACAGTAGCCGAATCATTACAAACGGTAGGAGTCTAATATGTGTAAATTAGCCATCATGCCATCTATTCCGCAAGCCAACGCCGCGAAAACATTGGCGTTTGCCAAGGCGCTGACTAAATATCTAACGCTACGCGACAATCACGCCTTTGGTGTTGCGGCTATCGGCCAGGACCGCGATCTTTATACTGGCCGCTGGACATCTATCAAAGATGCCTGGCGGCCTGCCAGGGTACCGCGTCAACTCAAGGCCCCACCACGCTATAGTAACCTATCCCGCCTTGCACCAAGCGCGGGTGATGATACCGCGCGCTCGGAAGTGATCGGGGTTTTACCCAAGCAACCGCGAGCACTGCTACTCCATGCGCGATGGGCGACTAACGGCTCAAAAGGCGACGTTGCTAACGCTCACCCACACGTGAGTCCCGACCGCACTACCGTGTTGATCCACAACGGTATCGTGTCAACGCAAGGGCTGGATCTACGCCGTTCACAATGCGACTCGGAAGGTATCTTAAACGCTTACGCTGACTCAATGATTGCGGAGTCGACCGACCCGCGCGAGTGGCAAGCTGGCGTTGTGGACAGACTATCCGGGTACTACGCGCTTGGTGTGCTGAGCCAACGCTCAAGTGATGGGGCGTGGCAATGCGACGTTGTACGCGACGCGCTTGCGCCACTGTATTATTGCGAGTTACCCGGTGGCGTGCCGTTGTACTTGACGGATCTGGCTCACGCACGCAGTGCAGCTAAGGACGTTGGGATCAAGCTTAGCGCATACGCAAAAGTGAGCAAAAACAGCGTGTTACGCATCGATGTCGAGACCGGCGCGGAAGTGTATGCAGGCGGTATCATGCCGCGTGAGTATGCGTCTCGAACGTCGCGCTACACCGCTGAAGATCGCGCGTGGGCCGCGCACATGGGGCTTGGATCCGCATCTGACCCGCGCGTCATTGACTTAACGCAGGATGACGGGCCCCGCTACGTGACTAAGCTTATCTAATCCTCCCTTCCTATCTATTCACACATCGCACCTAACTACTTGTTTTCATTGCGTTTTTGACGCGGTGATTCGTTTCACGCTGGCTGGCTGGCTGACCTTCACCACGCTGGCTGGCTGGCTGACCTTCACCACGCTGGCTGGCTGACCTTTACCACGCTGGCTGGCTGGCTGGCTGGCTGGCTGGCTGGCTGACCTTTACCACGCTGGCTGGCGACATAACTCATTGATATCATTCAAGAAAAATAAAGTTGCGCGTCGGCTAGGATCGGGTATTCTTAAAAATGTGGTGCGATCCCTATGGCAGGGATGGGCTCATTCATTACAAGACACATAAGCGCACACCACCTTACACCTACCTTTCCTTTCATCCACCTACTGTAAAGCTAGCTTGACAGTCCCACATGTAGGTGTCACACTCCCATGTGGGTCCCGCACCCCACCTACATGTAGGTGAGTTACCTACATGTAAGGAAAAAAAAAATCCCAGAAAAATTTTACAAGAATTTCAGACCCGGGTCTGAAAACGACCTCGATCAGAGTGGGGAAATTTTTTTGCCCTTTTGAAAATCGACCTTTTCAAAAGGCACCCCTCTAAAACGCGTTTAAATGGCTTTTAGGAGGTTTTAGGGTTTTTCCATCTACGTGTACCTTTATCCGTGCGAAACGGATCCAAGGGCCCCCAGGCGATTCCTATCCCCATTTACGCTTGAGTTTGTGCTCAGCCCCGTTCACAACGCAGGAATACCACCCTCCGGGGCTACGCTTGATGGGGACGGGAACGATGTAGGCCTGTTCGCCTGTGGGTGGGACGTAGGCAAGGCCGTAACCAAGGCTCCATTCGCGCGCTGTTCGGGTGCGCGAGGCGTAACGCGCCTCGTCAGCATCGCCAAGCCATCCAAGCATCGCTCCTTGGATTGACTTGCCACCCACACCGCCTACGCCTAGGACGGTAGAGCCGGCGCGATGGGTGTGCCCTATGACGCAGTTGGTTCCGGTCGTTCTAAGCGCATCCACGTGCGCGGTGGCGCCTGCTGGGCCTAGGTCGTGGGTTAACGCTAGGAGGCGCTTGTCGGTGCGGTTCCCGACGTAGAGAGTATTGCCGTACTCAACCCATCCCCATTTAGCCTCGTCTAGGCCCACAGCTTCGAGCACAGAGCGCTTGGACAGCAACCCTGCCTGCAGGTAGCCAGCGACGAGCCCTGTGACGTGGTCACGCCCTAGGGCGCGTTCTAGGCGGTTCTCGTGGTTACCACTAATCCACCATAGGCGTCTCGCCTTGGTAGGGCGCGGTTCGTCGGTCGAGTAGAACAGGTCGGTTTGTTTGTTCTTGTTCAACAAGCCTTCAA
>ERZ724509.431-NODE-431-length-18513-cov-4.406003_pt1 | contig 18513 bp, 16 predicted proteins | sample MGYA00376042_ERZ724509 | MGnify/ENA primary metagenome ERZ724509 (study PRJEB28724, sample SAMN07190887) | wastewater metagenome | isolation source: effluent of sewage treatment plant in Hong Hong | place: USA: Christiansburg, Virginia | collected 2016-03-01 ...
ACATCTTCGCCCAAAAAGATAATACGTTCACTTAAGAGGCGCGAGTAAATATCAAAGGCACGCTCGCCGTCTGATGATTTTTCAATAACCGTTGGGACTAGGTAAGATGACGTCTTTTTCATATATCCAGTGTATATAAAACTAGCACTCGTTGCAAGTGAGTGCTAAATGGAAAGCCCTCCATTTCAGGAGGGCAGTGAATCCGATAGGGGCCCGTAGGCTCATCCTTGGCTCGGGCCATGTGACGGCGACGACTCTTCCGCGATACTCTAGGGGCCGTTAGGCTCATCCTAGCGCACAATCGTCGCCGTCACTGGCAATATGAGGGCGGCCGGCTCTCATCTTCTTGGGCTCCTTTACGGGGGAGCACCAAGGTCGCAGCCAGTTGATGCCCATGACGGACAACCTCTGGAACCTGCAAGTGGCATGTGGTGACGGACGAGTCCAAGGACTGCGCTCCAACAGGAGTCGCCCGTCACCACTCCCCTGAAGATAGGCACCGCATGTTGCTACACAGGCGCTTACCCGGCATATCTTCAGGCAACGACCAGGCGGACGGGGGGGTCCATTGATCCTGGTGTTGTACGTTTAAGATGCTGGTCGGACCCGATTCCGACCAGCACCACACCTTCCCTGTGTCACGTCGGTGTGAGCGTCAGTGATTACGGTGAGTGTTACTTTAGAATATAATACAAAACACCCTTTATGACAAGGGTGCTCTGTAAAATACCAATGTTACCAGATACTATTTCGTGTTTAAATCAACCAATCGATCAACCGTTTTTTCGGTTAATAATCTGTTGGCAATGTCACGACGAACTTCAGGATTATCAAACTGTGCTAGTGCATCTGTATTGTTAGCATATTGTTTTTTGTACAATTCAACGTGGGCATCCAGCTCGGCACTAGTCGCTTCAATTTTCTCTAACTTGCTCAACTCTGCCAGGACCAATCCTGCCTTAACTCGCTTGATGGCAGTCGGTTTGACTTCTTTTGCCAGCCATTCGTCCTTATCTTTAAACTTCTGCGTCGTCAGATACTGGTCAATCGTCAAGCCTTGGTACATCAAATTACGTTCAAAATCTTGTTCGATCGATTTTTCTTGATCAGCGATCAAAATTTCGGGCGTCGGAACCGTACTGACTTCAATCAGTTGACCGACCAGGTCGTCTTTTAGTTTTTCCCGATTGTCGCGCTCTTTTTGCTCAATCAGTTCACGCTTAATGTCAGCTTTCATTTCGTCAGCTGACGTAAATGGACCGACCTTTGCAGCGAACTCGTCGTCAATGGTCGGCAGTACAACTTCTTTAACGGTCTTTAGCGTGGTGGTGAAAGTCACCTTTTGACCTTTTAAATCTGCGACGTGGTAATCGTCAGGAAATGCCAAGTCCAAGTCAAACGTCTCGCCGGGTTTTTTACCAATAATGCCTTCTTCAAATCCAGGGATAAACGACTGACTACCTATAGTCAGTGCGTAGTCAGTCCCTGTGCCACCGTCAAACGCAACCCCATCGCGCGTTCCAACAAAATCTATAACGGTCTCGTCACCAGCCTTAACCGGTCGTGTGACTTCCTTTTTATCCGCCATACCTTGCTTCATGCGATCAATGACGACGTCAACTTCTTTGGCAGTAACGGTTACTTTTTCTTTTATTGCCTTCAGCTTCTTATAATCGCCAAGGGTAATTTTTGGCAGTATCTCAGCCTCTGCCGTAAACTCTAATGTCTCGCCTGGAACGAATTTCTTTACTTCGACTGCAGGTCGATCAAGCACCTGAATCTTCTCACTTAAAAACGCCTCGGCAACGGCCTTGCTGACAGCATTGTCTATAATGCTCTCTTGCAATGTTTGCGGGTCAACGTTTTTGGCAACGACAGCGATTGGCACTTTGCCCTTGCGGAAACCCGTAACTTTCATGTCTTTGGATAGTTTCGATAATGCCACTTGTTCGGCAGCGGTCAGTTCAGGTACGCCCAGCGCAATGGTCAGTTCAACTTTGGTGTCAGATAGGTGTTTAATGGTGGTTTTCATACTCAAACGAGTATATCAACACTTTGCGTCTATACCAAATCGTCCAGTGGATCGGCCTCAGCCACGCGTCGGCGATCTTTAATCACGCTCACAATACGCGAAAATCCAAGCTTTTGCTCTTCGGTGCTACTGGTATCTTTCACGGTATACACTTCAGATTTCACTTCGTCTTCGCCAATAAATAAGATATAAGGAACCGATTTTTTAACAGCAGTTTTGATTTGCTTATCAAGCTTACGATCAGTAATATCAAGTTCTACGTTGACGCCTTCGTTCCTCAGATCACGGGCTAATTTGGCAGCCGCTTTAGAAACATCGCCAAGTACCACAATATATACGTCCGTTGTCGAACCAAGCTTTGGTAACAATTTATGAACCGCCAAAAAGTTTTCGATTGTTGTGCCGCCCTGCGCCATACCAACAGCCGATATTGGTTCGGCACCGAATAATCCAACCAATCCGTCGTATCGTCCACCACCCAGTACCGATCGGTTGTTGTCCGGGTCCATGTCAAAAACTTCAAAGACTGTGCCTGTGTAATAATCCAAGCCTCGCATCAATGTAATGTCAAAAATTGCGCTTTTAACGCCGCCGCGCTCAAGTAACGTAAACAGTTCTTGCACTTCTTCAACCACACTGCTATTACGAATTTCTACCGGCAGCTCGGCCATGCTTTTTGCGTTTAGTAGCGCGTCAATCTTTGGCAGGCCTTCTATAGCCGCTTCACCCAAAATCTCGCGTGCTTGATCAGAAAACTCAACGCTGCCAATTTTATCCTTGCGATCAAACAATTTGACCATCAGTTGCGCTTGCACGGCATCAAGCCCCAGATACTGCGCCATCATAAAGTTAATTAGTTTACGGTTATTGATCTTGATGACAAAATCTTTATCTTTGGCTCCGAACGCTTTCATGACACCATCGGCCATCATAATCACTTCAGCCTCACCTGCAATTTCATCAACACCAAACATATCAACGTTCAGCTGCCAAAACTCACGCTCTCGGCCGCGCTGTGGACGTTCGTATCGCATAAAGTTCGCGATACTGTAAAGACGCGCAGGGTACGCCAGCTCTTGGCGACGTGCAGCAACCATACGACTAATCGTCGGTGTCATTTCAGGACGAATCGCCACAATACGGCCACCACGATCGGTAAAACTATATGTCTGTTCGTTGGCTAACTCTTGGCCACTTTTTGCAGCGTAAATATCCAGCGGCTCAAGCGTTGGTGCACCGTACTCTTCATATCCAAATCGTTCAGATACCTGGCGCCACACAGCGAAGATATAGTTTTGAACGCGCTTGTCTTCGGGATAGTAGTCGCGTGTGCCTTTGTATGGTTGTGACGATAGTGCGCTCATTAGGGTTATTGTCTCATTTTTACTGCCGCGTGGCAAGTTGACCATGATTATCGTTCGGGCTGCTGTGGCCGCCTAGGCGCGCGGTCACACTCCCCTTCACAATCGCTAGCGTATGGACATCGTACTCAGCACGTAAACTCGGATCTTTCTGCAGTACTTTCTGCTCGCGATCAACCACACGTTTCATGTCGCCAAGCGATGCCATGTGCGCTGTTTGCAGTTCAACAAAGAAAAGATCTGGCGGTAATGGTCTTCCGGGATCAAAATATTCGGACGAAGGAATCGACGACATAATATCATCAACTTTATCCAGACTTGCACCCGGAAGAGGCCTCATAAACAACCTCAGCGTCCGAGCATCAGGGGCGACTCGTTCCAAACTGACGGTTGCATCGGTACCAATGCGCAGACGACGTAGTTTTTCAAACTTGTCGATCGCCTGTTTGACACTGCCATGGCGTTCGACTTCGGTCTCATCATACACATCCTGTGCAATGAGGCGTCGTCGATACGATGAAAACAAAAGAGCCGCACGAAGCGACTCTCGGGTACGTCGATCAACTTTGCTGGGGTCAAGAAGGTCAATGACAAGATTGCGAATACGTTCACCGGGTGTAAACGTTGCCCGTATTTCGACTGCTGGCGATGGTCGAGGCATTTCGCTCATGCTTACAGTATGACACGCTATATTTAGCGTTTCAATACATGTTGTGCATTCCACGCATAGAGTACGATGCCCGATGCCACGCCAACATTAACTGAACGAGTCGACCCAAACTGTTCGATCATAACCATACGCTCACTTACCGCTATCATCTCGTCACTAAGGCCTGGGCCCTCGCCCCCAAACACAAGCACGCACTGCTTGGGCAGATCAGTATCGGCAAGCCCTACGGCGCCCGGTAAATTATCAATAGCGATAATGCGCTTGCCCAATTCGCCCATGCGTTTTGTAAACGCCTCAACAGTCGCGTGATGTTCGACATGCATGTAAAGATCGGTTACCATGGCCCCTCGCTTGTTCCAGTGGCGCTTACCGATGATGTGAACCCCGGCGACGTTAAAAGCATTAGCGTTCCTGACGATCGTCCCAATATTCATGTCGTGCTGCCAATTTTCGATCGCTACGTGGACCGAGCTTCTGGTGTTGTCCAAGTCAGCCTTAATGGCTTCGACCGTCCAGTACCGATACTTGTCGATTACGTTTCGGCTGTCGCCATTTTCAAGCAACTCCGGGTCATACTGAAGCCCACTTGGCCAAGGCTGGGGATGTGGTGGCACGCCGACTAACGGATCATTCATGCCCTTACTATACCGTACGTTGTATACTGGTTGATAATGACCTCTCGATTTGCCCTGTTTGAAACCGACAAAATTAGTAAGCGCTTTGCGCCTGACGCTGGCGTGCCAAAGGGCGTCAAACCTAATTACAACATCAGCCCAGCACAATTAGTGCCAGTAATCGTCATGCGTGGTGGAACGCGGCAGATCGAAACAATGAAATGGGGGTTTATCGCACCGGGCGCCAAAGATGCAAATGCGGTCTTTCGCTACAAAACCCACATTGCTCGCTCAGAGGGCATCTTTGATAAACCATCGTGGTCCGGCGCCATCCGAACCCAGCGTTGCCTAATCCCGGCCAATGGATGGTACGAATGGCGCAACAACGAAACGGACAAAACGCCTTACTTCATTCGCCCTAACGGCGAAACACCCTTTGCCTTTGCCGGAATCTACGACAGCTGGACCGACCCTGACGGTACAGTGTGGGGAATGTGCGCTATCATTACCACGGACAGCGGTACTGATTCGATTATGGTACCAAGTCGCTTACCTGTGGTGGTTGCGCCTGACGATGAAGCAGATTGGCTTGACCCTACTATCGGTGACATCAACAGCCTGTATAAAATCATGCGTCCGCTTGAACACGACCAGTTAACCGTCATGAGGGTATCGGACATGGTTAACTCAGTTAAAGCGACCGGACCCGACCTTATCGTTCCTCGGTCGTAGGCTTTTTGTGTAACAGTCTTTCGCTCAACATATATATTCCCACGCCACCAAGCGCAAACACATAATCCTTGACTGTTTCAATTCGTTGTCCCTCACCCAAAAATCCAACGATCGTATCGTTGCTGTTCTGCATCAACTTAAACACCTCACTTTGAGCGGCTTCGACGGAAAAGTTTGCGACTGTCCCCCCCGCTATTGCCGATGCTATCTTGGGGGGACGTTTCGGCAAACGATCAGCGATTGATACAGTTAAAAGTGCTCCTAGGTATCCAACGGCCGGGTGAGACATGCTTTCTGCGATACCCCGTGCTGGTTGGGGCAAATCGATAGTCATGCCGGTGTGCTGCGCCTGATAAGCGGCAAACGACAAGGCGCCCAACACGCCACCAATTCCTAATCGCCACAATAATTTCTGTTTTTTGTTATCAGCAGCAAGATATTCAATACTTTTTTCAGTCGTTTCGGTCATTCAATAAAGTGTACCATACGGCCAAATGCCTCTACCAACCTTGATTAGACACGGCACAAAAAGTGATATAGTAAACATATGGAATCATTACAATTACCCATCTGGTCAGTCCCTATCGTATTAATCTTAGGTGTTTGGACGCTGTTTTGGAAAGCCATGGCTTTGTGGCGCGCTGCACGTAAAAGCCACCGTGTATGGTTTGTGATCTTTATGATCGTCAACACGGCTGGTATTTTGGAACTGATTTACCTTTTCGTTATTACCAAAGCAAAATCGACTGATTTGCTAAGTAAAAAAATCGAAGCATAGAGGGGGCTTGGTCACGTTCCGCGTCACCCATATTTGTCTGGGGACAAATTGGTCGACCCCGCCTCAGCGCCGTCGCGCTTCCGGCCTTGCGAAAGTTCACTGAACTTTCTCACCCCGAAACTTCGCAATTGAAAACACAGTTTTCATTGGAAGATTTCCTTGCGACCCGCAGACTTGCGGGTCTCACCTCCACGTCCGGAGTTCCGGTTCAAATCTAGTAACAAAACAAAAATCGGTCAGATTGACCGATTTTTATTTTGGTACGCGAGAGAGGACTTGAACCTCCACGTCCCGAGGGACACTAGCACCTGAAGCTAGCGCGTCTACCATTCCGCCACTCGCGCATACATATTGTTAACTCGCTAGCGCGTCTACGATTAATCGTACCGCCACTCGCGCTTAAATACCGTGGATAATTATATCACCTCTTAGGCGTGCGGTGAATACTGTGCAAAATCAGACAGGTCATACGAATGTCGCAGCGCTGCGACCAAATCTTTTAATTCATTTGGTTGTTTAACGCCGGGGTTCAGCGTACCGTAAGGGTCGAATGCCAAGCGAACTTGTTCGTATAGCGTTTGCAAATCCGCATCCAGCAGATCATATGCCGCATTTGCCTTCAATCGGCCTTCGCCGCCATCACTAATAAAGTTACCGCCGCACTTATCAACTAATTGTGCGTACTCGCTGACTAATTTAAATACTTTCTGCTTATCTGCAACCTTATCCAGTTGCAACGATGGCCTGGTAAAGACCGTGCCGTCTAGCACACGGATCCGCAGTGGTAGGCTGATGTGGTGCTTCGTCGCAAGTTCAGCGACAGCAGTAGAAAACTCTTCTTGGCGATCAGCTGGTATCGATGCGCCGTCAATCAGTGGCGGCAGTGATGTTCCCTCAGGTGCATCTGCGTACAAGGCCGCAGTGACCTCACGAATCGCTCGCAGCTCATCAATTGACTGGTCGTCTGACGTAACAAATGATGCGTTATATTTACCCAGTATTTTGATAGCTTTTTTTAACTTTCGTGTTCGTGCACCGTCGCTAAAATCACCAAATTGAACGTACAGGACAGTTGGTGATGCACTATTAAAGAATGAATACGATTTGCCCTGACCGGTTGCTTGTTCAAAAAACGCACTGTCCAGCAGCTCCAGCATCGCTGGTTCTAGCGATCGCAGCGCATCAGCTGCGTCACGTGCAGCTTCGACGCCATCGATCGCTGCCACCAACACTGACTGTTCTTTGCTGACGTATTCGGTCTTCAGGACGATTTCAGAAATAATGCCCAGTGTTCCCTGGCTGCCAATCATTAGCGGCGTCAAATCAAATGACCCATCACGCTTTCGTACCTTGCCGATACTGCCATATCCAGCATTGTCACGTTCATTCCCAGATAACTGCGCAGTAATCAGTTCCTGATTGTCTTCGATCAATCCGTCAATCTTGCGATAAATCTCACCCTCGAATGTCTGCAAGCCTTTTTTCTTATTAAAATCACGCTTGCTTAAACGTGTCGTTTCGATTAAATCACCGTTGGCAAGAACTACCTCCAAACGAGTCACCCAATCACCCGTTAATCCGTGCTGACCAGAGAGTGGACCACCAGAGTTATTTGCCACCGCGCCACCAACAGTTGTGTATGGGGCAGATTCAGGATATGTTGGCACGTACATGCCATGCCAGTTCAGCACGTCGTTCAAGGCCTTAAAGTTAACGCCTGGCTGCACATGGACAAAGCGGTCTTTATCCTTCAAGGCGATATGAATAACATCGTTTAAGTGCGCTGTTGTATTGATGATCAAACCCTTACCAATCGCGGCTCCTGTTTGATCAGACCCGCCGCCGCGAACGATAATCGGCAGCACATGACCTTTTTCGGCCAATTGCCACGAAAAGCGAGCAGCTTTACGGATATCGTTGGTCACTCGTGGAAACATTACTAGTTCTGGTGTGATGGATAATACACTGCCGTCACGCGAAAAGCGTTCGCGAACTGCCTTACTGGCCGTAATTTCGCCCAAAATATGTTCATTTAAGTACTGTGCAATTTTACTCATGACCCTCATCCTCTTCGCCGCTTGAGCGAACGCGTTATCTCTGTATGCTTTTATGATAGCACAAGCGTTACTGCGACGGTATAGGACGGGCCCTTTATCTGTTAGTGCTTTTTTGGTATAATAACACCTGTTACATAATTCTGTGCGCGAGTGGTGGAATTGGTAGACACGCTAGCCTTAGGAGCTAGTGCCTTCGGGTGTGCTGGTTCAAGTCCAGTCTCGCGTACCAAATAAAATAGCAGATCGGCTGGTCTGCTATTTTATTTTGAGTTGAGGCACGCTATCTGCTCATGCTTGATTGCGCCACTAACGCTAACCTATACTGATGGGCAATGAGTAGACCACCAGAAACAGCCGCCGATCCATCATCGTTTCTGATATACCCCGACGGATGGACGGGGCCCGATGGCGCGCTTGAAAAGCTTATTGGCGAAAGGAAACTGCCTCCGACAATTTTATTTAAACTGGCATCGTTTGGCTGTGCAGAGAGTGATCCCGTGACAGGCAAACGACTTGTGCACGTAACGATTAAAGACCTCGTTAAAAACGCCGAAAGTCCCGAGCTTATGACCGCAAAAACACGGGAGCTTCTTTTTGGGCCAATGCCAGACGCGATTATTGACTGGGAAATGGGCTCGAACATAGACGTATATCGATCGTTCGACGACATGTACTACCGCGCCTATGATCTTCAGACAGTAATAGTGGAGCAAGCAACGGCTGCCGGAAATACAAGCGAAGGCCTCCGAGAACGTTCTCGCGCCGCGGCAAAGGGCATCTGGCGCGCAATTGTGACACGGCACCACCCTGAATGGCTAAAAGATCCCGAACCTTACTATGTACCAACAGTTTTCCACTTAAACGTTTACGAAGCAAAACCGCCGACGATGCGAAGGAGGATCATCGGGCAGGCTGTTCTGAGCGACCCATTAGTGTACGCAACCTACGTTGAAGCAACTAAAGTTGGCGTTAAAGGTATCGGCACCAAGGGCAAAGCATCGCTTCGCGCCCTTTTGTCCGAACAGCACCCTGAATTGATGTAAGAATTTTAGGAGTATACTAGTGTTATAGGAGGTACATATTTCATGACCGACATAACCGACCACGGCCCAGCCCCATTTGTCACCAATATCGAACAGGCAACTCTTTCAAACAATAATTACCGTTCAACACTTTGGACAGGTAAACACTTACAAGTAACGCTTATGACTATTCAGCCAGGGCACCATATCGGGCTGGAAGTCCATGAAACGACTGATCAATTTTTGCGTATCGAAGAAGGTACAGCAACCGTCTACATGGGAACTTCAAAAGATACACTTAGCCCACAGCAAGCAACTCAAAGTGATGCCGTACTCGTCCCAGCCGGTACGTGGCACGATTTAGTAAACACTGGCGACGCACCGCTTAAGATCTATTCTATCTATGCACCACCCCAACATCCGCATGGCACTGTTCAAGCGACCAAACAAGAAGCTGATGCAGCAGAGCAAGACTAATCAGTCTCCTGCGTAATAATCAAAAAATCGACCCTGCGGTCGACTAGATTCGGTGAAGTGATTCGCGGTTCCCGCTGGCGTATTGCCAGCGGGAACCGCGTGAAGGGCGCTACGCCAGAACCGTAATGCCCAGCCGTTCGGCCAGCTTGTGGTCCATCTTGTAGGCCTTCTTGCTGAGCCTGAGCGAATGGACGATGAGCTGGTGCAGCATGTCGGACAGCTCCTGAGAGTTGTTCGCGTCGTAGGGCACCTTGCTGTCAGCGAACTCGGCGATCTGCTCGCGGAACCTGTTGAGCGACGGCGCCTTGATGACGATGGCGTGCCCGTCGAGCAGGTCGATGATCTCTTCCAGCTTGACGGGCTCGGCCCAGTGCTCGAGCTTGTCCCGCAGGTTGTCGATGCACTGGTTGATGAAGCCCAGGTCATCGCGCGACCCGACGTCAATATTTGTCTTGCTGGTATCGCCAAAGCGACCAGCGTACTTTCGTTCGGCCATGTGTAGTGCGTCCCTTCATAGGAAATTCTGTCCGCGGATCGAACATAACATAATTATAGCATTCTTATGGTTAAAAGTCAATGGCACGAATGCACATCAAAAAGGACGCCTAAACGTCCTTTTTGCGGTAAAACGCAAGAGCCGCGGTTCCATAACTACGATTGTCCACCACAACAACTCCATTAGTACCGGTCGGGGCCTCACCTCTACCTGAGTATGATAATACCATAAGCCCGTTGGGTTTCAATAGTTTTGTCAATAGAAAGGCTGTGGAAAACTGCGTGTCGTCGTATGGCGGGTCTACCAAAATAATATCAAACTGACTATCGTTCGTGCGTGCCCATGATTCGACAGTGGCGTGAACCAGCGTTGCGAGGTGTTCTGCGTGCAGCAAAGCGACGTTATCAATCAGCGCATTCGACGCCTGACGATCACGCTCAACAAACGTCACGTGCGCAGCCCCACGACTTAACGCCTCCAGCCCAACTGCACCACTGCCAGCAAATGCATCCAATACGTTTGCACCCTTAACTTCGTCGCTCACAATGTTAAACAAAGCGTTACGCACCCGCTCGCTCATCGGATGTGTCGCGTTGCTATCAGGCGCCTTAATATTGCGTCCACCGTATATACCGCTGATGATTCTTATTTTCATGCCTGTTCCTTTGCTATATATGCACTATAGTACCAGGCCAGCGCGACCGTGCGCGCGATACGCGGGACAAGTGTTCGCTTTGTTCTGGCTGCTAAGTTGCGGGACCAGCCGCTCTCGCCAAAATCTTCGTACATACGCATGTCATTAATTTTATGAACCATTGTCATAAAGACGGTTTCAAACCCTTTTTTTTCAACTTCCCTAAGTGCATTCGCATTCAATCCAATATCATCAAATTTGGTCCTGGCAATCGCCGCAGCTACGCGCCATTCAAACGCCACATGCGCCGAAAACACGCCGCCAACACCCCAATACTCCCAGTTCTTCGACAGCGTGTCACGCCGATTGATTCCCTTGATCATGGCCTTATCACGTATCGTCACGCGCTCATGGTGCGGCTTGCCCCACAACTCCTCGATCTTGTCGGACAGTGGAAAATGGTGTGCGGGCGTTAGGCCGTCGACAACAGCGTGTGCCAACCAGGCTGCTTCAAACGCGCTGCGCTCATTGTCACGATTTTTTATTGCCTGCGTCAAGTTATGAACATGATCGTTAATTAAATTGATAAGTACTCGGTCATCAGGTTTGCTAGGATCAATATAATGCCATGGCTCGTCTTTTGACGGGCTTTTACGCTTAATCCCATCGGGGCCATTATTACCTTCGAAGTGCAAAATATCGGTGATCGAGGGAAATGGGACCTCACGCGGGAGATATTTTTTGACATGCCTCCGGGCAATGCGATCAATTTTTTGATGCACACCAACAATCTTTCCAGACGAATTACGGAATGTTGTTCCAGCCCACATAATACTTACGCTTCGCTTGATAAGACAAACCTACGGTTTTTCTCATCGCGCCGAGCGCCGGAATGAATCCGTCGACTCGGGCTGCGCTTTTCCCTTTCGGGTGCTCTTTTCCCTTCTTTAATTTAGCGTTGTTAGGCGCTGATACTGTTTCACATGCGCCTCTAACTCTTTATATTTTAACAGATCAGCTCCTGTTTCGACGAACGCCTTGGCAGCCCGCTGAGCACGCGCGATCAATTTTGTATCGGCAAGGGACGCGATCTGCAAATTAAGTGCACCGTGCTGGGCGCGTCCATAAATCTCGCCGGGGCCACGCAGTTTCAGATCAACCTCGGCCAGATAAAACCCATCATTGCTTTTTTCGACTTCACGCAGACGCTGCGAAGGCTTAGCGCTCGTGCTGGTAATCAAATAACAATAGCTTTGATGGATGCTGCGCCCCACGCGGCCACGTAATTGGTGCAACTGGCTCAGCCCAAACCTATCGGCGTCCTCGATCAACATGACCGTCGCGTTCGGTACATCAACCCCCACCTCAACAACAGTGGTACTGACCAAAATATCCAGTTGTCCACTCGCAAACTGGCCCATCACCCCGTCTTTTTCGTCTGACTTCATCTTGCCGTGCAGCAGTCCAATACGGCGATGTTTAAATACCGAGTTTTGCAGCTTCTTGTACTCAGCTTGCACACTCTTTAATTCATTGTCAGGATTATTATCGATCAAGCTACAAATGACATACGCCTGTCGGCCTTTAATAATTTCTTCCTCAACCAACGTATACAACTGTGCGCGACTGTTTGGTGACCAAATTTTTGTTGCAATCGGCAAGCGACCTTTTGGCAGCTCATTTAGTATCGATACGTCCAGTTCGCCGTAGACAGTCAAGGCCAGGCTGCGCGGAATAGGCGTGGCCGTCATCGCCAGCAAATGTGGCATGTGATCTGATTTTTTTAATAGTTCTTGACGCTGCTTCACGCCAAAACGATGTTGCTCGTCAATCACCACAAAACCCAAACGATGAAAGCTCACCGTTTCTTGTATCAAGGCATGCGTTCCGACGACCACCTGCACATCACCATTTTCGATTGCCGCATATAGTGCCTTACGCGCCGCACCCTTAACACTTCCCGTCAGTAACCCAACCGTAACGCCGAATGGCGACAACAAACTCTGCAAAGTCTCGGCGTGTTGCGATGCCAGAATTTCAGTTGGTGCCATCAAGGCTGTTTGAAAACCCTCGTGAGCCGCTTGGCGTGCGGCCAATCCCGCAACAACCGTTTTACCGGATCCCACATCGCCCTGCAACAATCGATTCATGGGGGTTTTCTTTTCGAAATCTTGCAATATCTCCCAGGCAGCCAGACGCTGCGCGCCTGTTAGTGCAAATGGCAACTGCGCGACGAATTGCTTAACAACCGCCTGGTCAAACGGGATATGCCAACCCTCAAGTTTAGCATTTTCCTGACGGTTTAATTGACTCGCCAGCAGCAGCTCAAACAACTCTTCAAATGCTAACCGTTCATATGCTTTATCGATATCGGCGCTCGTCGTAGGAAAATGTTCGCCCAAAATAGCATCACTGCGTGACAATAACTTTTCGGATGCCACAATCTGCGGCGGCAATGTTTCGGGCAACATTGTAATAAGCGGCCGCAGTTCAGCCAATATCTTACGAACCAGTGGCGTCTTCAGGCCTTTGATCGATCGATACACTGGCAACAACCGATCGGTCTGCACAGGCATGTCGCTTACTTTTTCGGCACTAGGATTTGTCAGTTGATAACGATTAAAATTAAATTCAAACTCCCCAGAAAAAAAGAACTCATCGCCGGCCTTCAGTTGGGTTTCACGATACGGCTGATTAAACCATACGGCCTGCAGCTTGCCACTATCGTCAGCCAGCGTCGCAGTTGTAATGCGCAGTCCTCGTCGAACAGGGCGGGTGGCAATCTTTTCGCAGCGAGCTTTGATCGTCGCTTTTCCAGGCGCAATGTCGATAATCCTGGTGACATGCGAAAAGTCTTCGTGTGCTCTGGGCAGGAACGTAATCAAATCGCCAACAGTGTGAATACCGGCATCGGCAAATTGCTGACCCGTTTTTTCCCCCACACCCTTTACCTTCTCCAGCGGAGACACAAGATTCATACTAATAGTGTAGCAAGTCTACCGACCTACAGCCAGGATACCTTCAAGTACGAAGGCCGTGTCTTGCCACTGTTCGACGGCAATCGTATCAATGCCATACGCTTTAACGGGATAGTCATTGCCACCTTCTTGCAGCTTGTCACCAATAAACAAAATCTCGTCTTTACTGACGCCAAGGACCTCAATCAACTTTGCAATGCCATAGGCCTTATCGATACCAATACGCGTAATATCAACACTGGTTGACCCTCCCAAACGAACCTCTAAATTCGGCAGACGCTCAGCAACAAGAATCCTCAGACGTTCCTTTGCTTCTTGATTCTGCTCAGCCCAGGCATACTTTTCAATCGCTGGCGCTTGTTGACCAAGTGCCGAATACGTCACCTGACTACCACGATCCTCAATAATGTCACCGTATGGCTTTTCAACCCACAACCCGACTTCTTTCGCTGTTTTTTCAAGCACGTCAATGATTTGCCGCTTCTCTTTGCTCGTCAAATCCTCAGCATACTGAATCTTCCATTCACCTTTAATCTGTTCGTATCGATAATAACGCGTACCACAGGTCGGCATTAGGTGCAGCCGAGACAGCTGCTCAGGGCTTGCGTCCAAACGATCAACCACCTGCATTTTAAATTGTTCAAACTTGCCACCAGAAATGATGTTTACCTCATATTCATCAAGTAATTTGATAAGCAATTCGGCCATGCGATCAGAAATCGGTGACTTTGTAACAGCAAGTGTATCGTCAAGGTCAAATGAAATAACTTTTTTTGTCATAAACGCTATTATAACAAATACTTAGCGCACTAAGATAAAGCTGTTTTTGCCTTTTTTGATAAGGCTACGAAGGTTAACGCTATGGTCACTATCGACTTTTTCGCCGCTGACCGATACAGCACCAGATTCGATCAGACGCTTGGCCTCACCATTGCTTGACGCAGCGCCACTTGATACCAAGGCATCAACAATCGTCGTGCCAAGGCCTACTACTGGGATCTCATGCGCTAACAACTCGATATCTTCGTCCAATAGGTCCGCAAAATTCATTTCACCAAATAGCACACGCGATACCGCTTCGGCACTTTGCGCACGGTCACCGCCATGGACGATAGACGTCACTTCGCGGGCCAGAACTTTTTGGGCCATGCGTCGCTGCGGATTTTCGTGTGTATCTCGTTCCAAATCATCAATCGCTTCTTTACTCAGTACTGTAAAGACTTTCAACCAATCAATCACGTCTGCATCGCCGGCGTTCAACCAAAATTGGTAAAACGCATAGACGCTCGTCTTGGCAGGGTCAAGCCAAATCGCACCACCCTCGGATTTACCAAACTTTGCGCCAGTCGTTTTATTGACGACGAGCGGCGTTGAATACACGTGGGCCTCTTTATTGTCCATGCGACGAATCAAATCGACACCAGCAATCGAATTGCCCCACTGGTCGGCGCCGCATAGCTGTAGCGTCACATCATATGTGCGCGACAAATGTACAAAATCATATCCTTGGATCAAAGAATAACTAAACTCAGCGTAGCTAATACCTGATCCATCTGTACCCAGACGTGATTGAACAAACTCGCGGCCAAGCATCTGACTGAGGGGGACGTTTTTACCAACCGTACGCAGAAAATCAATATAGTTCAACTCTTTAAACCAGTCGTAATTATCAACGACCGTAAAGTCTTTACCGGCGAATACTGTCTTGTACTGCGCAGCAATGGCTTGTTTATTATGATCAATTGCCTCTAAGGTCTGCAGATTGCGTTCGTCTTTTTTACCATCAGGATCGCCGATCATACCCGTTGCGCCGCCAACCAGCAAATAGGCATGGTGGCCATGGTCAATGAAGTGTCGCACCATCATGGCAGCGGCAAGATTACCAATCTGCATACTGTCAGCACTTGGGTCGACTCCAAAATAGAATGAGATAGGATCACCGTCTAGGGCCGACATATCAGGGTAGGTTGTCTGGTTGACGAATCCACGCCAGGCAAGTTCTTCGGATAACTTCATTCTTTCTCCTTAGGTGTTAATATCTGTCAGTATAGCAAAAGTTTGGGCTTTACGCGACCAAATTAATGCTATAATAGGAAGTGATATTGCTTATGGGAAACATATAACAGTGGCTAAAAAACCAACTCATTCGCGCAAATTAAGTGTGTACTCTAACCTGTCACACCAGCGCAAAACTAAAAAGGACGCTGCCGCTCGTAAACGTGCGCAGTATTTAGCGACTCTTCCAAAGCACCCAGTTAAACGACTGGCCTACCGTATGCACCCAAAGCGCTTCTGGGCATACTGGTTCAGCAAACGAGGCGCCATTATGGCTCTCAAAGTTACCGGCATTGGCCTACTCCTCCTCGCGCTGATGGTTGGTGGCCTGTTTGCGTACTTCCGTAAAGATCTAGATGCAATTCGTCCAAGCGAGCTAGCAAAGCGCGTACAAACAACTGTTACTAAATATTATGACCGTAATGGTGAACTGTTATGGGAAGACAAGGGTGATGGTGACTATAAGTTAGTTGTTGATAGCAAAGACTTAAGCGACTACTTAAAGAAAGCGACCGTCGCCATCGAAGACCGCGACTTCTACAGCCACAACGGCGTCAGCTTTACCGGGCTGCTTCGTGCGGTCGTTAATAACGCCGGTGGTGGCAACATCCAGGGTGGGTCAACGCTCACCCAGCAATTGGTTAAACAAGTGTTCTTCGCAGATGAAGCCGGCGATCGTGGGCTCAGCGGTGTCCCTCGTAAAATTAAGGAACTAATCCTATCTGTCGAAGTTGAACGCATGTACGACAAAGACCAGATCTTGACACTATATCTTAATGAATCCCCTTACGGCGGTCGTCGTAATGGTGCCGAATCTGGTGCACAAACCTATTTTGGAAAATCCGCCAAAGACCTAACTCTACCAGAAGCAGCCTTACTTGCTGCAATCCCACAAAACCCATCAGTATACGATCCCTACAATACACCTGGTCACGAAGCGTTAATTGCCCGACAGCATCAGGTTCTCGACAACATGGCTGACCAGGGCATGATCAGCAAGGATGAGGCCGATGAGGCCAAGAAATTCCCTATTATTGACAGTATCATTCCCGAATCAACCCAATATGCCGGCATCCGTGCACCGCACTTTGTGCAGATGGTCCGCGGACAACTGGAAGAAGAGCTAGGCAAGGCGACCGTTGGTCGTGGTGGCCTGAGCGTAACGACAACGCTTGACCTGCGCATCCAAACTAAATTGGAAGAGGCGATGGATGACATGTTTGTCCGTTCTGGTACGCCTGCTTACGCTGGATTCACCAATGGTGCAGCAACCGTCGAAGATTCACAAACGGGACAAATCGTCGCTTTGATGGGAAGTCGCGACTTTAACTATCCAGGATACGGTCAGGACAATGCGGCTACCGCTTACATCCAACCTGGATCAACCATTAAATCACTCGTCTATGCACAGCTATTCCAGCAAAAAGCCGCCGGACAAGCAAACTACGGTAGCGGATCAATCCTTAAAGATGAAAACATCGATGCTATTTATGGTGGCAAATTGCAAAACGCCGACCGTACGTTTAAGGGCGACATCCCCATCCGTATTAGCCTTGCAACCTCACGTAACGTCCCGGCCGTTAAAGCAATGTATATATCGGGCGTTGAACCAACACTGAAAACCATCCATGAAATGGGCGCGACCAGTTACTGTACGCAGGGAAGCGAGACACAGGTAGGACTGGCGTCTGCAATCGGTGGCTGTGGTATCAAACAAGTCGACTTGGTTAACGCCTATGCGTCACTTGCCCGCGGCGGTGTCTACAAAGATCAATCATCTGTACTTGAAGTTAAAAACAATTCTGGTGAAGTATTAAAGAAATGGGCAGACGATTCTGCAAAGAAAATTATCGACCCACAATCAGCGTACATTGTCAGCGACATCCTGACTGATGGCGCTGCCAGCGCAGGACTAGGCAGCTACACCGCCAAAGCTATCCCAGGCGTTAAAACCGCAACCAAAACCGGTACATCCGACAAGGGTGGCAATGCAAAGGACATTTGGATGATGAGCTACAGCCCAGCACTCACGATGAGCCTATGGCTTGGTAATCCTGATACGACCATCCTTAAACAAGGAACGTCATCACTTGGTAGCCCAATTATTGCTAAGGTCATGGAATACGCCCACAAGAACGTGTATGCACCTGAAGGCAAATGGAAATCAGGCGACTGGTTTACTGCCCCTGCTGGCATCCAACAAGTTGGCAAAGAACTGTATCCTTCATGGTGGAGCAAGACCCAAGGCCAATCAAATGCAAAACTGACATTCGATAAAGTATCAAAGAAAAAGGCAACCGCCTGTACGCCGGACAGCGCCAAAATCGAACTGGACGTCGTTAAATCGATTGATCCTGTCAGCAAGAAGGATGTCTATACTGGAGTACCTGATGGATACGATGGCAGCAAAGACGATGACGTTCACAGCTGCAGCGACGTTAAACCCGCAGTATCGGTCAGCTGGACGGCTGGGCCAGGTGCAAATAAATATACATTGACCGCTATCGTCACCCAAGGTACCTTTGCACTCTCAAGCGTTGATATCATCGTCGGTGGCACTGTTGTGGCAACCGTCAGCGCCCCTGGACCATATACCTTCGTATACAC
>ERZ724509.432-NODE-432-length-18504-cov-12.803241_pt1 | contig 18504 bp, 17 predicted proteins | sample MGYA00376042_ERZ724509 | MGnify/ENA primary metagenome ERZ724509 (study PRJEB28724, sample SAMN07190887) | wastewater metagenome | isolation source: effluent of sewage treatment plant in Hong Hong | place: USA: Christiansburg, Virginia | collected 2016-03-01 ...
GCCCACACGTACGACCCGATCGTCATGCGGGCCTCGGGGTCGTCGCCGCTCAATAGCATGCACAGCCGATAGTAGCGGCGGCCCTCGTCGCTGCCGGGCTGCAGCCAGCGTTCGACCTGCGTCCAGGTGTCGCCGCTCACTTCGTAGACCGGGCCGGCCGAGGGCGTGGCGGCGCCCCAAACCACACGCGTGATGCCGCCCGCGAGCCCTGCCGGTCGGTCGCGAGCGATGCCGCGCAGGTTGTTGTGCGCGCGCCCGATGACCTCGCGCGGGATCGGATAGTTGCCGCTTGCCCACGCGCCGCCGAAGATCCCGACGCCAACGGCGGTGACGTCCGTCGGATAGGAGGGCGGCGCGTAGCCGACGACCACGCTGATGATCTGCGCGATCTGGCCGAGCGTGCTCGTGCGCAACCAGAGCCGCGCCACCCGGGGATAGTTGTTCGACGTCGGCGTCACGAGCAACGACGTCGTGGTGTAGCTGCTCGACGTGTTGGTGTCCGTGTCGGTGTCGACCGTGCCGCCGTCGTCGACCTCGAAGGTCACCGTCGCGGTGTGCCCGGTCGTGCCGCGCCACCGGATCCGGCAGTAGACCGGGACGTTGTCCTCGTTGGCGGGCAGGTCGATCTCACAGACGACCTGGTCGCTATCGAAGGTCGTCCCGAGCGAACACACGACAGGCCCGAAGATCGGCGGGCCGTATTCGACATAGGCGGTGTCCACGTTCTCGAGGAGCTGGCTCGAGGGCGTCGCATTGCCAGGCAGGCCCGGGCGGAAGACATCAGGGTCGGCGGGGAAGTAAGTCATCAGGTCCCCCAGCGCCGCGTGGGCGAGAAGAAGATGAACGCTGGCTCGATCAACGGGTCGTTCGTGCCGAGCTCGCCGAAGGTCATCAGCGTCTGGTCGTCGGTGACCCAGGCGGGCAGGGCGCCCGCGGTCAGAAGCCAGTCGCCGTCCCCGTCGCCCTGAAGCTCGAGCTGGGCAATGTCTCCCAGGCCCTCGCGACCAGGGTTGTAGATGATCGCCTTGATCGTGCTGCTCGGGGCGAAGCGCGCGTTGTCGCCGCTCTCGGTGCCGAACGTGGTGCCGAGAGCGACGTGATAGCGGATGGTCGTGCCGAGGCAGAGATAGAGCCCGTCGCGCATGAGGCCGGCCCGCAGCATCGTTGCGCTGGCCCGCCCGTCGCGCGGCGTCCAGCGAGTGCCCACGACGCGCGCGGCAATCTCCGCAGGCGCACGCGTGCCCGTCGTCCAGTCGTAGCTTCCGGGGTGCCGCGTCCGGTCGCGCACGATGTCGCCGCCCTGGAGCGAGAGCCACGGCATGACCCGCATCGCGACCGCGCTCTGACCGAGGCCTTTCGCGATGCGCGAGTTGGCCGCGTCCCTGGACACCAGCTCGGACATTCCAGGCGCGCTGAAGTCCTTCGTGACGAGGCCCATGGCCTGAATGGCCGGGACATCTTGCGGGATCACGGTGGGCAGATCGCGGGCGATCCCGGAGCGCGCCACGCGTACTTCGGTCGGGTTCTCGACGGTGTCGGGCTGGCCGATGCCGCCCATCTCGACGTCGCTCGGGAGCAACGTCACGTCCAGGTCGGCCATGGTCGCGGGCAGCGCGGGATCTGTGCGCACGAGGGTCAGCCGGTAGCCGCCGTCGTCGAAGCGACGTTGCGTCAGGCACAGCCCCTGGAGCGCGAGCCACCCGCCCATGAGGTCCTCGAGCGAGGCGCGGCCGTCGCTGTAGATCGCGACCGACTCCTCCATGAGCTCGATGCGATTGAAGCTCGCTTCGTCGATGAACTCGGCCGGGATGCCGTAGCCCTGGCCAATGCCGAGCGTGTCATAGGTGCCGCGCGTGCCGGTGCCGCTCGACTGCAAGAGCGTGAGCAAGACCTCCTTCGGAGTGCCGACGTGGCCCGACACGAACTTCAGCTCGGCGCCAGCGCCCATGTCGACGATCGCCGTCGCGTCGACGCCGCGCTGCGTGATGTGCAAAAGGCGGACGTTCTCCTGGCCCGACGCGCCCGGCAGCACCTCGTCCCATGCGATGAGCTCCTTCGCGCCGTCCACCTCGAGCATCGCAACGCCGGTGTCGGGGACGGTCAGATCGGCGTAGCCCTCGCCGCTGGTCTGCACGACCGGCAGCCACGAGCCCGCGGGATAGGACAGGACGATGCCGGGCCATCCCTCGGTGAAGTGCCAATTCGGCTCGTTGTTGAGGCCCTTCTTTCCCTCGCGGTTGTTGGGCGAGAGCCAGTACGTGCCCGCGCCCTCGTGCACCATGAGCGACAACGTTGTGACGTTGTAGCCTCCACCCGCGTTGTACGGGATCTTGATCATCAGACTGCCGGGCAGGGTCGCGCGCTGATTGTCGCTGTTCATCCCCGTCTGCAGTCCGGACACGTCGACGAAGAGCCCGGCCGTGTACCAAGGCTCAGCCGACAACTCATTGTCGAGCGCGGTCTGGACGAGCCGCGCCCACGCCGCGATCGTCGATCCGTACGGGTCGGTGTCCTGATTGGGGACCGTGTAGGTGAAGGTTCCACCGCCGCCGCCCGTGTACTCACCGTGCACGGTGATGTTCGAATCGCGCGTCACGACGATCGGCTGGTCCGCGAAGCTCCACGCGCTCTCGACGTCAGGCGTCACGACTTTGACGCCGAGTTCGTATCCGATCTGCTTGGCGGGCATCCGGCAGAGCGGCAGCGCCCGGAGCTTCATCCCGAACTCGCTCTCCTTCGGTTGCTTCTCGAGGAACCCGCGCCAGACGATCTTGTGGAAGGCGCCCTCGAACCACGTCGTATCGAGGGCGCGGCCCTCGGGCGAAAGGAGGTGCACGTGCACGGTGACGTCGCGCTGCGCCCAGATCTCCGGCGTGTCCGTGATGTTCCCGAATGCGCTCGGGCTGTTCGCGCGGTAGTTGTACTTCAGCCCGTTGCGCACGAGCCCCTCGAAGGTGTTGTCGTTGGGGATACTCCCAATCGTCATCGTCTCGCGGCCGATATACGCCCGTTGGCCAGGCACCCAGCCGGCGGTGCTGTCGACCGAGGCCTCGACGGCGTCGACGTCGGATCCAAGCTCACCCACGAGCCGCGCTCGCAGCGCCGGCACCTTGAACAGCGTCGTCGTCAGCCCGAGCTCCTCGAGCGCTTCCCACGCCACCACGACGTCGACCGCGTCGCCGCGCGCGAACCCGGTCTCGCGGTCGAGCTCGAGCGTGAAGGCCGAGCCGTCGTCGAAGAGCAGGCCCGGGCACGCGAGCTCGTGCCCAGCAGGCAACGCCATCGTGGTCTCCGCGTTGCTCCGCAAGGGGTTCGCCTCGGGGAAGAACGTGACGAGCCCTTGGACCTGGAACGCCACGACATACTTCGCACCGTTGGCGAGCAGATAGTCGAAGGTGCCGGGGTACATCGTCGCGCGGCCCATCAGTAGACTCCCTTCGCGACGAGGAACGAGGCCCGGTAGAACTGGCGCACCGTCGGTTCTTCCCAGTCGCCCGACTCGAAGCCGATCAGCTGGCCGTCGATGTAGCCGGTGTCGCCAGGCGACCACGCCTGCGCGAAGCCGCTGATGTGCTCGCTCAGCGTGTACGGGCTGACCATGACCCGCCCGCCCATGCCGTACCCAACCTTGAGCGCGCGCATCGCGGGCGCGTCGAGCAGCACATTGAAGCGCCAGATATCACCCTTGCCGTACGGGTCGCCGTGCCCGCGCCGAAACGTGGCGAGCTTGAAGCTCCGCTCCTTTACCCGGTCGACCTTCTGCATCTCGCAGTGCTGCAGCGCGATCGCGAGAGGCGACGGGCAGCGCGATACGAACTCGGTCGCGGCCGCCTGGGTCTCACCGCAATCGAGGTCGAAGCCGAGCGCGAAGAGCAAGCGATCGACCGCGGTCAGCGTCTCCGGTGAGCCGCCGTAGATCCGGAGTGTGCCGAGCGACGCGTTCGCGACGCCGACCAGCCAGCCGCCGGGCAGTGGCGACGCGTTCAGGTCCGCGATCATCTGCGTCAGCGTCATCATGGCGTAGGCAGAGCGGATGGTGACGGGGTTGGACCCGATCCGGAGCGAGCCGCCGTAAGCGTAGTTGTAGTAGCCGTAGAGCCAGTTGACCCCCGGCAGCCATGTCGGATAGGCGCTCACCCCGACACCGCCACGACCGAGGCCGACAGCGTCGACTTCGTCGGGTCCTTGCCCCATGGCTCGCGCGCGACGCCCTGGATCCGCACCCGCGCCGCGCATGCGCCACCAAGCGCGACGTCCCACGTGTCGGCGTCGAGCGTCTCGATCAGCGCGACGAGCTCCACCTGCGTGCCCCAGAACCGAACGGTGCCCGAATCCTCCTCGTGCTGCAGGCCCACACCGCCGGCGACCTGGTCGGGCTCTGCCTGCGTCACCCCGCCGCCGCGCGCGACGCCCTCCGCGCCCGAGAGCGAGATCCCGAGCGACGGCACGACGACCAGGTGCAGTACTGCGGCCGCGGTGTATGCGAGCTGGCCGGCGTAGATCCCCGTGAGGCCAAGGCGGGTGCGCACCGTGCCCGACAGCACGAGCTCGAACGGGACCGTGCTGGAGATCGTGACGACGCCTGCCGCGTTGACCGACCACGACCAGTCCCCACCGCGGCGCGAGCCGGCGCGCACGATGCGGTCGAGCACTTCGGCCGCCGACGTCGTCGACGCCGGCGTGATGGTGTAGGTCGCGTCGCCGACCGCGACGACGATGTCGCCGGTCCAGCCGTCGCCCACCTCGGCGATGAAGCTCACCGGCCACGACGTGCCAGGCGCTGGCCCGGTCTCGAAGAACCACCGCGCCATCGCAGTCGCGAGCGTGCGATCGCCGTCGGGGGTGAGCGCCTCTCGGGACGTCCACGTGGACCCGATCAGCGCGCCGATGCCGGGGGTGTGCGCCACGCGATCACCCCTGGGTCCAGGCGACCGACGCGTCGATGTTGCACGCGCCCGTCGTGCTCGGCCGCCACAAGCAGAACGGCACCGTGCCGTTGTACATGCGCGGCTTGGCGAGCTGGAAGATGTCCTTCGACGTGGTGCGCTCGGGCCCGATACCGATGCGGCCGAGCACGCGATAGGCGACCATGTGGATCGTTCCGCTCACGTAGGTCGTGCCGAGCGTGAGGCCCTGGATCGACTTCACGCCTACGTCGCCAGCCTGGAGCTGGAACGGCACGAAGGTGCCCGCGACGGCCGACGCCGGGAACGAGGCCATGGTCGCGGTGCGGGTGTTGACGTTCGCGCTCGAGGTGTAGCGCATCGTCGTGTTCGTGACCGCGCCGCCGCCGGTGACACCCGACACCTCGAGGCCGACCATGATGCCACGGCCGGCGGTCGCGCCGTCGAGATCGCGAGCCGGCCACGCCGGCGATGTGATGCCCTGCTCGGTCGTGGTCGTGATCCCGATCGACCCGTTGTGCCAGAGCCGATCGCAGATCAACAGCGTGCCCGCGACAGTCGCCGCGCCCTCGAGAAGCGCGAGATGCGAGTTGCCGGACACGGGATTCGTGAACGGGATCTGGCCAGCGTACGTCGTGAGCGCCGCGCCGTTGAGGCTGCTGGGTGCTGCCGCCGCGCCCGGCATGCCCGAGGTATAGAACAGCGAGTGCAGGATGCCGGCGGCCTCGAACGCCGTGACGACCTTGAAGATCGGCTCGGGGTTCTGCATGCCAGCCTGCACCAGGTCGAGCGTCGTCGTTGCCATGGTCAGAACCTCCGCCGGTGCATGCCGGTCCATCGCAGCGAGTCGGCCGTGCCGCTCGCCGTCTTCGCCACGTCCGCACCCAGTCCGTAGACGATGCCCTCGCCGTAGTGGTGAACGACCGACACCCGGGTGTCGGCCTGCTGCGAGCTCACCGTGCGCTGGCCGAAGTTGCCCTGGATGACGTTGCTTCCGGTCGAGCGACCCGCGCCACCGCCGCCCGCGCCCGAGCTCGCCGACGCACCACCGCCCGCGGCGACACCGAAGAACGCGGCCGCCGCCGCCGCGTGCCCGATGCCGGCCGGGATGTTGCCCGAGGCGAACGACGCGATGGACGCGGCCGACTCGAAGCCGCCCTCGACGGCCGCTTGCGCTTTCTTGTCGGAGATCGCGCCGGCGACCGCCGAGCCAATCGACCCGAGAGTGCCAGAGACAGCATCGCCGAGTGATTCCTGGCCGCGCTCGTAGTTCGCCCAGATCCCCGCGGTCTCGTCGACCGACTGCGCGAGCCCGCCGAGGCGACCGGACAATGCCTGAAGAGGCGCGTCTGCATCGCGCGCATAGTCGCCGATTTTCTCGATGCCCTTCGCCCGCCTCTCGAGCGCGTCGGCGGCATCCTTGTCCGACTTGGACTTGGCATCCTTCGCGGCCTTTGCCGCCTTCTCGATGCTGTCCTTCTTCTTCTCTTCGGCCTTTGCCTCGGCCTCTCCAACGCGCACGACTTCGGCAGAGAGCTCGAGCTGCGCCTGGAGATCGAGCTTCCGCCGCATCAGCTCGTAGGTGGAGCGCGCAATGCGCTTGGCCGACAGGTCCGCCTCCAGGCGATAGCTTTCCAAGGCGAGGCCCGCCATCTTGCGCTGATGCTCGTCCTCGTATTGCGCCTCGAACTCGAGCAGCTCGACCTCGCGGCGAATGCCAGTTTCCTTGTCTGCTAGCTCTTTGGCCTCGCGCTCGGCCTTCTTCTTGGCAGATTCGCCGGCCGCGGCGCCGCGATTCCTCGCTGCCTCCAGCTTCGCGAGACGCTCCTTTTCCTTCTTCTCGATCTCTTTGCCCGCCTCCTCGGAGCTCTGGTCGAGCCCCAATGCCTTGAGGGGATTCCACGAGATATTGCCAAGAGACTTGGCCAGCGCCGACCCAACACCATCTGCGAACTTGCTGGCACTCTCGAGACTGGAGCTGAGATCCCTGGCCATATTCTTTGCGGTTTGCAATGGCCAGTTGGCGCGCTCCTGAGCGTCAGCAATAAGCCGAAGCGCCTTCTCTTCGGCCGCGCGGGTGCGCGCGAGGTCCGCGACCAGTGGGTTCAGCTCTCGCTGGATCTCGAGGATGTTCGCGGAGATGATCTGCTCAGAGCTCGCAGTGAGCATGCCGCGCTCTCGGTCCCGCGCCATGTCCTCCTGGGCTTTGGCAATTCGAGTGCTGAGATTCAGGGCCACGCTGTCGCGCGCCGATGCCTCCTGGTGGAACTCGAGGTAGAGCGTCTTGAGTTTCTCGAGGTCGTCACCCGCCTCGGCAATCTTCCGCTCGTCATCGCCAAGCAGGTTCAGATCGAGATCGCGGCCTCGCTTCTCGAAGTCTGCGAGCAGCTCGTTGAAACGCTCTTGGGTAGCCTTTATCGGCTCGAGGACGTCCTGATAGGAGTTGAGACCCCCGACCAATTCGATGATGCCGCCGACCGCGGCGACGGCCGCCCCCGCAAAGCCCGCGATGCCGACGACCTTGTTCAGGAACTCCATTCCGCGGCTCGTGCCCTCGACGCCGCTCTTCAATTTCCCCAGGGCGCCGACTTCCTCAGCAGTCGCGCCGGCCGCTTCGCGCGCCGCCTGTACGGCTTTGCGGCGTGCCGCGGCGGCGGCCTCGCGGGCGTCGACCTCCGACCGCAGCGCCGAGCGCGACTTCTCAGAACCGCGCGCGAGGACGTCGGAAATATCGCCGTCTTCTTTGCCCGCGGCACTTGCCGATCGGATCCGGTCCTCGGTCTTCTTCAGCTCGCCCTGAACCGCGCGCAAGGTCGCCGTCGCGCGGTCTTGCGAGTCCGCGATGAGGTCGAGCTTGATGGAGCCGGCGACTGGCACTCAGGAACCCTTTGCCGCTTCCGCGGCCATTGCCTTTTCAGCCCGGTACGCGCGCCAGAAGCGCGGCACCCAGGCGGCATATCGTTGTGGCCAGCCGGAGAGAGGGCAGACCTCGGCGTTGCTCTCCAGCATCCGGATGACCCGCAGCTCCCCCGACTCGATGACCGCCCGCACGGGACACGTCGGCCAGGCGACCTCGCGCAGCTTCATCGCGTGCGCGGCGCACTTCGCCGGGTCGTGGTTGCATTGGCTGAAGTCGTTTCTCGCGCATGGCGGCAGGGCTCCGAGCGACGCGAGGAAGGGCAGCCAGGGGGCGAGCCTTACTCGCTCGAGTCCAAAGGGATGGCGTGTCCCGTGCTCTCCTCGAGCACACACTCGCCGAGCGGCTCCAGGTGGACGGCGTGCATCCGGGAGAGGGCCACACGCACTTCGCGCGGGGTCTGGGCGTCGATGCGCTCGCCCTTCGCCGTGAGGCCGGTGATGGACGTCACGCCTAGGTGCGCGGCCTTCACGTAGGCCGGCCCGAGCGCGGCGCGATCGAGGGCGGGGAGTCCGCCCGTGCACTGCAGCTGCTCCTCGTCGTTGAGCGGCCGATACGTGATGCGCAGCGCATCGGGCCCGACCTCGTCGCAGTCCTCGATCTTGAGCCAGCGGATCGGTCGACGCTTCTCGCGCGCCGCAGGCTTTCCCGCCTCCAAGTCCGCTTTGCTCTGCTCGACGAACTTCAGGCGCACGGCGCTGTCGGCGCTGCACACGCGCGTCGTGCGGTCGTCGAGATTGATCATCGAGAGTGGCACGGCAGACTCCTCAGCCAGTCATGAAGCGGAACGGCGAGCCCGACGCGTTGGCGCCGGCGGTCTCGGTCTGGGGGATGCGGCACTTGTAGGTGTTCTTCCGGACGATGAAGCCGCCCATCGCTTCGTCCTTCGAGACGACCTCGGCCATGTAGGTCGGGATGAAGCAGCCCGCGGCGCGACCCGGGATGGTGCACAGGTCGAGCTGGAAGCCCGTCGTGATCTCCTCGCCTGGCGGGGTGATCACCGAGTAGTCCGTGAGCAGGTGCGTCACGGTGACCTTCACCTCGCGGTCGCACATGAGCCACTTCGCGAAGCCGCCGATCCCGTGCGTCGCCTGCATGTCGGCGGTCATCTCGATCTCGACCTGCGGGATCGTCGTGAGCGTGCCGCCGTAGCTGATCGAGGCGCCGTTGGCGACGTCGAGCATCGGGAGGTTCGGGTACTGCTGCGCGTACTGCGCCGGCGTCCACGTGCCCGCCTTCGACCAGTAGCCGAACTTCGTGCCGTAGACGGCGTTGATGAGCTGCCCGCCGACGCAGGTCAGCTTGACGCTGTTGCACACGCCATCGCGCGAGCGCAGCACGGCGCCGCCGTCGGACTGGCCCAGCGCGACCTGTGCGGTGAACGGCACGGGCTGGCCGAGCGACAGCCAGTGCGTCAGCCCGCCGTAGCTCACCGAGCCGTTCGTCGGCACGCCCGGCAGGTTGATCCACGGCACGATCGCGTCAGGCGTCGAGGCCGTGTCGACGGTCTTGATCCAGACGATCTTGCGGCCACTTGCGGCCGCGACGACCGCGAGCAAGACCGCCATGCCGGACCATCCGGTCGACAGGTCGCCGTCGGTGTACTTCACCGAGCTCACCGTGTGGCCGCTGCCCGGTAGCGCGGCCTTGTAGCCGATGGACGCGGACGACCCGAGGCACGACTTCAGGAGCAGGGAGCGCGGGGTAACGCTGGGGTTCGCCGACGGCGTCGTGAGCGACTGGCCTTCGAACACCTGCTCGAGCTGGAGCTCGCTGCCCTCGCGCGAGCCGGGCTCGATCAGGTGCGAGTGGAAGCCGCCGCGGAAGGCTTCGACCTTCAACGCCTCCTGGACGAACTCGGGCACGAAGGCCTTGCAGCTGATGTGGTCGGCGTCCGCGAAGGACGTCTCTTCGACGCCGAAACCGCCCGCCTGCTCTTTCAGCCACACGCGCCCGATGGTGTTGGGAAAACCCATGTCAGATCCCCGTGAGGTTGTAGGTTGCGGCGAAGCTCACGGCGCACACGATCTGGCCGGGCACATCGTCCTCGGCGGGGACCCAATCCCCAATCTCGGAGCAGCCGAAGAAGTCGGAGTGGAGCGACGCGCCGATCCCGCGAAGCCACGCCAGCACCCGCTCGCCGTCGCTGATGATGCGGCGGCGGAGCTTGGGCCCATCGGCGTAGTAGAAGCGGAGCTCGAAGACGGTCGTGACCGTGCGCGCCTCGAAGGTGACCGACGCCTTGAGCGGCCCCTGGATGAGCTCGAAGACGCGGTCGGGCTTGACGTTGCCGTCGTCGCTCTCGCCGTCGTCGTCGTGCGAGAAGCGGTCACCGAACTTCGCGAGGTCGTCGGGCTCGATGCCCTCGACGCCCGTGATGATCAGGTCCTGGAGCTCCTCGCCGCGCATGTCAGACCCGCTCGACGGTGACGTTGTGCGAGCCCGTGACCTCGCCGTCGCCGACGCCGTTCGACTCGTCGCGGTCGACCCACACGCCGCCGATCGCGTCGCGGCACGCGGCCTTGAGCCGGATCTCCTGGTCGCTCTGGAACGTGGCGCCGTCGAAGCCGGGCGGGACGCGGCCCATCGCGGCGAGCGCGAGGCGGCACGCAATCTCACCAGCCGCCCGGAACGCGTCCTGGTCGCCGATCCAGTGCGGGTAGTCCTCGTCCTTCGTGAGGATGGTGCGCACCCGGTCGGTCGCATCCTCGGCGACACGCAGCCAGGTGGCATAGCTCTCTCGCGCGGCCCACGACGCATGCGAGGAGAGCGCCATGCGCTTCGCATCGTCGGGCGTCACCGGCGCGCGGAACTGCATCGCGACGACGTGCAGGACCTGGCGATAGCCGCGCACCTCGTCGGAGCTTGTGACCCGCCAGTCGAGGCGGAAGTTCTTCGCCCGCGTCGCGAGCTGCGCGCCCGGGATCGCGACCGTGAACCGAAGGCCCTTGATCGTGTCGGCGATCGCGGGCGTGCTGGTCGGCGGCGTCTCGAGGCGCACGACGAGGCCGTTGATCTCGGCGAGTCGAACCTTCGACGCCGACCCCAACCCCGAGCCGTACCAATACTCGCGGCCCACGACGAGGCCCGTCACGGCGTTGAGCGTGAGCACGTCGGGGCTCGACCCAACCGCGGTGACGGCCAGGTCGACGGTGTCGGGCACGGCGGTGAGCGTCGCCTTGAGTTCGCCGTTCGGACCGCGCAGCTCGACCTCAGCCGAGGCGCCGCGCACGTCGGGGGTGAGGGCGACGCTCTGCGTCAGGGCCTGCTGGGCAGGCGTCTGCGCCTGAAGGAGTTCGATTGCCATGGCCGCACCTCAGTCGTTGGTGCAGCCGAAGGCGCCGTCGGGGGTGCCGACGCCGTAGAAGGCGTAGCCCATGACCACGGTGACCGTGTCGATGGCGCCGCCGTTCTCGCTGTCGGTGTACATCTTGGGCGCCATGCGCTCCCAAGCACCGAAGGCCTGCTCGTCGGGGATCTGGGTGCCGATGATGACGTCGTCGGCGTCGTCGAAGTAGGGGTTCTCGACGTAGGTGATGTTGTCCTTCGCGACGATGTTGACCTGCTGCTGGTCACTCGTCAGCGCCGAACGCGTCGCCTGGATCACCGCCTCCTCGTTGTCGGGGTGGTACTCGATCGTGTAGCCCGCGCCGGTCAGGTCGTAGACCTGGCCCTGGTAGTTGGTCCACGTCTTCATGCCGTTGCGCATGGTGATGTGGGTGGCGCGGTCGTAGTTGCCCGAGACCTTGTTCGAACGGGTGCCGCTGGCGCGCTCGTGGTCGGTCGCGAACAGGGCCTTGGTGCCGTGCACCATGTTGGTCGTGAAGGCCGCGGCCTTGATGGCGGCGGCCGCCTCGCTGATGGTCGACGCCGCGCTGAAGCCGAGCTTGCGCATGCAGCCTTCGCGGTAGCCGTCGACCTCGTCCGGGGTGAACGGGTCGAAGCCGATCTTCGCGACGTACGCGACGTAGGTGTGGGTCTGCGGATCCATCGCGGTGAACGCGCTGGCGTTGATGGTCGCGGACTTATCCCAGGTCGCGTAGTTGCCGAGGCCGGTGTACGGCGCGTCGACGACCGCGGCGGCCTTGTCGTAGCGCCACCGGAACGTGCGGGTCCACGCCTGGTTCTTCACGTCGACGTGATTGCCGGCGCCTTCGATGAAGGCCTTCGTGAGGACGCGCTTGACGTTGCTGATCGAGAAGGCTGCGGTTGCCATAGACGAGACCTCGAAGTAGCGGCGCTCACGAAGAGCGGCAGTTCGATTCGCCTAGTACCGACGACCTCCGAAAACCGAACACTCAGCGCTCAAGAGGTGTCCCTGCCTCGCTCCCAACTCACACTGGAAGAGCCTCACACGAGGAACGAACACCCGGGAGGGAGGCAGGGACGGGGGATCAGCTGCGGGGAAGGTCCCGCATCGCGGCGGCGAGCTCGCCGTCGAGGACATTCAGGCCGCCGGTCGACGAACCGATCTTCAGCGCAACGTGGACCTTCGCGCCGGGGCCGATGGATGAGCGCAGCTTGTCCTCGATCTCGGCCTGCGCCTTGCCGTGCAGGCGGTTGATTCGCGCGCGCGTCCGCACCGCCTTGTCGCGCAAGAGGTTCATGTGCGCCTGCGCCGATGCGCAGTAGATGATGGCGCGCTCGCCGTCGGCTTCGTAGCCCTTGCCGATGGCCCGCACACCCTTGGGCGCGGGGACGTAGCCCTTCTCGCGGAGGATCTGCGCCTTGAGCTCCGCACGGGGATCGCCCTTCAGGCCCACGCGCACGAAGTGGAAGTTGCGTTCCGCGAGCGCCGCCGGCACGCCCGAAAAGCGGCCCGTCTGCACCTGGTCGCGCACGAGCGACACCGTCTCCTGGAAGATCAGGTTGCGCCGCGTCGACTCGGCTTCCATCGCCGCGACGTCGAAGTCGACGCTGCCTTCGGCGATGAGCGGCGGGCGGGGCGCCTCGGGCTCGACCGTCTTGTTGACGGACAGACCGGCCGCGGCGGCGCGCGCCTCGAGCTCGGCATTCCTCGCGCGCATCGCGTCGAGGTCCGACTTCACCGCGAGCAGCTCGACCTCGGCGCTGTTGTCCTCGATCGGCTCCGTCGCGTCGGGCGGAGTGGCCGCGGGTGCCGCGGTAGGGTTCTTCGGGGGTGCCATGGTCATCTCCGTTTTCAGGACGCGAAGTCCGACTTCTTCGTGGCGGCGATCATCGACAGGGCGGCCTTGCCGCCGAAGATCTTGCGGTCCAGGTTCTCCTTGCCGCCGACGATCTCCGCGACGATCTCGTCGGTGTTGAGGACGGCCGCCGGCGCGGGCCCGCGGAAGAACGTCGAGTTGGCCTCGCGCCACTTGTTGATGGCGGCCTTGCCGGCGTCGGTGCGTGCGTCGACGTCGCCGATCGCCGCAAGCTGGGCGTCGAGCTGCTCATCGGTCATCGGCAGCGCTAGCGTCATGTCGCGCACGTACTTCCGACGCTCGACCGCGCGCTCGCGACTGAGACCGGTGCGGGTCTGCTCGAGGAACTTGTCGAGCTCGGCACCTCGCGTCGCGAGAGCTTCGCGCTCCGCCTTCATCGCGGCGATGAGCGCCTTCGGGTCGTCGTCAGTCGCAACCGCGGTGGTCGCGGCCGTGGTTGCCGCAGTCGTCGTGGCGGCTGCTGCCGTCGTGCTGGCCGCGTTGGTCGCGGTGGTCGCGGCCGTCGTCGCCTCGGTGGTGCCGCCAGCGGCTTCGCCCTCCGGAGCCATCGGCACGTGATGGCGGAAGCCTCGCGTCGGGTAGCCCGGCGCGCTCGTCGTCTTGTAGACCTTCATCAGACTTTCACCCCGCCCCCGGTGAGGAGGCTATTGACGCGGCGATTGACCCGCTTGGCCCCGGCGAGCGCCGACGCCTCGAGCCCCGCCAGCTCCAGGCTCTTCAGGATCCCGGCCGGCACCTCGCGCACGAGGAAGTCGGACGCGAACTGGATCTCGGCCGGGCTCGGCTGCATGGGCGACATGCGCTCGGTGCGGAAGGCGAACTGCGCGACCTTCTGGTTCGAGTAGGCCTTGCCGCTCTTCGCGCGCCCGTACTTCGCCCGGCGGAGCTTGCTGTTGTAGGCGATTGTCACGCGCGTCGCCGACCCGGCGTTGACGCCCTCCGAGTCGCGGAGCTCGCCCGTGAGCATGAAGCGCTTCTGGTCGCCGGTGACACCCATCGCCTCGCGCCAGTGTGCGAACGATGGATAGGCCGAGCGGCCCGCGAACTTCCCCTTCGTGCACTGGATGACCCGATGCAGCGGAGGCGCGGGCTCGCCGACCCGAGTCCAGTAGAAGCGATCGCCGCGCACCGGCGGCTTGCGCTTCGACTTGTAGGACGACCACGGCGCACCGTCGGCCGCCAGGCCGTCCTCGTGCACGCGCGTCCGGATCATCACAGCGAGCTCCTCACCGAGCCGGAGCACCGGGAGGATGTTCGTCTTGATGTCGTCCCGAAGGTTCGACTTCACCGTGCCGACGATGCGGATCATGCGGCCACCGGCGGCGCCTTCGGCTCCTCGGCGCGAGGTTCGAAGCCCTTGAGCGCACCGAGTGCCGCGTTGACCTGAGCCGCGTCCGCTTCAGGGAACGCCATCGTGATCGTTGCGCGCGCGGTCTCTGGCGGCAGGAGCCCGGCCGCGACGTCCGCGAGCAGCTTCGCGAGCGCCAAGATCTGCGCCCCGTTGAGCGCCGTCTTCTGCACGTCGTCGGTCGGTGTCGTCGGCTTCGCCGCGACCTTGGCGTCGACCGGCTTCGCGTCGGGCACCCCCGGTGCGACCGGCACGTCGATAAGGCCAGCGGCGATGCGCAGCTTCCGGAGCTCGCCCTGGTCTTTGATGTCCTGGGTGACCCGCTTCTTCGCCTCGTCGTACGAGCAGCGGTCGCGCTTCTGCCGCTCGCGGATCTCCGACGACTGGCCGTGCGAGATCCGGAGCTCCATCGCCTGCTCCGCCTGGAGCTCGTTTTCCGGGAGCTCGGGCGGGGCGTAGGTCACGATGAGGCGCGCGGCCGGCAGCACCTCGACGCCGCGGAGGTGGCGGAGCCACGCCCGCATGAGGTCGTAGATCCGCTGTTCCGCTCGAGCGAGCTGAACGAGGTGGCGCTTGCGCAAGCCCTCGCGGTCCGCGATCTCAATCTTCTTGCCCTCGGCCGTGATGGCCGTCGAGCGGATGAGCACCGCCGGGTTGCCTTCCTGCGACGCGGTCGCCATCCGCGTGTAGGCCTCGAGCGAGTCGCGGCCCCCAGCGATGTCGGCGTTGCTCCCTTTGCAGTCGAGCTCCGACTCGGTCTCGGTGAGCTCGATGATGGTGCCGAAGCCCATCTTGATCTTGCCGGCGCCGACCCCGAGCTTCTTGCCGACCCACTGGCCGAACATCTGATGGCGCACGCCCTCGCCGATGTCGGTGTTGCCGGCATCGAGGGCCCGGGCCTGCCAGAGCAGATCCTCGCGCGCGTCACTCCAGAACGACCCGGGCTGTGGCGCGGCCCAACGCAACACGACCGCGGGCACCTCGCCGAGCGGGTTCGACGACTGCGTCTCGTCCCTGCGCGGCCAGATCGGCTTGCCGGCCAGATCGCCGCCGGCCACCTCCCATGTCGCCGAGGTCGGCGTGATGAGCGCCACGCCGTCGAACGTACCGGTCACGACGTCGCCGCCGGGTAGCGGCATCTGCACCCGCCACGCGGTAACGTCGCGTTCGTCCTTCGACCGCGGCCGCTTCTTGAGCTCGACCGCCTGCTGATGCGCCGGGATCGTGTTGCACTCGACCGACAGGATCGTGCCGCCGTCCGGCAACCGGCGCTCGACTGGCTCGACGAACACGACGCCGTTGCCGCAGCTCGAGGACTCTTCGTGCGCTGCGAGCAACGCCGGAGTTACGCCGGCCTCGGCTCGAGTCTCGTCGATGAACTTGACGGCCTTCTCGTCGAGCGGCGCCCCGGTGACCGGGTCGACGTAGGCGATCGAGGGTTCATCCGCGTACGGCGTCGCGATCTGCCGCGACAACCACGGGATGAACGCGACCGGACGCGGGCTGTAGTTGGTCCAGGTCGTCGGGTAGACGCGCGCGAGCTCGCTGAACGTGTCGGTCAGCTTGCCGCGGAGACGCGTGTAGAGGGCCGCGCTCGTTTCGCGCCAGAGCTCGCCGCCGGCCCGACGCTCGGGATCGTCAGCGATCGTCGACGGCAATGCCACCATCGAAGTCGGGCCGCTCTTCCTCGTCGGTGCTGAAACCACGCTCGCCTAGTACCGACGACGCGGCTACGCCGAACGCGGTTTCAGCGACTCCAGGATGTCGCCGGCGTTGCCGCGCTGGATCTCGCGGCTGATGAACGCCTTGGCCCGCTCGAGGCCGACCAGCTTCGCCCAGTAGGCGACCGCGTCGAACATGTGGTCGAAGGTCCCATCTTTCGCCACCACATCCAGATAGGAGTTCCGCAGGCGGTCCCACTCCCATTGCACGTTGCCGAACATCCCGTGCACGCCCCGGATCGGCGCCGTCGGGCCGCGCAGCCCCTGCCACACGAGCAGCTTGGGCACGCCGTCGATCGGCTCCATCAACCGCTGCACCGCGCCGATTGAAGCCTTGCGGCTCTGCTCGGCGACGGTCTCCGCCTCGCGCACGATGGTGTGAGGGAACAGCCGCTTGAACAGCTTGATCTGGTCGGGGTCCGCGCGGTCGACGCCGGCGAACTCCGGGTCGCGCTTCATCGCGTTGCAGATCCGGCGCACCATCTCGAGCTGCCGCTCGGGCGGCATGTCGTCGGGCACATACTCGTGCACGATGCTGGCGCGGCCATCGCCCAGGATCTGGATCCAGACGTAGGCCGGCTTGTGCTGGCCCCAGTCGATCCCCATGTCGTACGGCTTCGTCGGGTCGTAGCCCTCGATGCGCGCATGCCGATCGCCGTAGCAGGCCAGCGCCTTCGCGGTCCGGTGGATGACCGGATAGCCCTCGATTTCCCTGAGGTATTGGGAGAGCGAATAGCTCGCGATGCCGGCGAGGAAGTCGGGCGGCAGGGTGAGGTTGTCGAGCGTGCGCGCCCGGCCGAACCACCACGACCGCAGCATGCGCGACCGCAGGACCGGGTCGGCGATCTTCAGCGCCGCCAGCCGCTGGATCGCCCAGTGCTCGATCGTCGACCCGGCGTACTGGTACGGCGTCGTCGTGACCGTGAGCTGGCGGACGTACGCGAGCGCGGCCGACAACCGACCGATGAGCGTGTCGAGCGCGTCCATCGGGCTCTTCGCGTAGTCCGCCTCGTCGAACTCCACGTCGCCGAACTCGAAGCCGCGGAGGTTGGCGATCTTGTCCGCGCTCCGGAAGAACACGCGCCCGCCGCAATGCAGGTCGGCGCGCAGGATGCTCCAGTTCATCCGGCGCATGAGCGGGTAGCCCGACTCCGCCATCTGTGTGGCGCGCTCCATCCACTTCGGCAGGAGCACCTCGCGGACCTGGTCGTAGGTCGGCGCGATCATCAGGTGGTCGATGGCCGGGTTGACGGTGTGGAGCTCGACGCCCTCGGCCGCCATGAACACGGACTTGCCGGTCCGGATCCCCGCCGTCTCGAGCTTGTTGGTGCGGACGTTCGGATCCCCGCTGTCGGCGAGGTGCGCGCGGATCTGCCAGGGGAACGGGTCGTAGTCCGTCGTCGCGCACAGGAACTGCAGCCACTTGCGCCGGTCGCGGGACTTGCCGAGCGCGTGCCGCATCTCGAGCCACGGCATGAACCGGACCCGGGGGTTGACCCGCTTCCCCTGCGACTCGGTCGTCGGCCGGAGCTCGTTCTCGACCGGGCCGACCTCGTCGGGTTCCTCGGCCGGCGCACCCGCCGTGATGAACTTGGCGACCCCGTCGGGGCCCAGCCGCGCTGCGTTGAAGTCCTCGCCCGGCGTCATTTCGGCGCCGGCGTGATGCTGGCGCGCGCCGCGTCCCGGTAGCGCTCGGGCAAGTCTTCGATGACCGGCTCGGCCAGGACGTCGTCACCCTCGTCCGCCGGGCGCGTGAGGTTCTCGAGCTCGAGGCCCTCGGGCACACGGACGTTGCGGGCGTTGACGCCGCCGACGGGCCCACGCTCGACGATGATGCGCATGACCTGCTTGCGCGACTGCAGGCGGGTCGTGATGAGGCGCTCTTGGAAGCGCTCGGTGGCGGTCGCCACCATCTTGCCCATGTCGGCGTGCTCGGCCAGCTCGAGCCAAACCAGGTCGTCGAGCTCGAGCGACCCACCGCGCATGAGGTTCTCGACCTCGAGGCGGACGTCGCGCGGGTAGCGCGCGCGCATCGTGTCCCAGAGCAGCGAGAGCGGCCGGCCGGTGTCGTCGCAGGGCCCGGGCTCCAGTTCGACGGCGTCGGGCTCGACCGCGGGCGGACCGGTCAGCTCCGGAGGCGGCGCGATCGGCGGCTGGTTCTTCCTCGGCCGACCCGGCTTCCGCTTCGGGGCGGCCGGATCCGGGAGCGGATTCTTCCTCGGTCGACCTCGAGGTCGCTTCTCAGCCTGCGGTCCCTGACCGGTGGCCTTCTCGTCGGCGAGCCGCCCCTGGTCGTCGGCGCGTTGCTCCCGTTTCGCTCGCTTCTTGGCCACGCTGGCCTAGTACCGATGCGGTCCAGAGGCCGAACGCGGGTTTTCCGGGGATTTGTCAGAAAATCACCGGCAAAATCCCCCGCAACTCTCCCCTA
>ERZ724509.434-NODE-434-length-18470-cov-13.936736_pt1 | contig 18470 bp, 28 predicted proteins | sample MGYA00376042_ERZ724509 | MGnify/ENA primary metagenome ERZ724509 (study PRJEB28724, sample SAMN07190887) | wastewater metagenome | isolation source: effluent of sewage treatment plant in Hong Hong | place: USA: Christiansburg, Virginia | collected 2016-03-01 ...
GATTGCTAACAAAGCGAACATACGTTGCATCGTCATCGAATTTAGGGTTAAAGCTAATCCATATTTCACTGCCTGATTTACGGATAGTCGGTACTAGCACATCCCACGACATATCACTAATTGCCTCAGCTTCCTCAGCCCAGCAAATATCAATACCTTCCATCGATTTTATTTTAGTGATGTTGTGCTTGATACCCTCAAAGATAAACTCAGTGCCGTTTATTTTACTAAAAATAGTGGTGTTTTGGATTTCATAGAATGATTGTAAGCCTAATACTTCAATTTGTTGTGATAGCAGTTTGTGAACTGACTCAGCGATTGAGTTTTGTACTTCACGTACACATAACACACGTAGCTTTTTGCTTGCACCGATTAGCAGTAACGCACGAGCCATTGACCAGCTTTTAGATGAACCACGCCCACCGTATAAAACTTTGTAGCGTGATGGTTTGAATAAAAAGCGTGTTTTAGGTGGGAACTTGGCGACAAGCTCACTCATCATCAAACTCTATTTTGATACTGACGGCGTGTTGAATCGCTTCACCATTCGCGCCTGTGTGTTCTTGCACGTTAGTTTCTTTCCAACCCGCTTGTGTCTTTAAGAAAAAAATCATCCCTGTCATGTTGCCGCCTTTGATTGATTCCATTAGTTTATTAGTCACTAATGCAATGCCTTTGGCTTTTCCTCTTTTAATAGCGTCCGTAAGATCCGTATTTTCTTTCTTTCTTTTTGTTAGTGTTGACTCGCTAATACCCAAAGCGCAGGCAATCTGTTCTTGCGTCAAACCATTAGCCGCCAATGATTCAACCTTATTCAAATCAATTTGTATTTTTGGCTTGGTTATCATTTAGCAACTCGTTATATGTTTTGCCGTTTGATTCTAGCGTGGCCTGTTTGCCTGTGAAGTCCTGCCAGCGTTTAATGATGACATCGCAGTATTTTGGGTCTAGCTCCATCAGGAAAGCATTTCGGCCTGTTTTTTCGCAGGCGATCAGGGTCGAGCCAGAGCCGCCGAACAGGTCAATAACCAAGCTGTTCTTGTGATAGGTGTCAAGAATGTCGACTATCAGACTCACGGGCTTTTCGCAGCTATGGATCGTCTTATGCACCTTGGCGGCATCCCATACATCAGCGGGTGCTTTGCTCGGGTAGACGGGTTTGCCGTTCAGGCACAAGTAGAAAGGCTCATGCTTGGGTCGCGAGTAGTAGCCAATGCCGAAGTTGTTCTTGACCCAGATGTGCATCGCCTGAATTTTGAAAAACTTGCTTATCGACGCCTCGAAAGCGCCAATCTTAGACCATCCCGTCCAGATGAAGGCGTATGTATCAGGCTTCATGCTGGCGAGGGCGGCAGCAAACACTGCGTCAAGGAACTCATTGAAGGCCTCGCCCTCAAGCGCATCGTTCATGATCTTGCCATGCGTGCCGCGCTGCGGAGCAAAGTCAATGCCGTATGGCGGGTCTGTGAACACCATATCCGCCTTTTGCCCATCCATCAGCCTTTCAACCGCATCAATACTCGTACTATCCCCACACATCAACCGATGATTACCCAACAACCAAACATCACCCAACACAGTTACAGGGTCATCCACTAACTCGGGCACCTGGTCTTCGTCAACAAGCCCCTCCGTTGTTTCTCCACCCATCAGCAAAGCTAATTCGTCATCACTAAAACCAATCAAGCCCAAATCAAAATCTAATTCTTTTAATTGCTCAAGTTCTATTTTAAGCAACTCGTCATCCCATCCCGAATTAAGAGCTAGTTTGTTATCCGCAATAATGTAAGCCTTCTTCTGTGCCTCGCTTAAATCGCTTAGCGTAATTGTCGGCACTTCTTCCATTTTCAGCTTTTGCGCTGCCATGATTCGACCATGACCTGCAATGATTCCGCCTTGGTCATCAATCAGCACTGGGTTCGTAAAGCCAAACTCTTTTATACTTGATGCAATCTGTAAAACTTGCTCGTCACTGTGCGTACGCGAGTTATTGCAGTATGGTATTAGCTCTTTAATATTTTTATATTCAACTTTTAAGCCGCTCATCTCATCCCCTGCACCAACCAAAACACTAAATAAACTAACCACACACCAAAAGCAATTATACAACAAATGCCACTAACTAAGCACAGTTGCAAAAAGCCTTTAAAGTATTTCATTGTTTAATCACCAGAGCCAACATAGCAACCAAAACAGAGCCGATAATTGTACCAAAACCACCTAGCACCCATGAGCGCAATTCTAAAAGCTGTGGTTGTTGTATTTCTAGCGCGTCTAATCTGCCATCTGATTTATCAATGCTAGACTGTTGACGCTCAATGCACGACATTATTTCTTTGTTTTGCTCTTGAATTACGACTAGCTGTGTGAGTGACTCGCTAATTTTAACAATCGCGTCATTTAAGCGCGTATAGTCACGGCTTAGCATTGTATAGCCGTTTTCAAGCAATTGTAGCCGAGTTTCGTGCTGTTGCTCACTCAATTCTAAACCCCTTATTCTTTGCCTTCACGCAAAAACACACCGATAGCCGCGCATATTGCAGCCGCAGGTACGGAGTAAGGTGCAAACACTGGCACACTAGACAATGCAGCTAAGGCAGCACTGATACTTGCCCAAGTTGACGCTTCTTTGAATCGTGATGTTTTCATTGTCTTGCCCTCAACTTGTTAGAAACAATATAGCACAAGTTAAAATAAAAAAAAGCCCTCCCCATCCTAGAGAGGGTTATTGTTAGTTAAGCGTTATCGCGTGTGATTTCTTCAATCATAGACTGTGCATGGTTACGCATGAAAACTTGATGTAATTTTTCCTTGCGTGCATCAAAGTCATAATCAAGCTCGTGCATTGACTGGTTTAATCTCTGCAATGCTTCTACCGCTTTAATTTGTTCAAGTGATAAAACATCACGCAAGTTAGACTTATCATCTATACCTTGCTCTAGTTTGTACTTTTTGGCAGGTAAACCAAGCACGATGCGGTAAATCATATCGTAGTCATTACTAAAAACATGAGGCGGCGATTCTTTGCCAAGTCTTGCCCGTGCATCTTGCAATGCTTTAGTCATTAACGGTGCTTCTAATCGTGCTTGTTGGCGTGATGCTTTGCGTTCATCTTCTAGCAGTTCTTTGGTTTCTAATTCTTGCCAACGGTCAATGATTGATGCTCGCATTGAGACGCTGTAACCGCTGACCAAAATCAAAGTCTCGCGTTTTGGCAGATTAAACACTTCGTACTCTTTGCCGCGTACTTTTCTCATTCCCGAAAACACGGGAGTCAAAACTTCTAACTCCTCAAGCATTTTACGAATATCATTCATAACATGGTCGTGTCTTTTTCCCGTCAATTCTGCAATCTCAAGGCTAGACATACTTGTAACAACAACAGCTAATTTACTCATGCTTTTAATCTCTAAAAACAAAAAAGCCAACTTGCTTAATCAGGTGGTAAAGGGTTAAACGTAAAAACCCTACTGATATGCAAATTAGCTTTTTTGTTACGTTTAAATAATTGCTTGGTTCGCTACCACACTAGCAAGCAAAGTTATTATAACACGATTCCGTTTGAATCGGGAGCAAACCTAAATAGATTTTAACTGAAAGTGCATACCATCGGGTTTAGTCCATACCCCGCCCCAATGAAAGCCCGAATCCGTAAAACACTTTACAAAACCCGCGCTTAATGTTGGCTTTTTGCCGAATCCATTCCATGAGCTATTAACATCAATTGCCACGCCCCATGAGTGCAGACTGGTCGATGATGCCCCGCGCTTGTTTCGAATGTTAAAGCACCCGTCCCATGTTTTTAACTCATTAACGTGGCCTGTCTCAATCAGCTTTTTAAATGCTTGAGTCAATGGCGCAATCATATCTTTGTTGCAGTAAATTCGCTTAGGGATTACACCAATCTCTAAATAGCTCGGTACATCCCATAATATCATCGCTTTCTCTAGTTCAGGCTTGCCATATTTAGCAAGGCACATAGCAGACGTTAGCATAACATCACCCATTCCTGTTTTTGTTTATCACATCAACCATTTCCACAGTCAAAATCAAACCCAATACAGATATAGCAAAAATCACCACACCCGCAACGATAAATTCCATTTTTGTTTAGCCTAGTTTTTGCCGAATAACGGATTCTGGCTTCTATCATAAACGATTTTGACATTCGGAAAATGGTCATTTTTAACCATCTCAACCCCGACCATCTCAAGCAACTTCAAAGCATACTCAACGGGTACGCTATTAGCCCTATCTTGCACCTTAATCTCTAACCCTGTGGGGTAATGACGGCAACGGCTTTCAAGGTCGTGTATGGCTTGCCAAATCGCATAGTCAACAATGTACTCATCTCGTAAAACGTGTTCACTTAGTACAGATAACTGTTTTGATAGTTCTGCACATTCTCTGTGCTTTTTATCAAGGTCGCGCTTAAGCATCATTACTTGAGTTTGCAGACGCTCTACTTCTTGCTCAAGATTCATTCTGATACCTCGTTTAACGCTTGCACTAATGACGCATTACTTCTTTTCAATTTGTCGTTAGCTTCGATCATTTTTAACCAAACATCAAAAGCCAAGTTTAGCGAATTAGGATTAATACGCGAATCGGTATCTAAGCCATCAATAAACGCTTTAAATTCGTTGTACCGTGGGTGCATATAAAAAGATTCATTCATGTTATTTTTTATTATCCTCTGTTTTGATTTCAAGATAACGAGTTAATGATGCAATAGCTTCTTGCACGTCTTTTAACTCGTCTTTTACACCACGATTCCCAGCACATAAAAGCTTTTTTGTGGCGTGTTGTAAGCATGGGTCAGTTACACAAAACAACAACAACACACGATAAATATCAATAAATTTTAAATTAGAAACATCTTTAAAATAATGACTATGATTTTGCTCACTCATAACTTATCACCTTTTTTATGATTTAAAGCTTCATGTAAAGTTAGACCGCTGGCCATTCTTTTGTAAACTGTGGAGCTAGGCACTCCACTAGCTAAAATTAATTGATTGTTGCTGTATGGGTTATAACCAAAGCGTTTTTTGCCACGCCACACGATGCGATTATCTCTAATAAATCGCGCTAATGTTGTAACAGCAACATCTAGCAAATGCGCGCTTTTACCAATGCTTAGCCTGTGCGCCTCGACTTCTAAAACTTTCTCAAGTGTTAGTTTTTTTGGCATCATTTTGAGCTACCCATTGCTAAAGCTTGCTCTAGCGTCAAGCCCATGACATTGATTCTATAGTAAATCGTTGACTTACAAATTCCACTTTTTTTTATTTGTTGTAGCGTGCTTCCAGGGTTTGCCTCGTTTTTTCTAAAGCACGGGTTTTTACCACTCCACTGGATATTGTTTTTTTTAATAAAACGCCAAAGTTTAGGCATACTAACGCCAAGTAAATAAGCACTTTTATTTATTGACAGTCCGTGCTTTTCAACCTCAAGCACTTTATCCATTGTTAGTTTAAGATCCATTTGCTTAACCTCATTACAGTTAAATCATTCGTAAAAGATTGTGGCAGCGAGTGAATGACTCTCGTTTTCGTCCCGTCAGACTAGCCACAAATTAGTTTAAATCGTGTTGACTCGTTTTAGCCCAGTGAGTCAACCTGGTTGAAAGGCGTACTTAATTAGCCTCGCTGAACCAATTATAGCAATGTTTATTTGTCGATTTAGGCCAAAATACCAAAAACATACTGTCAATTTAGGCCATTTATAGAATTAGCGCAATGTTTTGAAAATTAGCGCAATAATTAGCGCAATGTCACTTTGCGCTAATTTGTGTAAGTTATTGATTTTACCAATGTTTTTTATTAAATTAGCGCAATAGCGCAATAAAGTATAAATGTCCACACATGATAGTAAATATAAATATATACGCATAAATATATTTATATGTGTATAAGGGAATGACAAAATTGCGCTTTTTGAGCTAACCGCGCTAATCGTTTTATAATCAATAACTTACGTTTAAACATTGCGCTAATTATTGCGCTAATTTTATAATTCATTGGTCTAGTCAAAAAAAAGGCCACTAAAAAGTGGCCTTTAATCTCAAAACGGTATTTCGTCAAAATCACCTTTAAAAAATAATATGACCTCTTTTTTAACAGATTGACTGTCGTTTTTAGGTGAATGTTTAAACCAAACGTAATGCTGGGTATTTGTTTTTTTGATATAAACCCTTCGCCCATCAATCTGCGAGTAGCCCATATCTGACAAAATATGCCCCAGTGTGCGCGTAGGTGGCAGTATCTCACCTTCAGTTTCACATAGTTTAGCTAACCATGTTACGTCCAAAATACGACCATTCACCACCGCACAATCGTGCTTATTGATTAAATCCTCAACTGAGCATTGCTCAGGTGAGATAGTCGCTTGAATCATTGCTTGACGTGATTTCGTATCAGGTGCGCGTCCGCTAGCCTTAAAATCATCGCTTATTTTGTACTTTAACAAAAAGTTTTTTATAACCCCTGCGTGTTTTTCACTCTCAGCAAATAAATGTTCAAAGTAATCCCCTGTTGCATCACGACCTCCAAAATAATCAAATAATTCCGCCTCGTTTTGGATTCGCCCGTACATCACGCAAAAACGTCTATCATCATTCGTAATAGGCAAAGCGTCCTTGTAATTGGTCAATAACAGATAGTTTGTGAAGTTTGGCACAGTACGATGGTCACGCCCTTTTTCCTCAATTTGAATCATGCTGTTCGTGATAAACGGCTTTAACCTGTCCATGATGCGCCACTTATCATCGCCCTTGATGCGTATCTCCTCAACGATATTTACCACAGCCCCATGCGCCCACCCTGTAAAGCGTTCACCCAATGCCGAAGGGTCAAGGCTCTTAGCATTGCTACCAAGCACCCACTCAAGCACCTTAGCAAAGTACGATTTACCCGTCCCTTGCGCCCCTTGTAATAAAATCGCCCAGTTAATGCGTTTACCTGCGTTTTGCACCACATAAGCAAGCCAATCAATTAAAATATGCTGTTCACGCTCATCTACTAAAACATTGCTAATATGCGTTAAAAACAAGTCAATCGCGTGTTTGTTAGTATCGTCAATTGCTACCGACTTATAACCACTATCAACGTAAGAATTGAGCATGAGCTTGTTATCATATTCAAACGTCACGCCAAAACTTGGCCAGTACATTTTATCGACACAAGTTAATAACTCACAACACGTCAAAGCATAGTCGCTCGCTAACATCTCAGCACTTTTAACATCTTCCATACGATTGTATTTAGCGTTAAAAGCCTCGCGCTTTATGCTATAATTTAGGCGTGTGTTTGCAAACTCACACAACTTCTCGACATATACCCAGTCATTGAGCCAGTCGGGTGATGCCGCCACAACATCGCCCGACTTTTCAAAACCACCACCATCAAAACAAAACGCCTTTTTAATCTCACTTTTGCTTAGTCCGATTTCTTTACCGCAAGCTGCAACAATATCGGCCGCCAAAGTCGAACGCATATCATCATGCAAAACGCTATCATTCATCGCACAAATGCGCTTCTTTAACGTCAAGTACTCGCTATACCCTTTTGCGCCTCGCGCTTCGCCACGCAAGGTATCAAACACCGAAGCCACCACGCCGCCTTGTTGTTTAACGTGCCACGCAACCGATGCCATCGTAAAACGCGCGCCCGTCCAAGTGCCGAATGAGTTGTATTTTTTACGCATCTTCTTAGCGTCATGCTTATCCGACAATGACGACCACGACACCCACAAATCAAGCCCTTTATCAGTACCTTGATATTGATGGTGTAATGCTTGCCCAACCTTGAGCCATGCGTCATATTCAAGCCCCTGCGCTTCATAGGCGAACAATAAACCTTGCACCTCATCATCCGACATATTTAGCGGCAAATTGCGTGTAAAATCTTCATCGTCATCATCTAATGTAATATCATCAAAAACAGATACGTCGCCACCAACGCCAATAGATAAAAACTTATCAACATCGACCGCCGCGCCTTCACCCGATAATGACCAACGCGCTCCATCCACAGGGCAAGAAGGTAAAAACATAAACTGGTTAGTTTTGTGCGAACATTCATCAAACGTAAACGCATCATGAGACGCACAGAACGCCTCACTAATGGCGCGATACTCAACGCCTGATACATCACGCGACAACGGCAACACTAAACGCACTCTAGGCGCGTTATCAGTGTGCGAATAAGTGCTATACGCCACAAACGCACCCAAGCCCAACAAATCCAAGTCAAACTCTAAATCGTCAATCGTGCCAGTGTACTTATCAATATCTAGTGTGAGCATTGAGCGACAGACTAAAAATTCATCTTTGCGCTTCTCGCTACTAAATTCACCACCAACGAAAAAACCCGCTTTTTCTTTGTCGTCTAACTCAACATGAGTTGATAATTTTTTGACAATATCACCCCATGTTTTGGTAGTGTTTTTAACGATACCCATGCCTTTACCGCATGATACCGCGATTTTGTAATCAGTCATTTTTGTTTTCCTGTTTTGCATTATCATTCGTCACCGCCAAACGCCCACCCGACAACACCATAATTTTATATTGAGTCTCGTTTGGTGGATAAGCTCCCCATTTATAAATAGCATCGCGTGTTAAGCCTAAAGCCTCAGCTAATTTAGTCGCACCGCCAAAAAAACGCATCGCCTCGAAAGTCGTCATAAAATACCCCTAAAAACATCTTGCAAAATGTATATAAAACTATACACTAAAAATCCACACAAACAAACCTAAAAGGTAAACTAAAATGAGCTTAGAAACAGAAATCAGTCAATTGACAAAAGCAATCAACGAGCTAAACGCTAATTTTGAGCGTTTCTTTAATGCTCAATCAGCTCCTACACCACCACAACAAATCGAACAAACTCCCGAACCTGAACAAGAAACATTTTTACCAGAAGTGGCAAAAGAAGCTCCAAGCATGACTCGTGAGTCATTACAGGCATTTTGTTTAGAAGCTGTAAAACGCAACGTGGCAAATCGTGACATTATTAAGTCAATTATGCTTAATAATTTTGAAGCCCGTAAAACTGGTGACTTGGCCGATAATCAAATCAATCTTTGCTACTCAATGATTGCAGAAGCAACAAAGGACTAAATCATGAGCGCACACGCAAAACTTAGTGCAAGTGGTTCATCTCGTTGGCTTGCTTGCACTGGCTCTGTTAAAGCAGAGTCACAATTCCCGAACACATCGTCTAGCTACGCAATGGAAGGTACAACAGCCCACGCATTAGCCGAACGCTGTTTGACTGAAGACGTAACACCTAACTATTATCTAAATCGACAAATAGAAGGCTATACTGTTGATGATGAAATGGTCGAACATATCGCAGCTTATATTGCGTATGTTAAATCATTCTCAGGCCATCATTTTTATGAAATACGGGTCGATTTTAGTGAATGGATTCCCAATGGCTTTGGCACAAGTGACGCGATTGTCATTGATACAAAAACTAACACGGTACACGTTATTGACTTAAAGTACGGCAAAGGTGTACCTGTTGACGCTGAAAATAACTCGCAAGGTATGCTTTATGCGCTTGGTGTATTGAGTGAATATAGTTTTATTTATGATATTGATAATGTGGTAATCCACATCTATCAACCACGCATTAAAAACTATAGCTCATGGTCAATCACAACAAATGAGTTGCTCAAGTGGGCAGAGTGGGCAAAACAAAGAGCAGAAGAAGCGTTACAAGATGATGCACCACGCACACCAAGCGACAAGGCTTGTCAGTGGTGCAAAGCAAAAGCGACTTGCAAAGCCTTGCTTGACCACACACACAACGTCTTAATGAATGATTTTGATGAATTGGACAACATCAAGCCCGACACGCTAACTGACAAAGAGTTAAAGGTGATTTTAGATAATGCTAAGCTGATAAAATCATGGCTTGATGCTGTTGAATTACACGTTTATGAGCGTATGTTATCAGGCGGTACGTTTGATGGTTATAAACTGGTAAACGGTAGAAGCTCTCGCGCATGGCGAGATGAATCACAAGTTATAGCTGAATTGTCGCAACGTTTACCAAGCGAAAAGTTATACACTCAAAAGCTCATCACGCCCGCACAAGCTGAAAAGCTGATAAAAGATAAGTCATTGTTAGAAAGTCTCATTATTAAAAATGAGGGTAAACCAACATTGACGCAAGATTGCGACAAACGACAATCATTAAATGATGCAAATGTGTTTGACGTACTCGATTAAGCGATATATACTCACTTTTAACGTATAGATAACTATACGTTAAAAACCAAAAACTGAAAACTTGAAAACTTGAAAACTTGAAAACTTGAAAAGGTGAAAATCATGTCAAAACTTCTATTAAAAAACGTCCGTTTGTCATTCCCCTCCCTGTTCAAAACAGAATGGTATGCAGGTGAAGATACTGGCAAGTTTGCCGCCACTTTCTTAATTCCAAAAAGCGATGTTAAAGCTGTTAAGGCTATTGAAGACGCTTGTGCCGCAGCATTGAAAGAAAAATTCGGCGACAAAATCCCCAAGGGGTTTAAACTCCCCATCGTTGATGGTGATGACAAAGAGTATAAAGGTTATGCCGACCACGTTTGCATCAAAGCATCAACAAAAAAGCGTCCAACCTTAGTTAATCGCGACAAGACTCCTATTGCCGAGGAAGATGATATCTTATACGGCGGCTGCTACGTTAATGCTTCTATTGACATTTGGGTCATGGATAGCTCGTACGGCAAGAAAGTCCTTGCCAGTCTTAACGCCATCCAATTCGTAAAAGACGGCGAAGCGTTTGGCAGTAAGTCTGAGGGTGCTGATGATTTTGAAGACTTAGATGATGAGTTTTAAGGATTAACCACAACACCCCAAAAGGCGCAGCAATGCGCCTTTTTTATAACCTAACGGGACACCCCCACATGATAATTTTAGACTGTGAGACTTATAAAAACTATTTTCTAGTATCAATGCTTGATACCGCCACCAAGAAGACAATAGATTTTGAGTTATACGACAATCACCCGATTGACTCAAAAAAACTAGCAGCTATCATGCGCCAACATACGACACTAGGGTTCAATTCATCAAACTATGACTTACCAGTCATAGTTGCCGCTTTGCGCGGTGATACCAACGCACAGATAAAACAGCTAAGTGATGATATTATCAATGCGCCTCAATTATGGCCTATACTCAAAAAGCATAAAATCAATATCCCTGCATCGTTTGACCATATCGACATAATGCCTATCCCTATCGGTCAAGCGTCATTAAAAATCTATGGCGGACGTTTACACGCGCCAAAGATGCAAGAATTGCCTATTGAGCCAAACGCAACCATCACACCCGAACAGCGCGAAGTATTGCGCCACTACTGTCATAATGACTTACAAGTCACGCGCATTTTGTATGATGAATTACGGCCTCAAATAGCCTTGCGTGAGCAAATGAGTGAGCAATACGGGATTGACTTGCGTTCTAATTCTGACGCGCAAATAGCTGAAAGCGTCATAAAACACGAATTAGAAGCCAAAGATATAGACTGTACGCGCCCCACAGTGAAAATAGGCACAAAATACAAATACACTACGCCTAAGCACATTACATTCAAAAGCCAATTGTTTAATGACTTGGTGGCAATGATTGAGCGTGTGGATTTTGTTGTTGGTGCGAATGGTCAAATAGCACTACCTGACGAACTACTCAAAAAGATTAGTTATGATGGTGCGGAGTATCAGCTTGGAATAGGTGGTATTCATTCGTGCGAATCCTCTCAAGCTGTGATAGCTCAAGATGACGAATGTTTGTTTGACATTGATGTTGCCAGTTATTACCCGTATTTAATCATCGACGGTCAATACTACCCAAAACATCTAACTCGTGAATTTTTGACTGTTTATGAATCAATCGTCAATCGTAGAATTGAAGCCAAACGCAACAAAGACACCGTAACAGCCGATTCACTTAAAATTACAGTCAACGGCTCGTTTGGCAAATTCGGCTCTAAATACTCTTTTTTATACTCGCCCGACTTGCTAATCAATACCACCATCACAGGCCAATTAACCCTGTTAATGTTGATTGAGATGATAACGCTATCAGGTGGCAGCGTTAAGAGTGCAAACACTGACGGCATAGTCATTTTATGCAAACATCATAACGTGCAGGCCATACGCGACACCGTAAGCCTGTTTGAGCTAAACACGATATTCAACATGGAATATACCGAATATCGCGCCCTGTACTCGATTAACGTCAATAACTATTTAGCTGTTAAACCTAACGGAACGACCAAAGGCAAAGGACAATTTGCTATAGGTGGACTCGCTAAAAACCCAACAAACACAATCAGCGTAAAAGCCGCTATTGCGTACCTGACAAAAAAAACGCCGATAAAAGATACAATTTTACACTGTCAAGATATACGCGATTTTGTGACACTTAGAACCGTAAAAGGTGGTGCAGTAAAAGACGACCAAGCAATCGGTAAATCAATTAGGTGGTATCACTCTACTTCAACCATGACAGCGATACACTACCAAACTAACAATAACAAAGTGCCAAAGTCTGACGGTGCAAAGCCTGTCATGGATTATCCCGATACATTGCCAACAGATATTGATTACCAGTTTTATATTCAAGAAGCTAAAAACATCATAAAAAGCACAGGCGTATCATTATGAAAGAATCAGACTTAGAAAAGAAACTCGTTAGTCACATTACTAAATTAGGCGGTATTGCTTATAAGTTTTCATCGCCAAACAGACGCAGCGTACCTGATAGACTTTGTGTTATGCCCAATGGCCGCGCCTTCTTTGTTGAGCTAAAAGCACCAGGTAAAGCACCTACGCCACTACAACGCCACGAACACGAATTATTACGCGCATTGGGTCATACAGTGTTAGTGATTGATAATATTGGAGACGTTTATGCCATCGCGTGAGCAACTGCACAAATATCAAGAGCGAATGATTAACTTCATTTACATCACGCCTAAATGCGCTGTATGGGCAGGGTTAGGACTAGGTAAGACAATCACCACGCTAACCGCTATCGTTGACCTAATCGACAGTATGACCGTCTCTAAAGTGCTGATTGTTGCGCCCTTGCGTGTTGCTAATAGCGTATGGCACAAAGAAGCCGCGAACTGGCAACACACAAAACACTTAAAGTTTTCTATTGTCACAGGTAGCGAAAAAGAACGACTTGCTGCACTACACAAAACAGCCGATGTTTATGTAATCAATCGTGAAAATGTGCATTGGATAGTTGAGCATTATGCTAAAAAATGGCCGTTTGATATGATTGTTTTAGATGAATCAAGCTCATTCAAAAGTTCATCAAGTCAACGGTTCAAGTCATTACGCAAAACAATCCCTTTTACAAATCGACTCGTTGAGCTAACAGGAACACCTTCACCCAACGGGTTATTAGATATATGGTCGCAAATGTATTTATTGGATTGTGGCGAGCGTTTAGGCCGAAGTATGACAGCGTACAAACAGCGTTTTTTTGAGACTGACTATTCGGGTTATAAGTTTAAGCCAGTCAAGTCAGCCGATAAAATCATTCACAAACTCATTGACGATTTAGTCATATCGCTAAACGTAGATGATTATTTAGAGATGCCAGAGCGTATTGATACTGTTATTAGAGTACCATTGTCGCCATCGCGCATGGTCGAATATAAGCAGCTTGAGCGTGAATTTTTGATACAGATTAACGATAACGAGGTTGTCGCTTATAATGCCGCTACGCTTGCAGGTAAGCTCCTACAATACTGCAATGGTGCAATGTACACAGACGAATTAAAAAACTGGACAGAAATACACTCTGCCAAACTTGACGCAATAGATGACATTATCAGCGAGAACACAGACGAGAATCTACTCATCGCCTATAACTACAAAACCGACTTGATACGCTTACAGGCGCGTTATCCCGATGCCGTAGTATTAGACTCTGACCCTAAGACGATAGAGCAATGGAATAGCGGCAATATCAAGATGCTACTTGCCCATCCTGCGTCCTGCGGCCATGGAATTAACCTTCAGCATGGTGGCTCTATTATTGTATGGTTTGGCCTGAATTGGTCATTAGAACTATATCAGCAGTTTAACGGACGCTTACACCGACAAGGCCAAACTAAACCTGTAAGAGTGGTACATATTGTTGCTGATGGTTGTATTGATGATAAAGTTATGTTTGCAATTGAGAATAAAGCAGAAACGCAACAGCAACTACTTGATGCTCTCAAACTAATCTAACACCCACAAAAAAAGCCACTAATTAAAGTGGCTTTTCTTTTTATCCCTTAATCGCTTTTGTACTTCATTTTGCCCCCCTTAATAATGCTATTGTGCAGAATAAAACAAATATGCAGCATAGTAAGTAAATCATAATGTAACCGTCTCTTTTTTTGGTAGTTTTTTCTCTAACTTAATAATCTCAGCGTAACTTGCGTTTGGAAAACCAAACTCTTTTAACAACTCAAAAAACTCCATACGAGATTCACGCCCGATATAATTCCACATAACCCAATTTTGTACAGTCTGTACACTCACACGCAATCTAAATGCAATGTATTTGTAGTTTGGTAAAAATTGAATCATTTCTTTAGCTGTACGTTGTTGCATCTTTAATACTCCAGTGTTGATTGAGCAATCTTATCATAAAAAAATCATAAAAAAATCATAAAAAAACATAAAAACAATTCTTGCACTTATTTTGCACTGTGCTAGTATTTAGCTTATCGAGACGCGGCATGATGCAAGCGTAAAAATAAAGGTGAATAAGATGAGTGATTTTGATTTAGTGGTTGATGATTTGAGCGGTAACATTGCTTATTTAAGCAATGACTACACTAGCTTTAAAGTGTTTTTTGAGCGTGAAGATGGTGATGTTTATGTACACCGTGAGGCCGATGTTATGGCCATTCTTTACACTGAAGGCACAGACGAAAGCGAAGTATTAAGCCCAGTGACATTACCAAAAGAATTCATGTTTGCAATTGAGCGCACAATCAATACGCTTTTTGAGATTATCGAAGAGCGCAAAAGAAAGGCTTTTATCATCAATCGTATGTTTGAAGAGCTTAACGCTTGCGAGACAATCGCACAAAACATGGTGAGCAATTATGAACGATAAACACTTTGCTATTTTTTTGGTATTTTTATTTGTAGTCATGGGTTGCGCTGGTCGCTCAGACTATGACGAAAAGAAACGGCATGAAGTCGTTGAGTTTAAACAGTGTAAGTAACACAGACGTAAGCAGTAACTACCACAAGAGCATCTAAACTTGTGATAAATGGTTGGGTTAGCATCTGGCTTGAATATGATGTTATGCGTATTTTAATTTAATGAGAGGATAGGATTATGGCAAAGTTTAAAATAGGCGACAGAGTTAAAAAGAAAAGCGGGAGCGAATGGCAAGGCAAAATTGTCGGTTGGTATAGCACGACATTAACGATTGAAGGATATGCAGTGGAAAGCGAATCTCATAAAGGCAGTGTGCAGATTTATCCTGCCAGTGCGTTAGAGTTAGTTGATAAAGACGCATAACACCGACAATAAGAGGACGCACCCTCTTTTAAAACTTAATTAACGTAGTAGTCAGCTAGGGTGCGTTCCGCTTGATTGCGATGTTAGATTGCAGAGGTGGTTAAGATGAACTGGATTGATGTAAATGACAAGTTACCCGAAACTGGGATTGACAGTGTATATGGTAGTGTGTGGGTTTTGGTTTCGTATGTTTTTGATGGTAAACAATATGTTGGCGAAGGCAAATACATTAAAACGCCTAAACCCTATTGGACTGACACATTTAGAAATGAAGTTGAAGTAACCCATTGGATGCCATTACCTGAGCCTCCCTCCGTTTTTGGTGGTGTTGACCCATTCGAGTTGGACTTGCTAACTAAGGTCTAACACGGTTATTAAGCAGTACAACCCCGAACAATTTTATTAAAACAGGTGATACCATGAATGAGAAAGAAACACAGCAATCCACTGGGGTTGTATCTGACTTGAATAATGAGTTAGGTTTTGATGATGTAATACTGTGGCATGGTGCATTTAGTTATTATTGTGGCCGCGCCACGATTGCAGTTAGTGCGTTTATTAGTGATTTAATAAAGAACTGGCCGCACCTTAGCCCTAAGTTGCGTTATTTAATTGAGCGTGACTTAGAACGCGCTTTTTTAGAAGACGATGATTTAAGGGCAAATGGAGCGAGTTATAAACGGCTTGGCCATGATGCCGATAGACAAGAATGGCAAAAAGTGCGTAGGCTTTGGAGTGATAAAACCTAACACTTTATTAAGGCGCACCCAACCCAAGAAAACATTGTGTGACTGACTGAGTAGGTGTCGCGCTTAAATTATGAGTTATACACTTTTTGGAGATGATTATGGACTTACAAGAAGCATTAAAGTGGGCTGACGTTGATAACAATGCAAAAGTTATTGATGAATATAAAAGCCGAAAAGTGGTGCAGGTTTTAGCGATGCACGTTAGACGCTACGAGTTATGGATTAAGGAGCAAGGCGAGTTTACGAACACTTGTACATTTGCTGTTTTGGGTAAAGTTTGCGAAGGATGCAAATGCAAGCGTGGTGTATAACACCAACAATAAGAGGACGCACCCTCTTTAAACTTAATTAACGTAACAATCGGCTAGGGTGCGTTCCTACTTGATTGTGATGTTAGATTGCATTGAGGATTTTATGGTTAATTTAATGCTTGGTGATTGCTTAGAGCGTATGAAGGAGATACCTGACGGCAGTGTTGATATGATTTTAGCTGACCCACCTTACGGTACAACTGCTTGCAAATGGGATACAGTTATTCCACTTGATGCAATGTGGACTCAGTTAAACCGCATTATTAAAAGTAATGGGGCTATTGTTTTGTTTGGTGCAGAACCTTTTAGTAGCTTATTGAGGTGTAGTAATTTAGAAGAGTTTAAGTATGATTGGGTTTGGCAAAAAGACAAGGCAACAAACCACTTAAATTCCAAAAGGATGCCTATGCGTAGAAATGAAATTATAAGTGTATTTTATAAAAAACAATGTACTTACTACCCGCAACTACAAAAGAAAGACCCAAAAAATATCAGACCTCCAACAAAACAGAGAAAACAGGCGGAGAATTATGGCAAGATGACTGCAGAATCGGAACGCACAATACCTATTGATATGAGTTACCCAAATGAAACATTGTGCTTTCGTGGTTGTTTTGGTGATAAAGGTAAGTCACTACACCCAACCCAAAAACCAGTAGCCTTGATGGAATACCTAATCAAAACTTACACGCAAGAAGGCGAGACAGTTTTGGATTTTGTGATGGGCAGCGGAACGACTGGACTAGCCGCAAAAAATCTTAATCGTAACTTTATTGGCATTGAAAAAGATGCAGGGTATTTTGAGATTGCGAAACAAAGGCTTGGTGTCTAACACCTAGCGTAAGCGGTGGCAACCTGCACCGATTAAAACAACTGAGAGGATTAAAAAATGCAAAAAGATGAACTAAAACAGGCTGGGTTGACATCCGACTTGACGCAGATGTTAGGCACGTTAGAGTTTGGCGATAGGGTTGATTTTACAATTGATGGCGGTTTAGTTGGACGGATTCATTTTGATGAAATAAGCATTAAAGATGAGCTCGTGCGCGAAATTGATGCTGAATTTAACTTGATAGCCAAAGACAACCCTGAGTCACTTGTGGAAATGTTTTTAGTAAAACACATACTACTTAGAGCAAGTGCCTAACTACCAACGCATAAGCCGTAAAGCCTAACAAAAGCAGACTTGCACAGTTAGCTGGGGCTTTATCGGTTTGATGCAGAGTTAGGCATATTTTACACAATTTACAGGTTACTGCGCCTTTTTAGCAGTGGAGATGAATGATGAGTAATGTTGATTTATACCGCGCAGAAAACTGTTTAGATGTTATTGATGGTTTATATAAACATCACGAACACGCTAATTTTTTGATTAGTGAAATAAACAAAGGCAATATTGTTTTTTATAAAAACACAAATATTGGTGATGGTATTTTTCGTGTTATTGGGTTTAATACTTATGGTAGCAGTATAAGCGTTCACGGTTGCGAATATGGCGACATTGAAGGTGCAATGTTTGGATTTTGGCGACACGAAGATAATTTTATAGGCTGCTCGTTTGATGAAATATTTGAAGATGTTGATAATGTTGAGTTTGTTAGTGTTGGTACTTACAGTAAAAAACCGACAACAACAGTAACGCTTACAGACGAACAGTGGGAAGCAATAGGTAGCGCGGTAGAAGATTATTGCTTGCGATTATGTGCCGATGGTGAGCGTGATTACTTGGCAGTTATGCAGGACGCGCAAAACGCACTGATTGACGAGCTTGGCACTGGGGAATAGCGTCTAACTACCACAATTCAGGTGCAAGTACCCAACTACTGCAAAAAATGCAGCAGTTG
>ERZ724509.436-NODE-436-length-18381-cov-4.546000_pt1 | contig 18381 bp, 17 predicted proteins | sample MGYA00376042_ERZ724509 | MGnify/ENA primary metagenome ERZ724509 (study PRJEB28724, sample SAMN07190887) | wastewater metagenome | isolation source: effluent of sewage treatment plant in Hong Hong | place: USA: Christiansburg, Virginia | collected 2016-03-01 ...
AAGATCCGCATTCAGGACAATATTCGCAGTCTTCAGCGGGAGATTGCGAACTTGCCTAAGAGTTCACCTGTCAACTATGGCAGCACTCCACCAGCACAGTCAAAACCTGCTGCGACACCAGCCCAGCCTGCTGCGTCAGCTGCAGCTCGGACTCCAGTGGACCCTGGGATCAGTGATCAGTTCGGAGATATCCTGAGCTACATCACTGGTCAAGCTAATGCACTGAAGACCAGCACTGCTGATCAAGTTGCTGCAGCTTCAGAAGCTGCCAACACCAACTATGGTGTGGCACAGCAGGTAGCTGGTCGCACATACCAAGCAGACCAAGTCAAAGCTGGCATCCGTAAACAAGCTGGCCTGGATGCAGCTGATCCCAGCAACTTGGCAGCTAGCACTCTTCAGCAGCTGGCAGAGAATGACGTAGCGTATGAGGCAGAAAAAGCTCGCTACGACGAGATGGCGTCAGCCAATCTGCTGGAGTCTCCGATCGACTGGATTCTGAGCCGCGTGTTCCTGCCCTCACAAGCTGCAAAAGTCAACGCACTTGCTGCGAAAGACTCCAATCTGCAGTCTAAGTATGCACGCAACGTGGCAATCAGCACTGATGCGCAGGAGCACGTCAAGCTGGATACAGCTGCGACTGACTATGCGCTGAATCTGCAGGATGCAATGGCCAAGTTCAACGATGCGCGTGCCAAGGTGGCAGGCATTGCAACTGAATCTGCCAAGGCTGGCTTGTCTGCAGGTTCCATGATGTTGATGGGATCCAAGGAAGCTCTGATTGCTCCGTACCAGGTGAAGCTGGCGCAGCAGCAAGTTGCAGCTGGTGAGCTTGGGTTGGACAAGAAGGAAGCGGAAGCTGCTCAGGCTCAGCGAATTGGTACTGCCTTCGGCTATCCAGAAGGTATTCCTCGTGAAGTACTGTCTACCATGGATCCAAAGTTTTCTCGCAAGATCGAGGAGTTTGGCATCACGGGTGTGGCAGAACCACGTGTGTTTGTTGATGTGGGCAAGCCGCTGGCAAACGATCCCCTGGCTGCACAGAAGTTTCGTACTGCTCAGATCTCTGACAAGCAGCTGAAAGCTACTGCCATGAAGATCATGAGCGATCAGCAAAAGCAAGGCAACAAGGTTACGTTTGATCAGGCTTACGAGACTGCTTGGCAAGGTGCGATCGAAGACGCTACTACTGGTTTGACTTCAGTTGACAAGCCGAAGCAGGTAAACGGTGGCGGTGTGCAGGAAATCCATGATGCTACCAGCAAGTACTGGGACCAAGCATTCAATCCACTGCGTGCCGACGTAGCAGGATTCATGCGTACCAATGCAGCTGCGATCAACGCTGGCCAGCCTACTCCGGTCCCTCAGTCCAACATCATGCAGAAGTATCTGGCCACAACTGGCAAGGCTGGAGTTGCTGTGGTCAATGAGTTCGGCTTGATGTCTACTCCAGCTGAGAAGTCTGCGATCCTTGCAGTTACTCAAGGTCAAGTTCACGGCCGGATCTTGGGAGCTACTGGCAAGCCTGCAGACGATGCTCAAGTTGCACGTGAAATTGCACAGTTCTATACAGCAGCTGTGAAGTACACAACAGCTCGCAACGGAGCCGAGCAGATTGGCTATCGTGTGCCGGATAACTATGTTGCCCGCTTGCCAATGCCGGAGTATTCTCTGTTGTCTGGAGTGCACAGCGCTGGCGGATTCCCTGTTGACCTGCGTAGTCCAGCAAGCATCCAAGAATATCTGGCTGCCTACCGCAAAGCCGAGCAAACTGCCAAGAGTTCACAAGAAGCAGTTTCGAAGTTTGGTGAAGGCCTGCTCAACACATCATCCCTGATGGGGATGTAAAGGATCCAACATGGACAACCAAGATTTCCTGCCTACTACCCGTCCTCTGCAAGATGTGGCTGCATCTACAGTGGATTACGCCACTGGCGATGGTCTGGTATCTCGTGCAACTGACATGGCAACCAAAGGGTTGCTTGGTGCAGCTGTCTCTGGAACCATGTCCATCGTCAATACTTTCGTTGATACGGAAGAAACTGGCAGCGTGCACGAAATCATCAACCGCATCGGTGGCGACGACTATTCCGACTACTACACCCAGCACAAGGAAGGTGTAGATCTCGCTGGTCTCATGCTGGGTACAGTGACTACCTATGGGCTGGGAGCTACTGCTCTCAAGCTGGCTCGCAGCGGCAACGTGCTTGGTCCAGTGTCGCGTGCACTGAATTTCCTGCCAGACGCAAACCAGACCACAGTCTCCAAGGCGATCATGGAACTGGCAAAACCTGGGGGCAGCATGGCATCCAAGATCGGTGCTACTGCATACTCTCGTCTGGGCTGGGCAGTGGCAGACAACATGCTCACAGCTGCTGCAGGGGAGACCGCTACGGTCCTGTTGATGCAGGACTCTCCCTTCTTGGAAGGTTACTCCACCAAAGACTTCCTGCTGAACGCAGGTATTGGCGGCGTACTTGGCGGTGGTTTCCAATTCGTGGCTGGTCGTGCAGTGCTGAAGGCTGCGGCTTCTACTGTGGACCAAGCTGCACTGGTGTACCAGGATGTTGGCAAGGTCTCCAACTTGGGAATGCGCAAGCAGAACGAAATTCTGACCCTGACTGATGAGTTGACGAACTTGCCAGCTGAGTTCAAGGGTGTCAACTTTGAATACAAGTACGACGGCAAGTCTACGTCGCTAGAGTTGGACACTGAGAAGCTGTTCAAGCAAACTCGTGACCGTGCCCTGCAAACTGGTATTGACCAGCTGTCACTTTCGTTGAATGATCTGGCTGGCGGCAACGTGAACATCGGCCAAGCTATGGCTGAGCGTGTCATTGGTCGCCTGAAGACCATGGGAACTACTGATGCTGAGCGTGCTGCAGCTCGTGACGACATCCAGGGCTGGCTCACTCCTGTTGCCAAGTTGGTATCCAACAATGATGTGGAGCTGCTGGCTGACGAAGGAACCAAGTTCTACTTCCATCGTGCAGATGCTGCGTTCGCCAAGGAATCCATCACCGCCCAGCAGCACGTAGTTGGCATGACCAACAAGCAGCCATATGTGCTGAACGAAGGCTTCAAAGTAGCTGATTTGTCCACGGCAGCTGCAGCAGAAGGCAAGTACAAGAAAGCAGCTGACGCGTTTGCTGACGGCGTGGATGTCTGGTACGCCAAGAATGGCAACGCTATGGTGAATCCTCGCAGCGCTAAGGTGTCCAAAGCGAGTGATGTGTTCACTGCCAAGTCAGCAATCATGGATGTGGAAACTGGCACCATTGATTACAATCCGCTGTTCACCATTGGTGACGACATCAGCAATCCTGGCAAGGATGTTGCACTGACTCGTGACAAGGCCGGGCTGATTGTTCGTGGCAAGACTATTCCTGTTGCTTACGGAGAAGCACTGCCACTGGAAGTTTCCACAATTGATTCTAGTGCTCGTTACCTGCACGCATCCAAGCTGGACTCGCGTGACATCCTGCGCATGGGCGAAGTGGATTCTCAGAATCTGTCGCTCCTGGATCGCATTGCAGAGGTGCACACTGAGTTGCCAGAAGAATTTGTGATCCACCTGCCAGACGGCAGCAGCACTACGCTGGGTGAGATTGACGATGTTGCCAAGTTCGCAAAGCAGCAGAAGATCCACTGGCTGTTGGATTATCATGAGTCCATCGGCGCCAGCAACGAACGTGAGCTTGCAGTGCACGTCAACATGTCGCAAGCTTGGGTGCACGAAGTGCTCAAGTCTGGCTTCAACTACGTGGATACCTTGAATGGTGAGTTCCGCCAGACTGCAATGGCAGCACGTCCACGCACTGTGGGTTTCCGCTTCGATCAGCAGGAACAGTTGTTCCGCGGCACTGACTCGCTTGGCAACCAGATCTCCGGCAAGCTGCTGGAAAAGATCGTATCGCAGCAATTCAATCCCAAGGGTTTGATTGAATACTTCGGTATTCCATTCACTCGTGGCAAGGCAGAGCTGGATGCTGCACTCGGATACGATACTTCCCAGTTCTTCCGCAGCGCTGAAGGCAGCAACGCGTTCGCACTTAAGAAGATGAAGGAATCTGGTCAGGCTGTGGAACTCGGACAGGAAGTCACAGCGTCTCCACTGGCAATCAACATTGACAAGGGGTTCCGCACCAGTGACAACTCGCTGCTGCAGGTGGTTGGCCACGAGCTGGGTCACACGATTCAGTACGCGATTGATCGCTTCTTTGTTGCCGTCGAGGGTGGCAAAGTTGTCAGCCGAGCAGCTGCACTGCCTGATGCGGTGCGCAAGGAGCTGGTTGACATTTCTCGTCAGTTCCGCCCTCAGTCCTGGTTGAAGCTGTCGAAAGACTACATGAACAAGACTGAGGAGTTGTTCGCTGACGGCATGGCTACCTGGATGATGGAGCCTGACAAGCGTGCGTTGATGCCTGAGTTCTCCAAGCACTTCGGAGACCGGTTCCAGGAATTCGAGCAGTTCTTCAAGCAGCAAGTCTGGAAGCGCACCAGTGGTCCTACTCTGGGGGCAGACGCAATGCTGGCTCACCAATACGAAGCTAAGATGAAAGCTTCCCTGGTACAGAGCGCAGTTAAAGCTACGCTGCCTGAATTCGCAGACATGTTGATCCCAATTGATCCCATGCTAGCAAAGCAGATCGACACTCTGGGTGTTGGTCCGTCAGCTATGGGTGCAGCCAACTCCAACTACGGAAGTCTCAAGTCTTCCATGGAGTACATTGGGCGTGTGATGGCTGAGTGGAAAGGCAAGCTTGGGAATGCTGCTGCAACTGAAATGCGAGAAGTTGCACAGACTGTTGCTGCCGACGCGGAAGCTGCTGCCGAGCTGGGCATCGTTACCACCAAGCTGCGTCGCACGGGCGACAAGTTCTTCCCAGTTAAGGTGATGACTTCGCCAAACGGGATGCCACTGGAATCTCCAGTTACCAAGTTCATTTCGGAACGCACCAAGAATCTGATGGAGTCCGAAGGCGTGGACGTGTATGAGGCGCTGGCTAATGTGTCTCGCGCAGGTCACGAAGCAGAACTGCCAATCCGGTCCAAGAAGGTTGTGGATTTTCTGGAACGCCACGTCAAGATGAATGACGACGTACAGTCCAAGAAGCAAACCATCATGAACTCCATTGGCTTGGGTCGCAGTCATGAGCCTGGATATTTGTACGCACCTCCGATCGACACTGCTCGGTATCCACATATTGCATTCGTGCGGGAGCGTGAAGCTGTTGGCGCGTCGAACCAGACTGCCATGATTACTGCTCGCACTCCAGAGCAGCTGCAGAAGCTGATTGCAGAACTTCCTGACCGGTTCGTTGCTCACACGAAAGACGACGTAGCCAACTTCTACAAAGCCAAGGGAAGCTACGACTACTCCATGATGATGAATGACACCCGAGTCAGCTCTGACTTGCGGCGTCAAGGTAAGCTGGGAGACTTCTACCCAGAAACTCGGGCTGAGAACGTGCTCGATGATTACGTGCGTTTCCACGTGAATCAGTCGCACTCCATGCTGTCCACTGCTGTGCAGTCACAGTACTCAGAATTGTTCTCCCAGTTGAAGTACCTGTCCAATGAATTCACCCAAGCAGATCGTTCGATGGCACGTGGTCGCCTGGCTATCTTGCAGCGGAAAGTAGTAGATCCGTATGGAGATTACATTCGAACTGCGCTCGATCAAACTCGCTTGGGTGAGTACCCTATCTTGGACGAGCTGAATGATCTGGTTGACAACGTTGGTAAGAAGGCTTGGACTGTCTGGAATAAGGCAGTTCGCAATCCTGACTCTGGTGTAGTTGACTGGCAGGAAGCAAACAAGATCGCCAAGCGCTACGGCCTGGGAACTCCGTTCGACAACGTAGATGCGTATCGCACAGCCAACGAGCAGGTTCCCAAGAACTTGGTGGCACAAACTGTGGGCAAGCTGAACTGGCTGTTGACTACATTCGGCTTGCGCTTGGATGCAGCTAACTCGCTGGTCAACATCTTGTCTACGCCAATCATGCTCGGTATGGAGCACCGCAGTATTGTGGAGAACGCTCGCAAAGATCCCGCACTGGCAGGCAAGCTGGCTGAGTTGTACTCCACCAAAGTTCCAGGTCGTGACTACGCAGTGCCCAGCTATGGCAAGCTGATGTTCAACGCCATCAACAACTTCTTCAAGGACGACGGATCTCTGCTGGGTCGGTACAAGCCACTGGCAGGTATCAGTGACATCCTGGAAGATCACAAGTCGTTGCTGCGTGACATCGAGTACCGTCCCTGGGAGCAGTACCAGAAAGTTGCAGACGCTGCTGACTCTTGGGTTAACAAGGCAAGCAAGTACACTGGGAACGAGTTCTCAGAAAACTTTACCCGCTTTGTGTCTGCAGATATTATGCGGCAACAAACTGACGTGTTGGTATCTGCTGGCAAGATGTCAGCTCAGGAAGCCAACAGCTACATCGCCACGTTTGTCAACCGGGTGCAGGGTAACTACCTGCAGTCACAACGCCCTCTGGTGTTCCAAGGAACTGCTGGCCGTGCAGTTAGTCTGTTCCAGACTTACATGTTCAACGTATTCCAGCAGCTTGGTCGTCACATCGAAGACCGCAACTCGCGCGCACTGTTTACCTTCGCAGGTCTGCAAGGAAGCATCTATGGCTTGAACGGTCTGCCATACTTTGATGCAGTCAACACCCATTTGGTCGGTATGCTGCGTTCGAATCCCACTCACCGGGATGCGTACACGGAACTTCCTGGAGCAGACAACGAGTTGGGAAGCTGGCTGTTGTATGGAACTGCAAGCGCGATGCCACTGTTTGATGGCCACGGTCCATCGCTGTATTCTCGGGGTGACTTGAATCCTCGCACGCTGATTGGGTTGCCAACTTCCATCGCAGACATTCCAGCTGTGGGCGCTGCCGTGAAGATTACAGATACCGTCCGCAACTTCGCATCCAACATCAGCAAGGGTGGTGACTTTACCAATTCCATGCTGTTCGCGCTGGAGCATCAGGGGTTGTCACGTCCGCTCGCTGGTTTGGCTCAGCTTGCGTCCGGCAGATCCACGGATTCTAAGGGGGCACTTATCGCAGCATCCAATGAACTGTATGCAACTTCCCAGTTGGCAGCTCTACATCCACGCACTCTGATGGATGGGATTACCCGGGTGGCCGGTGCGAAACCTCTGGACGAATCCATTGCGGTTGGCATGTTGTACAAGTCTGCACAATACCGTGCTGAGGATTCAGCTCGCATTGCAGACCTGGGTAAGGCAGTACGCACCAAGCTGTACGGGAATCAGGTTCCGACAGACGAAGAGTACGAAGGTTTCCTGCACAACTACGTTGCATCCGGCGGAAGTCAGAAGACATTCTCCAAGGAAATGCAACGTTGGATGAAGGACGCCAACCAGTCAGTGGTTAACCAAATGGTTGACAAGATTGGGAATCCCTACTCCAAGCGGATGCAGACTCTGATGGGTGGTCAGGAACTCCCAGACTACACCAACCAAGAGTTGAACTTCGCTCCACCTACTGAGTAAGTTTCCTGACCCAGAAACGAAAAAAGCCCCCAATCGGGGGCTTCAGTTTTTAGTCTTGGCCGGGTGCTTCACAGCGGAATCTTCACACCGATGAAGTTTGGTGCAATGATCACGTTGTAGCCAGACACGCCGATGCTGGCACCGATCATGTTGTACACCATGTCCTGCCCAGAAAAGCATGGACCGCGCCAGCCTTCTCGGTAGAAACCGGGCAACAGCGAGACGCCGAATGCAACCCAGGGATCGTCGATGACAGCCGCGGCTGCTGCACCAATGCCAGCAGACCACAACAGGTGCGATTGCTTGTCACCGGCAAATTCAAACGAATCTCCACGGCAGGCAGAGTTGATGATCTTGGCAGATGCAACCGAAGTAGCGACAACCAAGGCTAAGGTAAGTGCAAGTTTCTTCATGGGAATCTCCTTACTGGTTCCAGTTTTCTGCGCCAAACAGGCCAAGGCGCTTGGCTTCGTGATTGCTCCACTGCTCGACCAGGTCGAGCAGATCTGGCTTGGGATGGCCAACTGGCTTCATCAGCTTCCCGTCAGCACGCTTCAGCAAGTTGCCTTGTTCGTCGTGTTGGATCTTCTGCAGGTTGTTCAAGTGTACCCGAGCAAAGCCCAACTCGAATGGCAAATTCAGAGCGTAGCACAGTTGGAAGACGACGTACACTGAGTCGATGATGCCGTCGAAAACTTCCACCAGGTTTTCCCGGGATGGATTCGCTTCCCACAGATACAAGGCTGGCAGCAACTCCTTGTTGACTTCTTCCTGGATCAGGTTGGTAGCCAGCTTCACAGCTGCACGCAGTTCGGGTGTGACTTCTTCACAGTGTCGAGTTTGGTACATTCCTGCCTGCCGAGGAAAGCCAGTGTAGGTACGCCAGATACCGTCGAAGTGGAGATCAAGTAGGAGGTCTTTTTCGTCTGCGGTCAACTCGACCAGAGTGTTTTCAGTCATGATAGTTCCTTTGCTAGTTACGAAGAAAGTCCGGAGCTTCCGGAAGGAGGGAATAGTCAACGTACAGTGACTGCGTCTTGAGGACTTGACGAACTACCATGTATCCTCGGAGTTTACTGTTGTCAGTATTTACCCATTGGATCTTGTTAGCTTGGATCAAGCCCTGCAAGAGTTTCTGCAATCCATTCACGTCATCCAAGTCTTGCCGCACGTGCGTCCAGATTTCAGCTTCTGGGCATGGGTCTTCGCGCTCAGTCAGCAGCGCAATGATCTTGTCAGATACGTCAGAGTTGCGTGCCTTGCCAAATTCACCGAGTGCAGCAGGCATTGTGTGCTCTGCAAAACTCAGCAGTGTATTGGCCATGATTACATCGTCTTTGTCCACCGTCATGCTACAGCGAGCAGCTGCAGAAATCATGCACAGCTTCAACAAGTGAGTAAATCTGCGATTCGAATAGTGCTGGAACCGAATGTCAGGCAACCCAGTGAATGAGTTGTAGAGTACGGTCAGCATTTCTCTTGCTTGCCTGCTCATTTGCATTTCACCGTGCAATTCAGCTCGCATCTTATCCAGGCTTTCCCGCAGGTTATCTTTGCACTGGTCTGACGGCTTGGTTGGAAATGCAATCTTGCGGCCTGATGGTTCTGAGTGCACCAGGATCAGCCGAGACATGAAGCCTTGTCCAATAGTTGCAGGCGGAAAGCAAGCCGCAAATGATGAGTGTGTGTTACCTCCTAGCAATGATATGGTTGGTTGGTAAATCTGGAGTGACTGCGAGTTCTTGAACTTCTGCTCGAATGGGCGACTCTCATCATCCCAATCCCATAGTGAGCCAAGCAGGGAGATAAACTCCAGATTGCCTGTGCCCATGAATTCATTGAACTCATCTGCAACCACGTAAACTTCTCTGGGATCACCCGAACACCCGGTGCCACACAAGGTTTCCATTACCAGAGATTCAGTCGTACCTTGAGATTCGCCTGCAAGGTCAACCAGAAACTTCTCTTTGGAAGTCTTATCTCCGGCAAAGGTAAGATACCCACATTCCGATAGGGCTTTGCGCGACAGCTTAATAGCTGTGGACTTGCGAGTTCCAGGGTTTCCGATCAACATGACGTACATGTTTGGGAAGATACGGAAGTCACCGAATGGCAAGTACACATTGCGACCAAGAAGCGCGCCAATACCAGGAAGCAGACTCCAGCGATGGAAGATCAATGGCGGTTCAGTGTCCCGCACGTAATCAAAATACGCATCAAATACTGGATAATCCACAGTCGCTCCTAGTTGTCAGAGTTCGCCAACTGCCTGGTGGAGTTGCGCTCTTTCCTTGGTTGTGATGCCGCCCATTTCGTCCACTGCTGCGTACAACGAAGAGACAAGCATGGTGTCACGCACATCACTGGAAGAGTTTGCAAACTTCTCACGAACTTCCTTCGGCCATTTGAGCTTCTGGCAACAGCAGGAAAAGTCCGGAGTACATTCGTTGCGCTCCAGGTTGTGGATTGAGTTGCCCTGCACCCAGAGTGCAAGTTGATCGTTTGGTATCATTTGAGTTTGCTCCAGTGTGTTTCGCCTGAATTCATGTCAGGGGGAATAACCATTGTACGGGCTACCCCGTGAATGTCAACCACTTTTTGTGGTATACGCATCATGTCCTTGACTCGGTCTGGAACCCAGTCAGCTTCCTTCTTGTAGCCGAAGAAGATCGAATCGTGAATCTGAGCTTTCATACGGAAGACTCCGCGCAGCTCGCCAAACAACATCTCACGATAGAGTCGCATCATGGCCTTGTTGATTAGAGCCACGGAAAGATTCTGTGGACTGTGGGCCACCATGGAATTCTTGACTGACTTCGACTTGACTGGATTGCCAAAGAAGTAGCGAGTCCATCCAGTAGCAGATACCAGCTTGTGCGTGATCGACACAGTCTTGGTCAGCTTGTCATACCACGTACCCTTGACTTCCGGATAGGTCTTCTCATAGCGAGACAACAGCAGGTCGCAGACTTCTAGCAGCGACATAGTGGATTTCAATCCCAGCGTGCGTCGAGCTTCTGCAACCTTCTTCGGACCCATCGTAATCAGCAGCATGAACTTAGTCATGTTGTAATTCGCGCCATGGTTAACTCGTTTGCTGAGGTCTCGGAGAGGTTTGTCCAGAGTCTTTCCAGTGTCATCGTCGTAAATCGACTCATAGGGAACTCCAAAAAAGCTACTGGCGTTCCAAGCATGGTAGTCATGGGGAGATTCAACAAGCTCAATAAGCGCTCCACATCCACTAAGATAACCCACGCAGCGTGCTTCAGACTGTGCATAGTCTCCTTCGGCGAGTAGCCAACCGTTATCAGATCGAATCCATCGTTTAACCTCCTTACCTCTTGGGACATTCTGAATCTGGAGTCCACACCAGAACGAAGACTCGGAAGACGACAAGCGCCCAGTGTCAGTTCCGTTCGGATTGAGTCGGTAAAATAAACGCCCGTCCCAAATCTTATCCCACACAAGATAAGTATCTCTGAGCTTAGCCAATCCTCGATACTCCAGAATTTCTGAGAGGAGTCTTTCCAAGAGTGGATGCGTTGCAGAGGCTTGAATGAGTGTAGGCTCGTCTGATGAAGTAACCTCTCCATTCCGATCCCGATATCCAAAGGCATATAGAAGTCGCTTACACTGGTCTGGTGAACGTGGGTTGAAATCAGGGTGTATCCAGGTGCTAAGTTTGCGTTGGGAATCACGGATCTTCTCCTCAGTTTCGGACAGAGACTTGTCGAACTCTTCCTTGTCAGTTGCCAGACCATCCAACTCCATGTGGATACACGGGAAGTTTATTGGGAACTCTTGCAGGTAATTTGCTTTCGCCCAGTCCGGCACTTCCAGGATGAGGGAACACCAAGCCATGAGCGTGGACCAACAGTCACGAGCGTTATATTGGTAGAACTCGAAACTTCCACCGCTTGCAGCATCGTCTTTCCAATAGCGAACGTACCGGATAGCAAAAGCAGTGATGTAATCAAGACGCTTCGGCAACTCGGAGTACCATGAGTGGAAGAGATTCGAAGTGTCGTAAAGCCAATTGCGCAGAGGAGCATTCCAACGCAGAAAGTAAACAGCGTCATAGGTTCCACCTTGCATTACCTTGGGAGCAGCAGTGTCATTAAGTCTGCGCATACGCTCCAGCTGGAGCAGACTTCTGGTAGGAAGCACAACAGAGTGAGTAGTACCATCAGCCAGTAGATAACAATATCCAGCGCACGCAATTGTGCGGTGAGGAGTGTCTCGGTCAGTTTCGATGTCAACACCAACCAGAATTGCAGAATCAATAATCCGCAACAAAGACTCGAAACGATCAGAATCGCAGTTTGCCTCATCGACGATCTCCCAAGTAAAGTCAGTTTGAGGGAACCAGTTTCCTGGTTTTGTGATCTTGCTGATGTGACGCTTGTAGATCGTCGGAGCAGGATCGAGTTTGACCAGCATGTCCAGCGTGTTGAGGAACAGAACGTCCACGTCCTTGGTACCGCCGAACCATTCCTTCTTGTACTTGATGAAACTACCGTGGTAGTCGTTCATCGACAAGGTCTTCTCGCTGCCATTCTTGTTGCGAGGGTGGATGAAGTCCGGCAGTAGGGACAACATGGGAGACAGTAGTGCTGCATCAGTAATGATGACCGCATCGAAGCTGTACTTCTTTGCGAATGCCAGCACCTGCTGCGCGTAAGTTACGCCACCCCAGATAGTCTTGACTACGTGGTTGCCGCCAATCATTTCCGCCAGACGGGTTGCGCGTGGACGGCAGTCGGGAGTAGCGAATACACCGATTGTGAGTTGAGTCATAATTAGTGAAGTTTTGTGGTGGGTAGCATTCCGTGCAAAACACCCAAGCGAGCAAAGACTACTTGAGTATCAGGCACCAATGACGACGTGCGGATCCAAAATGGAATGAATCCAAGCTCTTCTTGGTAGCGAAGGTACAGCCTCTGAGGAACGAAGATAACCGCAGGATCTTCCTTGTCTGTCACATCGTAGCCAGCTTCCCGGCCTTTGCGAACAAGTGGATCCAAGTCAAGCAGTTCCTGCTCGATTCGTTCCCGCTCGGATTTCATTTCATCCAGTAGTTTGATTACTTCGTCAGTCATGACTGCCTCCCGCTGGCTGCGATGGCCTTCTCAAGCACCAGCGCGGAGAAGCTGCAAAGCGCCTGCCTGTAGTCGGATGGCAGATCGGCCCACACGTCGCGAGGTTCGATCAGTTCGACCTTCCTCGCCAACTCTTCCACATCACTGTGCTTCATGCGCGCTCCCGATGGCTGCTGCTGCGCGGACGATGGCGCGGCGGGTGGCTGCGCCCATATCCTGCATGTAGTGCACGCGCTCATTCGCCTCAGCGTAGCCACTACGGTATGCAGTGGCTTCTTCGCTGTTGTACGTGCCTGGCGTTACCTGCAATCTCAACTTCACCGCCAGCCTTAGCGCATCGCCATCGTCGGTGATTGGGTGCCATTCTTCACGGGTAGTGCCAGATAGTTCGCCTTCATAGTTGTAGACAAGCACTGTCCCGGACATGCCGCCATCATCGATGTGACGCATCGCAAAGTGTTCGTCCCACTCCCATTTCGGAAGTGCTTCTGCCAGTGTTTGCGGCGTCAAGAAAATGCCCGCAGCCTTCGCCGCCCTCTCCAAAAGTGTCTTGTCATCCATGCTGGGCTCCTGTGGCTTTGGCAATTGCTGAGCGGGCTTGCGTGTACGCAGGCCAGTCAAGCGGTGTGGCGCTCTCCAGCTCAATGCGGTTGCACAGCGTGTCCAGGGCATCCAAAAGATCCGGCGCCGCTGCAATCAATCGTGCGTTTGCCTCGTTCTCGGCGTCGAGGCAGTCAAACGGCAGCGTGCAAATAGGCTGGCAATCACCGTCCTGCACAGGCTCTTGCGTGGCTTGGAGCTTGGCGATGTACTCGTGTGCATCTTGGGCGTCTTCCAAACGCTCAAAGCCAATCACAACGCGATAGCCAGACAAGTGAGACTCTGACATCGTGTAGCAGCGCTTCAGCAACGGGTTTTGCGCACTCAGCAGCGCGGCTTGTGGGGTGGTGGTCATGTCGTAAAACTCCGTGTTTCCATAGTTAGGGGACTCTGGCGTCGCCGAAATGGGGTTAGGCGTCACCCGTCACGCAGGCTCGTAGGTCGCCGCAAAAATGTCAGGCTTGCAGGGGTAGCGCTCTCCCTTGATGCCGGTAATCACCCAGTCCCCGACGCTGACCTCCATGCGACCTTCCAGCGTCTCTATGAAGAAGCTGGCGCTCCAAACTTTGCGGGTTGGCGGGTGCAGCGTTGACGCGCCACGGTGCACACCATCAGGCAGAGGCTGACCGTCGAACAGGGCGGCATCGCGCACGGCTTCGGTGAACTGCACGGCCTCAATCACAACGGGTTTCTTGCGGAATTTCATGTTTCGCTTTCAAGGTTGTGGCGGCTTTTCAGCGGTGCCGCCTAACCGCTCGCTCAAGCGGACGCCCAAGGGCGCCGCTTAGCTGTTTGGTTAGGCATCAAAGGCCGCCGGTATCAATCATCTTCGCCCTGAAATGCGCTGCTCGCAGGTCTTCAACCTTTTGTGAGGCTTCGAGCCGCTCTTCCAGCGTGCCGCATTCGTTGGCTTCTTCAAGCTCAATCTCGGCGTCCTGCAACTCGTTCAACAACTCAATCAATCGGTCCACTTCAGCTCCTTTGCCAGTATGCCTAACCCGTCGGTCAACTCGGACAGTCGCTGCCACACTCTGGGCATTTGCTCATCTTTTACCTTTCCGCCCGCTTCGCAGGCTCTGAATCAAACGCTCGGCCTTCAGTGGTTGCGTGCGGTCATAAAGCGTGCAAAACCACCAGCCGCCTAACACTACATTGCACGCGGACCCCGCAAGCGAGGCCGGTGAACTCTGGGTTAGGCATCACACGCCATGCCAGCGCGGCACCACACGGCCCGATGCGGCTTCTAGCTGCGTCGTAGATCTCTTGTGAATAGCTCATCACTGGGGCCCCTTCTTGCTGGCTGCGCTGCTGCAACTTCCAGCAGTGCGTTAGCCGCCGCGTAAACATAAGGCTTCAGATCGCTGCAGCCGTCCTTGATGGTGAACCCATTGCGCAGGAACACGTCTCGGATCACGTCTCTTGCTACCGGCTGCGCGGCCTGGGCTGGCTGGGTGGCGCTGAGGGCTGCGCGGGCAATGTTGCGGTAGAAGTCGCGCACCCCGTTTGAACCGTAATCAACGGCATATTCTGTTGTGTGCGAATTCCAATCTGCAATCTGTTGCAGGGCTTGTGTCAGTGTGTCGTTGCTCATGATCTTCTCCTTAAATTAGTGCAGCACGCTACACAAACATAAAGAGCCAGATGAATCTGGCCCAAGATCAGACGTTAAACGTCACGACCATCAGTCAGCACAATCGAATCACTGTGCGCTGCATCCAGTTCCACACCAGGAAGCGTGCCCACGATCTGGCCAGTGCTTTCCACTGGCTGCGAACTTTCTGGCATCAGCGACTGCGCAGTCTCGCCGAACATCAGAACTTCTGCAGCATCTTCCAGCGACTGCTTGGCGTGCTGCTTGGCTTGGTACGGCATCCAGGTTGCAATGCCATGACTGGTATTGGCAGCATCGCTCAGGTAGTACGCCGCATCCACAGTTTGCAGGAATGCGTTGCCTGCATCATCCATATCTGGCAGATCGAACAGCGGAACTTGCGGACGGAACTTGGTGTTGCCAACGTGGTCAGTCACCAGCAGGTTCAGCAACCAGCCTTCTTCGTACACGTACAAAACCTTGGCATCGAACGGTTGCTCAGGCGACAGCATCACCAGATCATCGTCCAGGGAATCCTGTGGCCAATACCAAACGCTTCGACCGACTGCTGGCTTGGTTGTGGTCTGGCTCTGCTGGCCAAACTGAAAGTCATAGAGCATGAAGTTCTCCAAAAAATTTCAAAAAAAAATCTGAAACGAAAAAAGGGAGACCGAAGTCTCCCCCAAGAACCGAGCTGATTACAGCACGATCACGTTCTTCAGACGGAAGTTGTACTCATCGTCGGCGCCGCCCTTGCGTTGCACACGCTTGACAGTCGCATTGATGAGCAAACCTTCCTGCGTCTTCTCGATCAAGTCAGCGAGGTTCGCCTTCTCGGGAGCTTCCGGATAGAAGTGTGCAGCGAAAGGTTCCAGCGAAGTCTTGAACGCGCCGATGCCAGTCTGGTTGACTTTGCCTTCCTTGGTCTTGACGAACAAGCCGTTCTGGAACTGCTGGCCCACCTTGACTTCGGATGCTTCTTCCGCATCGTCCACTTCGCCGATCTCAACGACCTCGTAGCTGGTCATGAGAGCATCTTTCTCATTGATCTCCTTGCGTTCGATCTTCATCTTGAGCACGTAGTTGCCAGACGGAGGAATGGCAAGCGGCGCCAAACCTTCGATGTCTTCCATCGTTGCATTCAAGAGTGCATCGACGTCATCAAACGCTGCATTTTTCGACAGATCAGCCATGGTAAATTCTCCAAATAGAAAGTTAAGTTGAGGTTGATTTGTCCGCAGATTACTCGCTGCGAACTCCGAGGGTTACTGTTGTTTGTCAGCCCACAGCTTCCACATTTCAGCTGAGGTTTGTGGAGCGCCGGCCAGATCCAGGATCTCTTGGACTGAGATTTTCTGCCACTCATTGTTGGTGTCCATCTTGTACCAAGTTCCGAAGCTGTACATATAGATCGCATGTTTCACTGGCTTGGCCACATCAACTGTGCTTGCCATGATTACAATCCTTCCTTTTCCCAGTCGATCACTGGAACCTTACCAGCTTTCAGGATCTCGAAAGTTTCCGGGCGGAACAGTGGCAGCAGATCCATTTCCGGCAGCTCCGCCAACTTGACGCCAGTGCGTCCGCCAGTCTGTACGCCAGCCCGGAACGTAGTTTCGTTGGCGATCCGGTGCTTACCATTCTGGATGTACATGTATGCAACTTCATCGAAGTACTTCGCTACAGTCTTCGAGTGGTTGCGAGTACCAGCGGTAGGTGCCAACTTCTCCGGCTTGTCGTCAGCGCGTTCCGTGTCAGTCTCGTGACTGATAACGATCACGTTGATAGGTGCCACCTGAATCTTGCCAGCAATGTTGTCCAACGCGTAGCCTTGAACTCGGTAGTCGTCCCACTCGAACTTGTAGTTCTCGCCTTGCTTCTTGATCTCAGCTTGCACTGCATTGTTGACTGCAGACTGGCCGAGTTGTGTGAACGAGTCGATCACCAGAATGTCACGCCGAGTGAACTTGGCAAGATCCAACGTAGTCCAGTGTGCATCTTTGTTCGAAGTGCACTTGGCGCAGTTGATTGTCCCGTGATCGAAGCAGATCTTCTTCGGCAACGCATCCTTGAAGATAGCCTTCATTGTCTGAATTGCGATCGGGAAGTTCTGGTGGTCAGGAATGTTGATGATGTCAACGTTCTTGCGGAACTGCGGTGGCAGAATTTGCGGATTGCGCAGAGTTTTGCGGCCGTGCTCCAGATCACACCAGTGCAGACGGTAGCCATACTTTGCCAGACCAGCTGCGAGTGCAGTCTTGCCCACTTTTGGTGGACCATACAAGATGGCTTTGACAACTTCTTCATCTTCGAATTCATCGAGATTCATTTGGATCTCCGGTAGTTGCGGAACACAGCGCGAAGCACGATCAACAGAACGATTACTTCGGCTGCCATGAGGGCTGCAATAGCAGGATGGTTGGTAATGAAATCCACGAATTACTCCTTGCGAGTGCGCTCACGTAGAGACTTGACCAACTCTTCACGAGTCACCACATACTGGAACTTTTCCACAGCTTGCAGTGCAGCTTCATCAGCAACTTCCAGCTGGGCAAACGCGGTGCCGAACTGTTTCTGCGCACTGATGTTGCAGATTCCGAAGAACTCACACTCACGGTTGAACTTGAAGCAAGCATCACCACGCTTTGGAAAGTGGTTGCGTTCTGCGTACACTTGGATCTGGTCTGCTTGGATCAGTTCAGTATGCAGCCATTCTGCCTTGGCGAGTTCGTGCTTGGTGAAATCAAACGACAACCAGCGTTGTTCCGAGGTGGAGTACACTGCATACAGTACATCGTATTCCGTGGAACCATGCTGGGACACAACTGTCGAATAGCTCAGCGCTTGGTTGGAGTTTGCGTACATCGCAGGATGGATGACACGCGCACCAGTTGTTTTGTTTTCCTTAACTCGCAGGTTCTGGGAAACTTTGTGGCGCAGGATCTCGTCGATGTGACCAGTGTAGAACTGGGTAGGTTGCTGGATACCGAGCCCATCCTTCACCTCAGTCTGGAGATCCACCAGAATTGTGGCTTCGATTTCCACAGTTTCGTACTGATCCAGCATGTTCTCGTAGTACCACGTCGCATACTTCTCCAGCGCGAAGATCACATCCGGAAAACTCTTCTTCGGATCCCAGCCATTCTCACCCTTAGGTTCAGACTTGGCAAACAGATCAATGTCCCACGCCAGAAAAGCAGCCCACGAAGCTGTGCGAATGTCCTGAGTTTTATCGAATACAGCGACAGCCGCACCGAGAGAGTGGCCGAATGCAAAGTCCACGTTGTTGACACGACGGCGACCTTCAGCAGAAGCAGCCTGCAACTTCGACAACTCGAACTTCTTTGGGCAGTCATTGAGAACTCCCTCCATGGAGTAGGAGATCACATTGCGGAAAGCATACAACTTGTTGTAGTCTGCCTTAGCAACTCCAGCAGCAGCGGAAATACCCTGCTCGTAGTTGTCAGTAGCATCGCCACCGATTGTTTCAGTCATCAACTTGTCCAGCAATTCCGATGCCGACAGATTGTCTGACATGTCAGGATCCAGTGTGTCCCACA
>ERZ724509.437-NODE-437-length-18338-cov-8.558114_pt1 | contig 18338 bp, 11 predicted proteins | sample MGYA00376042_ERZ724509 | MGnify/ENA primary metagenome ERZ724509 (study PRJEB28724, sample SAMN07190887) | wastewater metagenome | isolation source: effluent of sewage treatment plant in Hong Hong | place: USA: Christiansburg, Virginia | collected 2016-03-01 ...
CTTAAACCGCTGTAGCGTAGCTATCGGCCCGAGCCGGAATAGCGGTGCTAGATGCGGCTATCGGTGCTTCGGGTTGAGACGATGCTACGGTATTCGTAGCGGGTTGTGCAGCAGGGGCGGGCGTTGCAGGAGTTTTGGCTGTTTCAGCCACTTCCAACATCAACAGCAAAGAGCCTTCACTCACGCGGTCGCCGAGCTGAACCTTCATTTCCTTGACCACACCCGCGTGGCTGCTCGGAATTTCCATCGAGGCTTTATCGCTTTCCACGGTAATCAGGCTTTGCTCGACCCGAATGGTATCGCCCACCTTGACCAGCACCTCAATCACGCGAACATCGGAAAAGTCGCCAATATCGGGGACTTTAATTTCAATGCAATTCACAGACATAGCCATGACGATTTCCCTTCTTGTTTACAACAATACACGGCGGAAATCGCCCAAAATTTGCGCCAAATAGACATTGAAACGCGCCGCCGCCGCACCATCAATCACGCGGTGATCCCACGTCAAAGACAGCGGCAACATCAGGCGCGGTGTGAATTCTTTGCCGTTCTTTCCATCCATCCACACGGGTTCGATCTGGCTCTTGCACACGCCCAGAATCGCCACTTCCGGCGCGTTGATGATGGGCGTAAAGTAACGTCCACCAATCCCGCCGAGGCTGGAAATCGTGAAACTGGCTCCGCTCATTTCCGCTGGACTCAATTTACCGTCACGCGCTTTTTTCGCCAGCTCGTTCATTTCTTGGCTGATTTGCAAAACGCCTTTTTTATCGGCATCCTTCAGCACCGGAACCATCAAACCGTTGGGCGTATCAGCAGCAAAACCGATGTGGTAATACTGCTTCAGTACCAACGCATCGCCATCCAAGCTGCTGTTGAACTGCGGGAATTTCTTCAATGCCGATACGCACGCCTTGATGAGGAACGCGAGCATCGTTACTTTCGTGCCGGATTTTTCGTTTTCCTTGTTCAAAAGCAGGCGGAAGGCTTCCAATTCGGTGATGTCGGCATCATCATGCGACGTGACCGCCGGAATCATCACGGCATTGCGCAGCAAATTCGCGCCGCTGATTTTTTGGATACGACCGAGTTCTTTGCGTTCAATCGCGCCGAATTTGGCGAAATCGACTTTCGGCCACGGAATCAATCCCAGCCCCGCACCATCGTTGCCCGCGCTGGCTTTGGCTGCTGCGGTAACCGCCGCAATCGCTTGGGTTTGCGCCGTGCCTGCCATCACCGCTTTGGTGAAGTTTTGCACATCTTCTTGCGTGATACGGCCTTTATGCCCCGTGCCTTTGACCTCGGTCAGCGGCACACCCAGTTCACGGGCAAATTTTCGCACCGATGGGGAAGCGTGCGGCAGTTTCGCCGGATTGGGGTTGGTGGGCGATGCAGGCAATGCGGGTACAGCAGGTGCTGGCGCTGCTACAAAAATAGGAGCTGCTGATGCAGGTGCAGCGGGTGCTGGAGCGGGTTTTGGTGTTTCAACGGCAGGTGCAGATGCGGCAGGAACGGCTCTCACTGCTTCCAGCATCAACACGACTGAACCTTCGCTCACACGGTCGCCAAGCTTGATTTTCAATTCCTTCACCACCCCTGCGTGGCTGCTGGGAATTTCCATCGAGGCTTTATCGCTCTCCACGGTCATCAGGCTTTGATCCACGGCAATGGTATCGCCCGCTTTCACGAGCAATTCAATCACCGCCACATCCGAAAAGTCGCCAATATCGGGAACCCGAACTTCAATAAGGGACATCGTAAATTCTCCTTGCGTATGGGGTGTGTTCCGAATTAGGCGTACAGCGGGTTGATGGCTTCGGTTTGGATGCCATATTTTTCAATCGCCTGCGCGACTTGCACGGCGGGAATACGCCCCTCATCCGCCAGCGATTTGAGCGCCGCAACCACGATGTAATGGCGGTTAATCTCGAAGTGTTCGCGCAGTTTGAAGCGGAAATCGCTGCGGCCGAATCCATCCGTTCCCAGCACTTTGTAGGTGCGACCGGATGGAATGAAGGCGCGGATTTGCTCGCCGTAGTTTTTCATGTAGTCGGTCGAGCAAATCACGGGGCCAGCGTGGGGCGCGAGTTGCTGTGTAACGAACGATTGGCGCGGCGTTTCCAGCGGATGCAAGAGATTCCAGCGTTCGCAATCTTGCCCCTCGCGTGCCAGTTCGTTGAAGCTGGGGCAGCTCCAGACGTTCGAGCCGATGCCCCAATCCACCGCCAACAATTGCTGTGCCGCCAACGATTCGCGCAGAATCGAACCCGAACCCAGCAACTGCACGTTATGCAAAAGCTGTGGGCCTTCCTTGCACACATACATCCCTTTGATGATTTGCTCTTCCGTGCCTTCGGTCAGGCCGGGCATGGGGTAGTTTTCATTCAGCAAGGTGATGTAGAAGTAAACATTCTCTTGGCGTTCCACCATGCGTTTCAAACCGTGGTGCAGAATTACCGCCACTTCGTGGGCAAAGGTCGGGTCGTAGCTGATGCAGTTTGGAATCGTGCCCGCCAGAATGTGGCTGTGTCCATCTTCGTGCTGCAAGCCTTCGCCGTTGAGCGTAGTGCGTCCCGATGTGCCGCCCAACAAGAAGCCCCGCGCCTGCATATCGCCCGCTGCCCATGCCAAATCGCCAATGCGCTGGAATCCGAACATCGAGTAATACACGTAAAACGGAACCATGATCCGGTTATTGGTCGAATACGAGGTTGCCGCCGCGATCCAGCTCGCCATACCGCCGGCTTCGTTGATGCCTTCTTGCAGGATTTGTCCGGCTTTGTCTTCGCGGTAGTACATCACCTGATCTTTATCGACTGGCGTGTAAAGCTGACCTTTGGGGTTGTAAATTCCGATTTGGCGGAACAAACCTTCCATGCCGAAGGTACGTGCTTCATCGACCAAAATCGGCACGACCCGTTCGCCCAAGGCTTTATCGCGCAACAACTGCGTGAGGAAACGCACATAGGCTTGCGTGGTGCTGATTTCGCGGCCTTCGGCGGTGGGTTCTAGCACGGCCTTGAATGTTTCCAACGACGGCACGGTGAAATGCTCATCGGCTTTGCTGCGGCGGTGCGGCAAATAGCCACCCAGCGCGGCACGGCGTTCGTGCAGATAGCGCATTTCGGGCGTATCGTCAGCGGGCTTGTAGTAGGGGAGCTTGTGGAGTTCGCTATCGGGAATCGGGATATTGAAGCGGTCGCGGATGTATTTAATGTCTTCATCCGACAGTTTTTTGGTTTGATGCACGGTATTCCGCGCCTCACCCGCCTTGCCCATGCCGTAGCCTTTGACGGTTTTAATCAGCAACACGGTCGGCTGGCCTTTGTGCGCGTTGGCGGCGTGGAAAGCAGCGTAGACTTTTTCCGGCTCATGCCCACCACGGCGCAGATCGGCGATCTCGTCATCGGTCATGTGTTCGACCAATTTCAGCGTTTCAGGGTAACGCCCAAAGAAGTTTTTGCGCGAGAAAGCACCATCGTAGGCTTTATAGGCTTGGTAATCGCCGTCCAGCACTTCCATCATCAACTGGCGCAGTTTTCCGGTTTTATCGCGTGCCAGCAATTTGTCCCAGCCCGCACCCCACAGCAGTTTGATAACGTTCCAACCCGAGCCTCGGAATTCGCCTTCCAACTCTTGCACGATTTTGCCGTTGCCGCGCACGGGGCCATCCAAGCGTTGCAGGTTGCAGTTCACCACGAACACGAGGTTGTCCAGATTTTCCCGCGCCGCCAAACCAATCGCGCCCAAGGATTCGGGTTCGTCCATCTCACCATCGCCGCAGAACACCCACACTTTGCGGTTTTCCGTATTCGCAATACCGCGTGCGTGCAGGTACTTCAGAAAACGCGCTTGGTAAATCGCCATCAACGGCCCCAAGCCCATCGACACGGTGGGGAATTGCCAAAATTCGGGCATCAATTTGGGGTGTGGGTAGCTCGACAAACCTTTTCCATCCACCTCTTGGCGGAAATGATCCAATTGATCGACCGTCAAGCGGCCTTCCAAGAAGGCGCGGGCGTAAATCCCGGGGGCGCTATGACCCTGAATGTAGAGCAAATCGCCACCATGATTGGGGCTTTCGGCGTGCCAGAAATGGTTAAACCCTGCGCCCAGCATCGAAGCCAGCGACGCAAACGACCCGATATGTCCCCCCAAATCGCCACCGTCGGCTGGATTCAAGCGATTAGCCCGCACCACCATCATCATGGCGTTCCAGCGCATATACGCACGCAGACGCTTTTCAAAAGCGATATTGCCAGTGCAGTGCGCTTCTTGATCCGGTTCAATGGTGTTCACGTAGCCGGTGTTGGCGGAAAACGGCAGGTCGATACTGCTTTGACGCGCGTGTTCGAGCAGTTGCTCCAACAAAGCGTGGGCGCGTTCTGGCCCTTCGTTTTCGATAACGGCGGATAGGGCATCCAGCCATTCCTTGGTTTCTTGGTGGTCAATATCGCTGCCCACATCGGCGATAGGGTCAATTTTCTCTGGCATGGTTTGTCTCCTGCAAATGAGAGGTTTTGGGGGGGAATTTTTCTATCCATTCATTTTTACACAGGATTTTTGAAATTTCAAGTTGTGCATCATGATTTTGTAATATGAAATTACGGAAGGGATTATTGCTTCGATTTACACTCCCCACCATGTACTTTTCAACCCAACTTCAGCGCATTCGCACATGGTGGCATCGCCAAAACCCGCAGCGGCAGGATCGGTTGGCGATGTTGGCTCCGGTCGGGGCGGTATTGCTATTTTTGATGTCGGTGGTGGCGGCACTCGTTTTCTTCCACGTCGATGAAACCGCCCAAGAACAACAAGCCGTGCGGCGGGGTGTGGAATATGCCCAGCAAAATCTGCGCCTACGTCTGCGCGAACACCAAGAACAGTTGGTGCGTGTGGCACGAGAAATCACCAGCAAAGAATCCAGTGCCGAAGGATTCAACGCCCGAGCCTTCCATTTGATCCAGCAGTACCCCGAAATACAAGGGCTAACGTGGTTTGACGAGCAGCAGCGTGTGAAATACACCTCAGGCGGTAGCACCCTGCAATCAGGGGGAGAGGCTTCAGAAGCCGTGGCGAATGCCTTAAAGCAAGTGTGGGAGACACAAGCCCCGCTTTCTTTATTACCGCCTCCAGTAGCGGGGAGTACGCAATTCGTACAACTCTATATCCCGTTGATCACGCGGAATCATGTGGTCGGTGTGCTGTTGGCCGAATGTCCTGTTGGGGCGTTGTACCTGTACGGCATCCCGCACGATGTGGCATCCCGTTACGCCATCGCGCTCTACGACACCAAGAACCATTTATTAGCAGGGAGTGCCATTGCATCCGTTCACAGCCCCCACGTACACACCATGCACATGGATTTGAGCAATGAACGCATCCTCATTTTGGGGCAGGTCTATCCGACGGCGCGGGGTGGAATGTTCCATAACGGATTATTTTGGCTGGTGGTCACCCTCACCATTTTGACGGCGTGGATGCTCATCGCCAACTGGCAACACACCCGTCGGCGGATGCAAACCCAGCAGGTATTGGAACAAGAAACCGCTTTTCGGCGTGCCATGGAAAACTCCATGCTGACCGGAATGCGGGCGATGGATTTTCAAGGGCGCATCACCTACGTGAATCCCGCTTTCTGCCAAATGACGGGTTGGAGTGAAGAAGAATTGGTCGGTGCGTTACCACCCTTTCCCTACTGGCCCGAAAGGGATAAAGACCGGTTGCACCAGTTGCTTACCGATGAACTCAATGGCATGACCAACCCCAGCGGCATCCAAGTACAAGTCAAACGCAAAAATGGGGCTTTGTTTGATTCACGGCTCTATGTGTCGCCGCTGGTGGATGCCACGGGCAAGCAAACGGGCTGGATGACTTCCATGACCGATATTACCGAACCCAACCGCGTGCGCGACCAGCTTGCCGCATCGCACCAGCGTTTCACGACCGTGCTGGAGGCGTTGGATGCGTCTATCTCGGTCGCACCCTTGGGGGGCAATGAAATTTTATTTGCCAACAAACTCTATCGCCAATGGTTTGGAGCCGAGGTCAATGGGCATTTACAGCTCTTGGTGCAAGCGGGTTCGGTACACGATGAGGCACACGATCATGTCGATTTTTTAGCGGGCTTACCGCTGGCGAATTTATCCGACTCCGATGGCGGCGGGGATACTGAGATTTTCATCCCCGCTTTAAGCAAATGGCTGGAAGTACGTTCGCGTTATTTGAGTTGGGTCGATGGGCGATTGGCGCAAATGGTCATTGCCACCGACATCACCGCGCGACGGCTTTCCGAAGAACAAGCCGCCATTCAAGCCGAACGCGCCCAAACCGCCAGCCGCTTGATCACGATGGGGGAAATGGCCTCCAGCGTCGCCCACGAATTGAATCAACCGCTGACTGCCATCAACAATTATTGCAACGGCATGGTTTCCCGCATTCGCGCTGACCAAATCACGCAAGAAGATTTGCTCAATGCCTTGGAGAAAACCGCACGCCAAGCGCAACGGGCGGGGCAGATTATTCACCGCATTCGCACCTTCGTGAAGCGCAGCGAACCCAATCGCACACCATCTGAAGTCACGGTGATTGTGAATGAAGCGATTGAATTGGCAGAAATTGAAATGCGCCGCTTCAATGTACGTTTCAGCCATTACGTGGCGGCACGCTTGCCCCTTTTGATGGTCGATCCAATTTTGATCGAGCAAGTGCTTATCAACCTGCTGCGCAATGCCGCGCAGTCGATTCACATGGCGCACCGCCCGCGTTCTGATCGCAATATCGAGTTACGGGTCGTTCCCAAAATGGTCGATGGCAAATCCACCATCGAATTTACCGTGCAAGATTCAGGGCAAGGGCTGTCGAGCGAAGTGCAGGAGCGGCTCTATGAAGCGTTCTATTCCACCAAAGCCGATGGTATGGGGATTGGTTTAAGTCTATGCCGATCCATCATCGAATCGCACCGAGGACGTATGAATGCCGAGAACCTCTACAATGGCACGGATATATCGGGCTGTCGGTTCTCCTTTTGGATACCGGTTGTTGCTTAGGAAAGTGTCATGAGTTTAATTCCCAAAAAAGGGACGGTTTACATCGTTGATGACGATGAAGCCGTCCGTGATTCCATCCAGTGGCTATTAGAAGGCAAAGGCTTTAGGGCGCGTTGTTTTGACTCCGCAGAATCATTCCTCAACCGCTATGACCCCCGCAAGGTGGCGTGCTTAATTGCCGACATTCGCATGAATGGCATGAGTGGATTGGAGCTGCAAGATCGCTTGATCGCCATGCGTTCCCCCCTTCCCATTGTTTTCATCACCGGACATGGTGATGTGCCGATGGCAGTGGACACCATGAAAAAAGGCGCGATGGATTTCATCCAGAAACCCTTTCATGAAGAACAGTTGGTCGAGCTGGTCGAACGCATGTTTGCCCATGCCAAAGAGTCGTTTGCCGATTCACAAAGTGCCGCCAGCCGCGATGCACTGCTCTCCAAACTCACGCTGCGGGAATCGCAGGTGATGGAGCGCATCGTCGCCGGTCGCCTCAACAAACAAATTGCCGACGATTTGGGCATCAGCATCAAAACCGTCGAAGCGCACCGTGCCAACATCATGGAAAAGCTCGGAGCCAATACCGTTGCCGATTTATTGCGTGTTGCACTCGGCGCGACCATTCCCAAACCTTAAAAATTTTTGACCTTTGAACGCATGAATTCCCCTGCCCAACTGATTGATGGAAACGCCCTTTCCCAGCAACTGCGTGCCGAGGTTGCACGCCGCACCGCAGCCCTCGTAGCCCAAGGTATCACCCCGGGTTTGGCGGTGGTGTTGGTGGGGGACAATCCCGCCTCTCAGGTCTATGTCCGCAACAAAGTGAAAGCCTGTACCGATGCGGGTTTGCATTCGGTACTGGAAAAGTACGAGGCCACGCTCTCAGAAGCCGATTTGCTCGCCCGTATCGACGCGCTGAACAACGACCCCACCATCCACGGCATTTTGGTGCAGTTGCCGCTGCCACCGCACATTGATGCGCAAAAGGTGATCGAATCCATCTCCCCCGCCAAAGACGTGGACGGTTTCCACGTTGCCAGCGCGGGTGCGCTCATGGTAGGGCAACCCGGATTTTGGCCTTGCACACCCTACGGCTGCATGAAGATGCTGGAAAGCATCGGCTACCCACTACGCGGCAAACACGCGGTGGTGATTGGGCGCAGCAATATCGTCGGCAAACCGATGGCGCTCATGTTATTGCAACAAAATGCCACCGTCACCATCTGCCACAGTGCCACGCCCAATTTGAAGGCCATGACGTTGCAAGCCGATGTCATCGTAGCCGCTGTGGGTAAGCGCAACATTTTGACCGCCGACATGGTCAAACCCGGTGCGGTGGTATTGGATGTGGGCATGAACCGCAACGATGAAGGCAAACTCTGCGGCGATGTGGATTTTTCTGGTGTGCGCGAAGTGGCGGGTTACATCACCCCCGTTCCGGGTGGCGTAGGGCCGATGACGATTACCATGCTGTTGGTCAATACCTTGGAAGCTGCCGAGCGCGTTCCCCACAACCCGCTGCTGGATACCGCGCAGTTGCCTCGCTTTGATGCCATCCGCCCCGAACACGTTACCCCCGGGATGAAGGCGCTGCTGGCGCAGGCCGATGCCGCTTTGGAAACCGTCACCGCTGCCGATTTTCCAGCGGAATGGACAGCCATTTCCCGCATACTGGATGTGGCCACCGAGCGACTCAGCACCGCATGGAGCGCGGTCAATCACCTGAATTCGGTTGCCGATACCCCTACGCTGCGTGCCGCCTACAACGCTACCTTGCCCGCCGTTACCGAATTTTGGACACGTCTGGGTGCGGATGAGCGCCTGTACGCCAAATACAAAGCGATTGAACCTTCTACCCTGAATGCCGAACAGCGCCAAGCCCACCACAACGCCATGCGCAATTTCGTGCTGGGTGGTGCGGAACTGGTGGGCGAACCCCGTACCCGTTTTGCTGAAATTCAAGAATTGCAAGCCGCACTCGGTCAAAAATTCAGCGAGAACACGCTGGATGCTACCGATGCCTTCGCCTATTACGCAACCGCCGAAGAAGTGCAAGGCATCCCCGAGGACGTACTGCAATCCACGCAAGCCGCCGCCCAAGCCGATGGAAAAGAAGGCTACAAACTCAGCCTGAAAATGCCCTGCTACCTGCCCGTGATGCAGTTTGCCCACAGCAGCGAACTGCGTGCCAAACTCTACCGCGCCTACGTGACCCGCGCGTCCGAGCAAGCCGATGAAAGCCAACACGGATGGGACAATACCTCCGTCATTCACCACATTCTTGGCTTACGGCAAGAAGAGGCAATGCTGCTGGGTTACCCGAATTTTGCATCGCTCTCGCTCGTACCGAAAATGGCTTCATCGCCCGATGCGGTCGTTTCGTTCTTGCGCGATTTGGCAAAAAAAGCCCGTCCCTTTGCCGAGAAAGATTTGGCCGATTTGCGCCAATTCGCCGCTGAAAACCTGAATATCCAAAATCCCCAAGCATGGGATTGGGCGTACATCGGCGAGAAACTCAAAGAAGCGCGTTACGCCTACAGTGAGCAAGAAGTCAAAGAATACTTCACCCTGCCCAAAGTGTTGGACGGTTTATTCCGCATCGTTGAACGCTTGTTTGATGTGCGGATTCAAGAAGAATCCGCTCCCGTTTGGCATTCGGATGTGAAGTTTTACCGCATTGAACGCAATGGCATCCTCGTAGGCCAGTTCTACCTTGATCCCACCGCCCGCAATGGTAAACGCGGCGGTGCGTGGATGGATGTGGTGCGTAGCCGCTGGCTGCGTCCTGATACCGGACAACTGCAAACACCCGTCGCGCATTTAGTCTGCAATTTCGGCGAAACCCTGTTGTCACACGATGATGTGATTACCCTGTTCCACGAATGCGGGCATGGTCTGCACCACTTGCTCACCCAAGTGAATGAAATGGATGTAGCGGGTATCTCCGGCGTGGAATGGGATGCAGTGGAATTGCCCAGCCAGTTCATGGAAAACTTCTGCTGGGAATGGAGTGTGCTGGAACACATGACCGCCCATGTCAAAACCGGTGCGCCACTCCCCCGCACCCTGTTCGACAAAATGCTGGCAGCGAAGAATTACCAAAGCGGCTTGCAAACCCTGCGCCAAATCGAATTTTCCCTGTTCGATATGCTGCTGCACAGCGAACACACACCCGCCGATGATTTCCTGCCCCTGCTAACCCAAGTGCGCGATGAAGTAGCCGTGATGCACCCACCCCTGTGGAGCCGCACCGCCAACACCTTTACCCACATCTTTGCGGGGGGATATGCCGCAGGTTACTATAGCTACAAGTGGGCAGAAGTGTTGAGTGCCGATGCCTATGCCGCTTTTGAAGAAACCACCGATGCCAGTGGATTGCCCAGTTCTGAAACCAGTTTGCGTTATCGCCAATGTATTCTGGAAGCGGGTGGAAGCCGTCCAGCGATGGAATCATTCAAAGCGTTTCGGGGGCGCGAGCCTTCATTGGATGCACTCTTACGCCATCAAGGTATGACGCAATGAAAAAATTGGGGACGCTTGTAGGAACGCTGGGATTGATTTGTTGGGGTATGGTGTCCATGCACGCCCATGCCCAATCGCTGTATCGCATCGTCGCACCCGATGGAACGGTAACGTACTCCGATCGCCCCCTTGCTACCGGAGCCGCTCCCCTGACCAAGGCAAATGCAAATGCCAATGCAAATGCAAATACCACCACACTACCGTATCAACTGCGGCAAGCGGTGGGTAAATATCCGGTCGTGCTGTATTCCGGTAATTCTTGCACGCCGTGTGATGGGGGACGCAGCCTGCTCAATGCACGCGGCATTCCCTTCACCGAACGCACCGTCACCACGCGAGACGATGTGGACGCGCTCAAGCAGCAAATGGGGGACGATAGTCTGCCGTATCTCACCGTAGGGAAGCAAAAACTGCGGGGATTTGCGAGCGATGAATGGCAGCAATACCTCAGTGCAGCGGGTTATCCCACACGCTCCACACTACCAACGGGTTACAAGAATGCCGAGCCTTCGCCCTTGGTTGCCGTGAAAAAGCGGGAAGAACCCAAACCCCAAGAAATCGCGCCCGAACCCAGCCCAGTGGAGGAAGCACCGGCTCCCCCCGCTGATCCTAATAAGCCACGCGGTTTTGTTTTTTAGGGGCAACTTGACCCGAAAAAAGATGCCGTAAATCCAGAACCGCCAACGCCTCTTCTTCATACATCAGAAAGGCGCTTGCGACCTCCCGCCAAGGCGAGAGACTGGATGGGGCTGGACAGCCTTGATCGGTGGCAATGCTAATGCGCACTGGTGGCTCGATCAACATCAAAGCACCCAGCTGGGGCGTAGCACCTGCTTGCAGTTGATACCCCACCAACACTGCTGTATTACCCGAATCGGGCATTGCATCGGCAGTGAGCCATGCACCCATATCCCATATCGGGATAATTCGATTTTGCCAATTCAGTACCTTGCTGCAATGCGAAGGCGTTTGGGGAATGGTTTGCGATGTTGCCTCTGGAATCAAATGCAGCAATTCACGCCATCCCACGACAGCACGGTTTTGGTTTCCAAAGTTCAGCAACCACGCATCCCACTTCATAGCATTCCTTTCGGCATCAAAGCAAGCGACAGGTGCTGGGCCGATGTCACGCAAAACACTTCGTGGCCATCGGTTGCCAGTTGCTCAAAAGGCTGAGAGGGACAACGCATCGCCAATGGAACGGGGGAAAACAGCAAACGATTACGGTCTGCCATCACCATCTCTGAACACAATACCCCAAAATCTTGCCCATGGTGATCCGTCAACACCGCACAAACCGGTAAATCGGTGCGCATGACCGACAACCATTCCAACCCATCCGTACAACAAAACACCGGACACGGCGGATGGCCGGGAACGGTCACCCACCCTACACCGCGAGCTGGGGATTTGGGTCGCACATCGACATCGAAAGCCAGTTCCAGAATACGCACATCGGCACGCGGAAGCAGCAAACGGGTTGCACCCAGACGCAAAAAAGCAAACTCAGCAGAGTTGCGGTGGATGGGATGCGTGGGGTTCATGGATTCAACACCTATTGGTCACCTGTTTAAGAACCCGTTAATTGGGCGAGGTGTTCCAATAAATCTTCCTCACTAAACGGTTTCGTGAGGTAGACATTCACACCCGCTGCCTTGGCCTGACTACGGTGCTTCTCGGTAGAGCGCGAAGTAATCATGATGATAGGGATATGTGCCATATCAGCCTGCGCCCGAACGTGCGCGGTCAAATCCAAACCATTCATGCGCGGCATTTCCATGTCCACCAACAAGATGCTAGGCTTCCACTTGGTCAGGATTTCAATCGCCTCGATGCCATCGATCGCACCCCGCACGTCAAACCCCGAATCTTTCATAAACTGGATGGTTGCACGCCGTGCGGATAAAGAATCATCCACCACCAAGGCGGTGCGCCGCAAGGCCGCTGCACGTCCACCATCGTTTCGGGCATCGTGCAAACCACCGACATGGTGCGAATGAACGGTTTGGCGAGTCGGTTTACGGATCAGCTCCGGGATGTCAATCACGGCTACCACGCTACCATCACCCAAAATGGTTGCACCCACTACACCGTGGGGCTTGGGTACAAAACGCCCCAAACCTTTCACCACCAAGTTGCGGCTATCCATAATCTGCTGTACCCGCACCGCACGCACCAAGCCCGTATCGTCTTTGACCAACAGGGCGGGGAATCCCCCGTCTTCGGTTTCGTCCACCGCCTTGGTATCAATAAAGTTCAGGAGTTTATCGAGGTGCATCAGCGGCAACAACTCGTTGCCCATGCGGAAAAATTGCTGCGAACCAACGAGCTGTAATTCATTCGGCATCACATAACGAATGTCTTGAACACCGTAGCTGGAAACCGCAAATGTCTGTGTTTGGGCAGTCACCAAAAGCGCATGGGTCGAAATCAGGGTGGCTGGTAGATTCAATACCACTTCCAAGCCCCGTCCGCGCTCAGACCGCAGTGTCAAACCACCCTTGAGTTGCAACACGCGGCTATACACCACATCCAAACCCACGCCACGCCCTGATACCTGCGTGGGTTCATTGCGTGTCGAAAATCCGGGAGCCAATACCAAACGCACCAATTCATCCTCTGGCAGGCGTGCATCGGGTGCAATCAAGCCATTATTTTGTGCTTTACGGCGCACGGCATCCACATCCACGCCCGCACCGTCATCCCGACAGCGCACCACGATCTGATTGCCTTCCCGCAGGAATTGCAAAACGATATGCCCTTCGCCATTTTTACCCGCCGCCAAACGCTTTTCGGTGGATTCAATACCGTGATCAATCGCGTTACGCAGCATGTGCATCAAGGGGTCTACCAACTCATTCAAGATGTTGGCATCCACCATCGTGTCAGCACCCAGCACCGTAAGAGCCACTTCTTTTTCCACCAAACGGCTGGTTTGCCGCACCGAGCGTTGCAAGCGCGAGACAATGGTGGACACGGGCAACATCCGCAAACGCATCATGGCGTTTTGCGTTTCGTCGTGCAAACGGTTTTGGACGTTCACCACCTCCGCCAGTTTGCTCAACTCGGTTTTAACTTGCGCTGAAAATTCGTTGCTATCGGTCGCCACTTCAATGAGCTGGCGGCTGATGGTGTGCAATTCGCTGTAATGTTCAAATTCCAGCGGGTCAAAATCTGCACCGTGCTGGCTGGTGTGGCTTCCCTCTGTGAGGCCGCGCATATCCACTTGCTGCTCCAACTTGGCAGCGAGCTGGAGAAACACCTTGTTTTGCTCCTGAATATCCCGATTTTGATGTTCCAAACGCTGCAAACGCTCACGCACTTGACCCGTCGAAATAATCGTTTCACCCACCAAGCGCAGCAATTCATCAATCAGGCTCGCCGATACCCGAACCATGCTTTCCGTGGTTCCACCGGCTGCTCCCGCTTCGGGGGCTGGAGAAGGTGCAGCGGCTTGGAGCTGTGCTGCAAGCGGTTCTATCGATTGTTTCACAGTAGAAACAACGGGCGTATCGTCTTCTGGAATCCCTTCATGGTCGATACGATTCGCCCAATCCAAGACTTCTTGCAAAATATCCAGTGCCTCATCGGGGGCAGGGCCATTGGCGGCAACCGCCTCACTCATCGCTTCCAAACAATCGCCTGCATGAACCAACATCTGCGCCATATTGCGACCGGGTAAGACATGGTGCTTACTCAACGCCACAAAAATATCTTCCACATGGTGCGTTAAGTTGGCGATACCCTTGATACCGACGGTATTCGCAGCGCCTTTGAGGGTGTGTGCAGCACGTTTGGCAACGTCAATATCCGCAATCGTTCCATTGCCCGTCGCAATATGCTGAATAGCTGCCGTAAAGTCGGCGGTCTGCATCGGTAATTCTTGCAACAACCCATCCAACAAATCCTGATTGATGTCATCAGGAATGGCCAGAGACACGTCTTCAGGATGGGCTTGCGCCTGCCGTGCGGGAAGCGAATCGATCTCACGGGTCACACGCACCCGAGGTAACGCAGACTGTAGCCGGTGCAATTCCAGCGCGGGACATATATCGCCCCACGTATCCCCTCGCACAATCTCCAACAAACCTTCAGCCGCACTGCTATCTGTAGGCGCGGCAAGGTATGCCAGAACCGCCATCGGCATCAAAGACAATACCGAATGTTGCACCGAGGTTAAGCCCAACCCGCCGCTACTCGCTACACAACCGTGCAACAGGTCAAACCATGCTTTCAAGCTGGGCAAACCGACTGCATCGCTGGCAATGCTCAGACGCTCCACCAATTCGACATAGTTAGCGAATGCTTCCATGCTCTCTTCGGTTGGCTCTTGCTCGGTGTTGTTGATGGCTGCGAGCAAATGCTCTAGCTCAGGACACAGGCGGGTAATTTCCCCCGCCAGCATATCAATCAGCTCCTGCGTGATGGATTGTTCCTCTATCGGCTGCTCTACCGATGAAGCCACCTCTGTAGGAATTGCTTCTATTTCAATAGCATCTACTTCTGCATCATCAAGGGCTACAGCCGCATCCGCATCCGCAACGGCATTTACCTTATCGGCCAGCAAAACCTCACGCAGGCTGTCTCGATAATCGGCTGGCAAAGGCAAAGGCCATGCGTCGGAGCCGAGGCAATCCAAAAGCACATCTACGGTTTCGGGTGCGGTATCGGCATCGGCTGCTTCATACGCCTGTGCCAGTGGAACAAAAAACTCCAGTACATCCTCTTGGACGGGCTGCGCTTGCTCTACCCGCTCCATCAACAGAGGGATATTTTGCTGAACAACCATGCAGACCTCCTGCATACCCAGCAACCCTTGCTGTTCTGCCGCAGCGAGAATCTCGGCTACTGAGTTGTTCAAGTTGTTCAGAATTTCCAAATCCACGGTATTCCCTTCAGGATTAGGCTTTCATTACGCCGGTAGTTTGAAAACGCGAACCGATCCCAGCAACGCCCGTGCGTACTCCACCAGATTCTCGGTTTCCACAGACTGCTCCGTCAATTCCTGACTGGTTTTCTCCGTACTCTTACGAATCTCGGCGGAACGCACCAGCAATTCATTCGACAACTTCGCCTGTTCATGGGAACTCGCGGCAATCTGGCGCACCGAATCCACCAAGTCAGCGGTTGTGGTTTGGGTCAGTTTCATTTGTTCACCCGCCTGTTCGGCCAATCGTGAACCATCCACCACCTGACTAATCGCGGAGTTCATGGTCGTTACCGTATCCGCTGTTTCCATTTGGATGTTGTTAACCAGCGTGGCAATTTGCGCCGTTGCTTGACGTGAGCTTTCCGCCAGACGCTGCACCTCCTCCGCAACCACCGCGAAGCCGCGACCCGCTTCACCCGCAGAGGCCGCGTGCATGGACGCATTCAACGCCAAAATGTGTGTACGTTCCGCGATGGTGTTAATGATGCCCACCACAGAAGAAATTTCCTGCGAACGTTCACCCAAACGCTTAATCCGTTTTTCCGTCTCGCGGATGGTTTCACGGGTGCTGTTAATACCGGTCACCGTTGCACTCACCGTACTCAACGCCACTTGGGTCGTTCTAATCGCGTTATCGGCTGCGGCATTCGCAATTTCCGCCAGTTTCTCAATACGCGCCATACCATCCGCCGCAACTTGCAGCTCTTCGGAGGTTTTCATCACCTGCTCGCGTTCGGTTTGAGCGGTAATCAACACGGTATCCGACTTCTGCTTCACACGCAAAGAAGCGCTGGTTACGTCCGCAGAAATATCCGTTACCTGCTGCAAAACTTTGGCGGTTTCCTGCGACAGCATATTCAACGCATCACCCACCACACCCGTAATATCTTCCGCAACAAACACCTTGGCGGTCAAATCTTTTTGCGATAGTTTCGCCACACCGTGCAACAAGTTAATAATGGATTCGTTCAACTGCTCATTTTCTTCTCGAACACGATTCGCCACCGATTCACGCTGATCCACCATTGCATCGAACTGACGCGCCAACTCACCAATTTCATCTCGGCTATCCAAGTTGGCACGCACGGAGGTATCACCCTGTTCCAGCTTCGCAATAACGTTTTCCAAGTGTTCAATAGGACCCGTAATCGTTCGCACGATGGCAAACGCGACAACCGAACCCACAATAATCAAAAGCAACATGACTGCCGCGATCTGAAACTGCTGCTGGCGCAAGGACGCTACGTTAGCACGCAGCAAATCCCCCAATGTAGCAACCGCTGCATCAGATAAAGCAAATTGTGCATCCAGTGCCTTGGTCATATTTGAAAAATAAGCTGGTGCAGAATAATTGGGTGCTGGCGGATCTAAAATTTCTTTAGTCGCCAAATCCAAACCTTGTTTGGTAGCTTCAAAAGAAGCAGCCAAAGGAGCTTGCAACGCACTTTGGATATTAGGGTTAACTTTACCGGCCCTATTCAAATGCTCTTGAGAGGCATTCATCGTAGAACGCACACGTTCCGCCATAGTGCTTAACCGCGTCAAGTTAGCCACTGTATGAACAGCCTCAGCCGATTTCTTATTTTCACGCAAAATAGCACTTTGCGACAAAACATCTGTACCGAATCCACGCATCTGCGCCGTAAATTCCACCATCTGTGGAATCGCAATATAAGCAGCCCTACCTAAATAGTAGTTATCTGCATTCGCTTCAACGGAAATTTCATAATAATCACCAATATTTTCCAAAATCCATAAAACATCCATCACCATTTGGGTATGGCCTGCAAAAGACTCCGCCGCATTAATCGATTTATTATCAAGGTCTTTAGACAACTTCGCCCAGTCTTTTTTTACTCGATTCCATCGTTCTTGTATATCACTACTGGTAATCGATGCAATATCCTCATCGAATGTTGCTATGGCTTGATCCAATGCAGCACGTACTGGAGGAAGTTGTTCGCCCATCTGTTGATTACCACCCATCACAGCAGCGGTCAATCCACGGTGAATCTGGATGGGTCTGACCACAGCCAGCGCACTCTTGGTTGGCTTCAGACCTGTAAGTTCCTTACTGGCGATGGAAACATGAGCCTGTGTTGCGTTGAAAAATTCATAGATTGGCATCAACGTCATCGCAATAGCAATGCACCCGAGAATGAGAAATTTCTGCGGCAACCTAAATCTTGAAAAGAACGAAGCATTGGTTTTCATAAGTTACTTTCTCATTTAAAAACGGGGATACCAATACAATTTATAAATTCGATATGAACAGAAGCCATTTTCTCTAGCCCGCTTTCTGCAAAAAGCTCTCGTAATCAAATTCAAGCCATACTTCGTTATTGGATATAAAAGCCGATGCCACAGCATGTGCCAGCCATTCAGGGATACCTTGGATACGGTTTGTTTTTTGGGGATTGACAACTGCCAATGGATGGCCATCAATGATAAATCCGGCTACCGACTCCCCCTTACCCAAAACCAAAATCATACTCCCCGCAGAAGCGGCTTTTTTAGAATCACCAGACACCTGCATCAAATCACAAACAGGCACTAAATTACCATGCAAATTCATAATGCCCATCAACCAGTTGGGGGTATTCGGGACGACCACGCACGGCATCATCGGAACCACCTCGCTGTTGACTCCTTCACGAATCAGAAAAGAAAAACCAGCCGCACGAAAACCATAGCGCACTGTTCTTTCTACGATCTCAGAGCCACCCAAATTAAAACCCTGCGGTGGGTTGAATTGGCTCAATGCCTCCCCCAGTGAAACCAATGGGCGAGGCGAAAAATCAGCCGATTCGATGGAAGGATTCAACATAGTTACC
>ERZ724509.440-NODE-440-length-18194-cov-3.763328_pt1 | contig 18194 bp, 35 predicted proteins | sample MGYA00376042_ERZ724509 | MGnify/ENA primary metagenome ERZ724509 (study PRJEB28724, sample SAMN07190887) | wastewater metagenome | isolation source: effluent of sewage treatment plant in Hong Hong | place: USA: Christiansburg, Virginia | collected 2016-03-01 ...
CCATTCTTGGAGCAGTTTAAAGCACCAGAGCTAGACATTCTATGTCCTGAACCATTCATATGTCAGTCAACGAAAACAAAAAACTGTCAATTCGATAGTACCGGAATCTCGTCTATTAACCGATTCGGCAAAGATAGAGCCGCCTCAAGATGAAAGATGTAGTGCTGAAGCGTAACATTCATGATAGCTCTGGTGGCAGGCTAGCGGAACATCGTAGCAATAACGAATCCAAATCTTAGTGGACTTCGCCTTACTTAAAGGACAATAGAACAGTTCGAAGGTCACCATATAGAAGGCTAGCACATCACCCCCTCAGAGAAATTCATCAGAACGAGTGTGCCCCGTCGACTAAACCTAACAACAGCAACCATAGCAAGTCCCCAGCAAGCCACCTACCAACCAAACCAAACAATACCATACACGTCAGTGAAAGCGGTAAAAGTGCTATCAGCCTGTACCGGGCGGTGCTCAATGTCAATCAAATCCAACCACACGCTGCGAACACTACGGGTAAACACTTGATTCGCAAGCGTCGCTACCGAAAAGAAGAGCATCGGCAGGAGCCTCAGTGATAACCGCTACTATTTTATTCGAGTTGCCCCATGCACGTATCAATTGTAAGCTTCCTATAGCAGCTGCTTATCTTCTTCGCTCATTGCGGTTTGGTTTGCTGCCATCTACTCCTACTCCTTTGGGTCATCCTCGAGCCGGTACTGTTCGTCCAGGAAGAAGAATATGGCATTTTTGTACTGGTCGGCGTAGCGCTCTCTCAACTCTTTTAACGTTTTCGGGAGGAACTTTTACTCGTCGCTGCGAAGTTCATTGCGGATGTCTTCAGGGAGGGCTTACACCTCAGAATACTTCACTGGTGGTCTCGTGGGATAGTCTGTGCCGTCTTTCTCATCGATATTTTCCTTGGGTAGCCAAAACCAGAAAGTATCGTAGTCGAAGAACATGGCAAGGTTGGTAGCCCAACCAAAATCGAAGACATTCGGCTTCTTGGGGTCAGCTCTGAATCTGAACCTACCCTTCATGATGTCCAAAGTAGTGATGTTCTTTGAGGCGAGAAGCAAGTTATTGATGGTGAGTCCAGTTAGACTCAAAGTCAGGAGCAGATCTAGCAACGCATAGAACACCCATCCCACATAGAACAGTGTAGAATGCTCAACGTCATCATGATCGCTGAGATAGCTGTAGTACTTGAAGGAGTTAATCAGGTAGTGCCAGCCGATGCCTGCAGCCGCCGTCGTGAACACAAGAAACGCTCGATGATTGCGTAGCCCCACACAATTGTTTGTCCATGGACAGTGATGATCCTGAATTAACCAGTTTCGTTACCATTCGCAGGACGCATCCACAGACGTGGCAGTGACTACATCGCATCGGTTTGAACCGTCCACCCTCACGATCGCAGGTGTTGTTATTCAAGTAGGCACTGCTGTTGTACTGCGAGCGATCCACCTTGCGCCTCGGGAGTATGGAATAGTTGGAGTGGGTGTTTTTGATGACGATGCTCTGGTAGTAGCTGAGACACCAGAGCGCGTATAGTACAAACAGGCTGGTGTTGTTCAGGTAGAGTGCTGATCCCGAGAGCATGACATTGAAGACCAGCCATTCATAGAAGATCACTCCCGTGGGAAGCGCTACCACCAGCGGCAGGATGCAAGTGTAGAACCTTCCGAGCATTATTAAGTTTTATTACGAAGTGTCATTAGTTGATGAGCTGCTCGGAAGGAGCTTCAGTTCGCTACCGGCAGGCCGTGCAGGAACGCGTGTTTGTTGGCTGGTCGCGAACTGGTAATACAAACTGACGGCATTTCTGACAGTTTTCGTAGAATACTTGAGTGAGGTGATGCCGACAGTAAGGGCACTACTGCTTCTTCGTGGTCCACACCCTCAAACAGTCCCAATGAAAGTAGTGTTAGCAGATCGTCATCAGGTTGATCCCAACTTCCATGCAAATCGAGCAGACCATCTTGTCAAGGTCATCTGGGGTCAGTCGATGGTGCAGTCCAGTAAGCTACTTGCCTTGCTGGAGGATACTCACCCGCATTGCGTCTGGCGGCGGAACAATATGCAGTTAGATTGGTGGCATGACCACTTCTGGTTATGGTCGTGGGCAGCAACAGCGACACATTTCTCGAATGTCACAGTCACATCTGAAGCACTCGCAGGAACAGTTGCGAATTGCCGATGCGCATCGACAGAGGTTGATGATTATGGCGATACACGAGAAGGCTATGCTGATGACGCTCATAGCAATAGTGAAGCTAACCTCATTCATACAGTCTGCTTTGCCTTAGTTGTAGCAGTCGGGATGTTTTTGGCGACAGTCATTCTCATTAGTACACTTTTGGAAGTAGGTCTGGCACTTACTGGAGCTACACATAGAATACAGTTTGGTTCCGGTATCCAGCGATTGATAGCAGCCTTTGGCCTCACACAACCTGGTTGTGCCGGAAGAGTTATTCGGAATCTGCAACACGAATTTTTGATAACCGTCCTTGAAGAAGGTGACGTAGAAATGAGCAAACTAGTGATTATCGACATTCCATGCTTGGTACTACACTGTGAAGTTCATGTCTGTCTGGTAGGCAACGAGTGCGCTTAGAGCGTTGGCTGGAGTATTACTGATCTGGATCTGAAAGGCTGAGTCTCATGAAACAAGTACTTTTGAAGTGGAGTGCACCGTCGGTATTGACCTCCACGGAGTTGAAGATGCTGCCATGCATCATCACATTGAACGGAATGTCGAGTTTAATGGTGCTTGCTTGCAGTGACATTCCTCTTCGTTCAAAGACCGTCGTCTTCTGGTAGAGGAAGTCACTGGAATCCACCGACTGGTAGAGCTCGCAGCAGACCCACCCCAGCAGCATCAGCATATGCAACAGCATCACCATGTTAGATTATATTAGTCAAACCTGCTTTCTTGGAATTATTGATTATGGATCGGCAAGTCTCAGAACATTCTTTGAAGTGCCTGCTTTAGAGAAACCCTGAAGTAGCAGTCTACCCTCGATAATTTGATTATCATGGTGGAGGATCCAAACGCATTCGGCGTCGACACCATCGAAGACGCAATTCTCAGGCAAATTGTTGAGGAACTAGGTCACAAGCCGAGCTGCGAAAGGATACTCGGCGTGCTCGAGAAAGAACCAAAACTGACAAATCAACGTGAACTCCAGAACATGTACTTGATGGGTCTACAGGTAGCTTCATGCAGCACCCAGAAGAGATCAGAAAGTTAGTCATCATGGCATTCACACCAGAAAAACTTGGCTGTCGCAACCCTCGGTACCGATTCGTGCAATTACTCAGCTGGCCGTTCCTTGCAGCATAGCTACTCAGGAAAGAACCGACAGTGTTGCTGCCATTGTTGATAGACCCACCGGGCGCAGGCGGTCGTGTCCTGTTCGAATGGCTCAGCGGCCCAACCAGCGCAACTGCACTGGGCTATTTCGGTGCCATTCTTAGTTGCACTGGCAACGAATTCCAGGATAAGGTAGCAGTTACCATCTAACCCAGCTTATGGAGTTCTTCATAGTGGAGCGGGAGATGCTACAACTTTGCCTAGCGAACTGCGTGCATTTCGATGTCTTCATGGTGCTCTTCAACAACGTCCTCTAATCAGGAGAAGCGTACAGAGAATCCCAGAAGAAAGTGCTGTTCGCCCTATTCGAGAAGGTGTTCGAGACCAAGAACCAAACCCAACTGTGCGAAAACGCGTTAGAAATGATGAAGACTGTCAACTAGAGTAAGGGATCGCCTACTGAATGGGTCTTCTCCTTGATTCTAGAGGTGGTGAACGAGGAGTATATGGCAAAAGCAATGCAAGAACTAGCCTCGCTGAGCACCACGAATGAAGAAGCATGTGAGAATCTGCTGCAGATGCTTAAAGAGTTCATCAAGCTGTACGTAGAGGTGAGCAAACAGAAGACGATAGAATTAGGCAACTCAGAAGTTGCCATCACAAAGGTCATCAAGTCGATGCACGTGCTGGCAGACATCCTTAGTGTATAGTCGAAGGAGTAGGTTAGTTTTTCCAATGGAGAAAACGTTGCTACTGTTGGTCTGATGCGATACTACACACTCGAACTTATGAGCAGTTTGTTGGCCCTGCCAAGCAAGCTCGTCTCAGATAACTTCGATGTCAACAAAGCTAAGATTCTGTACTTGTTAGAAGTAAATTCTACCGTAAATCAGACATTCATTTCAAGGAATCCATGGAACAACATGGTGCACCGACTGGTTGAGTCCATAGTTGTCAACATTGTCAACAGCTTCGAGAGCTATGCGGAGAGTGAGGACACCTACATTGGCGAAAAGGGTTTCCTGGGTTTCCTGATTGAGACCTTTAAAAACCACGACTACATGTTCCTCAACAGGTACCGCAGTGAAGCTAGCATAGCTGCAAGTTATCCACGTATGGCTATATCCACTACCTGTACAACATTGGAACCGCCATTTGCTCCAAACTCCAGAAGAGTGAAGACCTACGAACTATCATGTAGAAGTTCGAACCATGGCAGCGCTTTGTAGTAGACGATCTGCAGGAGTATGAGAAAAACATCGACCAAGATCTCGGTGAGCCAATCGCAACGGCAACGGCTAAGAAATTGAACACTGAGCAGAGCATCCGAAAGATCGTCATAGATATGAACCGAAAAGAAATAAGTGTGATGGCCGATAAAGAGGATGAGTGTGACGAATTCCTCGACCGCTTTGTCGAAATCATCAAGGACAAGATCGGATTCAAACCAAACAGAATGATGGTCGCAAGGAAGAACAGTGCAGATTCCAACCGAAAGCGATCAGGTTCTGATTCGCAAAAGCAGGAGAGACATTTAGATGTCAGCAGTGAGAAACCCAAGGGTAGTATGTTCGGCAGCCAGAATACCAGCCCGTAACGGGAGCAGATTCGGCAATTAGGGCCGCCCGGGCAGCTATCTCCAATGTCAGAACACGAACGGTAGAGTAGCAATATAATTCTGCATACAACGGAGGCTCGCTCCAGCGATGACTAGCAACACCCTCATCTGACTGATGATGATAAGCAAATCCATGGAACTCCCAGCCCAGGTCAGACAATCTTGTCCAGAACTGCCCGTCCAATAATAAAAGTGTCAGAGTTCCAGACAGAACGCAGCAAGAATGACTATCGCTCTCGGTCCGAATGCAAGCCACTACAAAAGGAGGAATTGGAGGTAGATATATGAAGATATATGACTATGCTATCGGCCAATGATGTTATCTACTTCCAATTATACAATAGCCAGTATGGGTCGGAACCTCTTCAGTTAATCTGCCAATCGTTTGTATGTACTTCCCAAGCACCGATTTCGAAGCGCTTGCTGAGTTTTAGTCTGTTCGGGTGTGTTACTCGTGTTCGCTACCGCAAGCCATGCAAACACTCCTGTCCCTTGTCTTGCCGACTGCTTGCTTGTCTGGACTGCGAATCCAAGCGATTCAGAATTTCCTTCTTCTTTACGTTACACGGTTCTATGCTATGCTACCGCACTCAGTACATGCTGCTATTCAGCGAAATTTGTTTGCGCATGCTCCTTGTCAACTACCGTTCGAAGTTGTGGTAGCGAGGCTCGATCGTTTGGTGCTTGCTGGCGTATCGTACGTTGGCACTGTTTGTTCGTTTAGGGATGTACACTGAGCTCGTTTGAAAACCTTCTTTGAGTTCAATTGGAGTGATCGATATCTTTGGGCGGCAATAGCTGAATGCTTCTAGCACGCTGCTCTCGTAGCGTCTGTGCATCGTATAGTACTTGCTCTCTGGGCGTGTCTCCAACGTATTATAGCTTTGTCGCATTGCCGAGGGAATTCCCTACTCACAAAAGCTCTTCAAAATGGTACTGCGACTTTCCCTTGCTGCCTTTGACCTGCAGTTGTGGATGTAGGTATCCAGCAGCGATAGATTGGATGACTGGCTTTGCATACGGTTATTTTTGGGTAGCATTTGGTAGCGCAACTTGCGATTAGTGTTCCAACACTTCTGCTTGAGTTGCTGTGGACGTGGAAGTGCATGGTCGTGAGCGTTGAGGCATGTTCCCTGCACGATCATATACAATAAATTACGGCCAGATAATAACCAGCCCTGACTGGCAACTTAATCACTCCACTGGCTCAGCCACTGCACCCGGCAATAGTGCCTTGATCTCTTCGATGGTTTCCTTCTTGAGGTGGTTCTTGTTTATCATGAAATGCTTCAACGCCATATGTCGGGCGAGTTTCAGAGCCGCAGCATCACTGAGTTTGGTGTCATCTGCTTAGAACCACAAGCTACCGAGATCCAGGGTATCCAAGTGCTTGAGGTTGAAGATGATTGAGTCGGCACTATCATCAGTCATGTGGTCATGGTCTAGTTTAACCAAGCTTTACAGAGATAAAGTTTCTTGAGGTGAGGGAGGCCTTCTGCAATGCTCACGATTCCACGCTGATCGATCTTGCAGCCCACCAAGCCAAGTTCCTCGAGCAGTTTGATGTTGGAAGCAATGACGACTGCCCCGTCATCACCGATGTGGTTCTTGCCTAAGCTAGCATAGCAGTCTACTCAAGTAAAGCCTTTTGAGGTAGGGCATGTGTTTGGCGATTTCCACTGCTGCCATAGCCGTTAGCTTATTATCGTCTGCTTTAGTTAACTTAGGTACTGAGATAGAGCGTTTCGAGCTTGGTAAGCTTATCGGAAAGAAGTTCGATTTCCTTATCAGTTAGGTGACATTGCCCTGTGATCTAACGATCGAGTACTCAAAGACAGCTCTTCCAGATGCTTGCAGTTGGTCACGATTGATAGCACCGATTCCTTGTTGAGTTTGTTGCCGCTCAAATCAAGCCTCTTCACGTTCTCAAAGCAGTGGGTTAGTAGCTCGATCTCCCTGGCGTCGAGGTGAGCGTCCTCTGGGTCGACTAATGCAGTACCTAAGCTGAAGTGTTGCACCTCAGGTAGCTTAATGTGCACTTCCGTAAGTTTCTTCAACTCGCAAACAAGCTGAATGAATGGGCCCTGTGCGTCCTTATTAAAGTGGTTCTCGTTGAGACTGAGGAACGTGAGGTGGTGCAGCCGAATGATCTCCCCAAGGCTCTTCAAGGTAAGTTGGTTCTTGTCTGCATAAGCGACCACGGTTACCCAACGCCAGCCACTCCAGGTGAGGTAGTTCATCTACCAACTGTTTAACCGCCTAATCATTGAGCTTGCAATTGGTGATGGCCAGCCATCTGAGATGCTTGAGCTTATGCATTGCTTGGAAGATAGCCTTCCAGTCGCTACAGCCGCACTCGGTCACCACAAGCTTTTTGATTTCGTGTGGAAGTGTCTCAATTTGACCTGGAGTCAGCTCCAGTGTTGACAGCTCAGCTATCTTTTAGACCTCTTCCATATGTAATAAACCTTTTATTTTAAAATGACTTCTCAAACGAATGCAAATCACTCTCAATGATAGGTGGTGGGCGATGGACTGACCTCGCTGCCTGGGCTGAATGTTCCAGGATTGTTGGTGGCATGATTGGCTTTGTGGAAGTTGTTGGGTTGCTGCTGATGCGGAGCGTCGCTATAGCCTGGGCTTCCGGTAGCTGGATGCTCGCTTTGGTTTTCCTTCTTAAGGAAGAAGCCAATCGACTCGATGTACTTTGCCAGGTTGTCAACCTTATTATTCCCTGCAATCACCTTGGATTTGAGATCGTCCACCGAGAAGGTTAGGTTCTCGATCTGGTGCTTGACTTCTCGGAAGGACTGCTTGCTGGAAGGTTGAGTGGCATGCTCAGAGGCAACTTGGTCAACCTCAGGAAAGCTTGGGTTTGAACCTTCTTCTCGCTCGCGACGTCGTAAATGGGAATAGCGGCGACGTCTGCTTTAGTACCTTTGGATGTCGCCATTGAAACTCTTCTCGGATGGTTCATGGTCAACAAGTTCTCGCTTGGGACGCCCTCTTGGTTTGTATTCCAATGGTCGATTCTTGTTCACCTCGTCGATGGGGAGTTTAAACTGTCTCCACATGTCTTCACCCATACCACGACGCAGGAATTCATGCACGTAGATCTTCCGACTGTCCCTTGGGTACAGCTTCCTAAACTTGTGGTTCGCAAGTTGTGTGTTGAATACAGTGTAGTCCTGCGATCGTCCAAGGTGCTTCCCAAGCACTTATCGACACAGCCTTCGCTCATCCTTGACATGAATAGCACTTCCATTGGAGGTCCAGCAAATGATTTCCGGGAAGAGCTATTTCTAAGTTAAATTTGTATTCTACCTCCAGAATCTACCAGAGTTGGTGGCGCCAAATCTTTTTTCTGTACATGTCCATGTCGTCGGCGCCCTCATCACGCTCCGTCCGATACTCGTTTCTACCAGCATAGGGTTAGACCTTCTCTGGATGGTAGTAGTTGTGGTGCTCCATCTCCGATTCTCTAAGTTTTGAGTACACGAATTTTTGGTGCGGATGTGGCGGAGGTCCCTGGAAGTTATATCGCGCCTCTGAAATTGACTCATCGAGAGGTTCATAGCTCTGCTCAGATCGTTGTTTGTCGGTGGGAGGAACCGAAGCAAATTCTGGGATGGAATTTTCACAGTCCTCTTCTTCATTGTCCGGATCGATTGGAGGAGGGCCTATGCTCTTCGCTGCTCGTTTAGATCTTGCAATCGGTCGAACCAACCTTATCCACTCGTCCCTAAGTTACTTGTATTGCTTACAGAGACTGATTGGGCCGAAGTAGCTCATGCTTCATCATGATCATGTTGCCTTTCGACTCCTCAGGAACCTGCCGGAAGCCTACATCTCGCAGCTGATCCATAAAGTCTTCGAAGCTACCTCCGTTCATCATATTGAGCTTGACGAAGTAGTTATCGAGCATCGCCATGTCAGTCTGGATGCTCAACCGACCATCGGCACCCCAACTGAGCAGCCCAGCATACAGGTCGTTCTGAATAGCACTAACTGCTTACCTTGAGTATCGAGAAAAGTGCGTCGAGGAAGTACTCCTTTGAACTCATTTTGTGAATCAATTATTCCAACTGCTACGCCTAAAATTATACATTTGGCTTTACGCCTGAATTGCGAGCTGGTGGGAATTTGTGTTAGCCCACCACCGACTGATTTTATATGTTCAGAATCGGTGCACACCTACTACCGCATCTTCTGAGACAAGGTCGAGTACTTTCTACCGCAAACATACTTCGGAAGCCCAAACATCTGCTCGCAGGTGGGTGTGTAGTGCTGCATGCTATGCTGCCAAGGGTCAATACCCTCAGCGAGCAGCAGATGGCATTGATGTAGGTCAAGGAGAATCAAATCAAGACTGCCAGCATGTTCGACAGGTTTAAGGAAAGTATGAAGACAGTGTTGAGACTGTTGGAGCTGTTCCTTATCTTTTCTCCAGTCGTGCTGCTGTCTCCACTGTACCTCTTCGAAGCCACATAAAACATGTGGTTTTGGGTGTTCGTCAGGGCAATTGAACGAGCTGGTGTCGTCTGGATCAAGAGTTTCCAGTACCTCAGTCATCGTCACGACATCATAGGCGAGAAAATGGCAATGAAGTTTATGCACTTGCGTGAACATGCGCCGGCACATCCGTTTTCCGATACGCAAGACTGCTTCAGAAGGGAGTTTGGTAAGAGTGTTGACCAAGTCTTCGATAAGTTCTTTGACCCACCTATCGCTTCTGGTTCAATTAGTCAGGTCTACGTTGCAGAGTATCGAGGAGAGAAAGTAGCCGTGAAGGTGCGGCATCCCAACATTCGCAGCAACATTGAACGTGACGTCAACATTATGTTCGGGGTGAGCAACTTTCTTGCACACATCAGCTCCGCCTTTGAGTTTCCAATAACGAAATCTACCCTCATCAAGACCCTCACCGATCAATTGGATTTCCGTATTGAGCAGCGTAACTTGAACACATTCAATGAGCTTTTCCATTGGCATCATAACGTGCACTTTCCGAAGGTCAAGTAGGAGGTGACGATGGAAGAGGTGTTAGTTGAGACCTTTGTCTAGGGGAAACCAATCACCTACTTCGAGCGGCATCCCCATTAGCTTAACTCAACAATAGCTCGAATTGGTGCGATGACGTTCTTCGAGATGCTGTTCAAATACAACTTTATCCATGCGGACTGCCATGGCGGTAACATATTCGTCAAGATCACTCCACGGAAGCTCTCCCTGAAGGATTGGTGGCTAGATTGGATGTACTGGACGTTTCGGCAAGTAGAGAATATCGCCGTGAAACTCAGCAGGGAAAGCGAAATCGCTAAATCACTCTACCTTAACAGCAAACGTGAAGACGACTAGTCGAGGAAGTTGCAAAGAAAACTGAATTTGCGAGTGGATGTGACTCTCATCGATGTCGGGATGGTCCTACAGCTTGAAGAAAGCGATCGGAAGAACTTCGTGAACTTTATCCGGTGCATTGTGGAGAAGTAACCATAGGAATGCGCAAAGATGGTCTACTCACTGAGCCTACTTCACAACCGTCCGATAGTGCAGGATGGCATCAAGTACGATAAGTACTATGCTCGCCTACATACCTACTTTGAAGATTTTACGAGGATGAACATCAAGGACCTTAAAGGTATTGAGCTGCTCAAGGGTATGATGTACATCGTGAGGGATTACGGCATGAAACTTAATGGGCAATTGGGGGCACTCATCACCAACCTGCTCATTCTCGAGCAGATTGTCAGGGATTTGGATCCCAACATGAACATACTTACCTGTGCGGTTCCCTACTTCTACGCACCGCAGCCGTGACATTTGTTTTAATTATGCTCGCCTCACTGTTGAGAAATTGGAAGGCGGGTGTTAGCCTTACAGTTAGGACCATCCACCAAAGCACCCAGTTTCGGATGTCAAGATACCGTGGTGTCGCCGTGAACGACGCCCAGTAGCACATCATCAATGTGAGGAAGTACATGAAGATGCAACAGTATGTGCTGGCGGAGCTTGAAATTAGAAGGGCTGAGGCACTTCAGTTGAGCAAAGAAGAGCAGCACGACCTACTGATGCTGAGAGGAGAAATGGAAATAGATAAATTGCAACCTGATCTCGTGAAGGCCATTGAGTACTTCGATGCCGCCGTCAAAGGCGATAAATACAATATTCGAGCTTCACTGCATAAAGTAGAATGCCTCCTGGAACTGAATCAGCTGGAGGTAAGGCTTGTGGAGATTGCTACAAAAGAGAAGACTTGCAAGTTGTCGCAGAGTGAACTTGTAGAAAAAGCCTATGGCCTCTACCTGACGAATCGCTACGGAGAAGCTCGCAGCGCTTACGACGAGTGTTTAGTTACAGGATTAACCACTGCTCCATAGATCTATGAGCACCAGGCAATATGTAGTCTCGCGCTAAAGGATCATGCTCGAGCCGAATCTGCGTTCCTGAAGCATCACTAATTAGTTCCCGGTAACACTCAAACAGTCGCCTATTTGGTCAGTATCCTATGGTTGCAGGGCAAGTACCAATAAATTGTCCAACTCTGCGAGGAAGTCATTAAGATAGACCCAAGTGAAGTCTTCGCTGAAAGATTCAAGGGGCAGTGTCTGTATATGGTGGGCGACTATCAAGGAGCCATCCGATCGCTGAATCGTACTATTGAGCTGGATGAAACACCGGAGAGTTACTACTACAGAGCAATGGCCAAAAGAAAGGCCTCAGACCAGACATACCTAGACGATTTTCGCCGAATGATGGAGTTATAACCGACTGACATAAGCATGATAGTGGAGGCTTGCACACTATTGGGTGAGAGCTGTATAGCGAATGGTGATGCCCTATCAGCTCAGAATTACTTCAAGCAAGGTCTGTAGTACCAACCTGATAATGCAACCCTCAAACAAAAGCTGTAGCAAGCCGTCGCCAAGCCCTGACCGTGATTTATGAAACTACTATGTACAAATGATTATAGTGTCTTGTTCATTTGATTTCGCTAAGGCGTAGTGTTTCCCCAGGTTTCTCCGGCATTAATGGTGGCCAATATTCCTGTTTCTTGGTCAATTCCTCCTCTGGCTTTGTGCTGGCGTAGAGTCTGTACAAGAGCATGGCCAGCAAGCATCGGAAGAGGTAACGAAAGCGGGCTTTCTGGAGCCATTTTGGAAGCTAAGGGGCGTACAGTCCTCGAGCAGCCGTTCCGACTATATTTATATCTGCAAAATACTTGCATAGCAGACCATCAGATAGTCAACAGTCATAAGCCCGTAGCATCCCACCCCGATTAAGTACGTGGATACAAAGCAGGGTGCCAGACATAACGCTAACCTCCCCCAATTTCTGCTAGTGGTAGCGACAGTATTGAGGGATAGACTGTGCCCAATCAGGATGGCTGCTAAATCAAGTCCACTGAGCGCAAACACTGTCAGATGACCATAGTTGAGCACACATTGATGAAGTATCGGAAGCACACCTTGGCAGTTGAACGCTTCGATAGAAATCACTGCTGCAACTCCAAGCAGCTTTGGCAATGCAAGCAACCCCATATAGATATTGAATTCCTGCGGAGTCTCAGTTGATTCGTTGCTCTAGCTTAGCTTGGAAGTACTTCCTCAATCTCTTTCCTTCGCTCCTCGATGAGCTACTGTAGCTTGTCCTTTTAGGTTTCCTGCACTATCGGGATCTCTATGTTGGCAACTTCCTTGCGCAACCGTTTTGAGGTTTCTAACCTGCGCGTGTCACCCGGTGAGAGCTGTGATTGCACTGGTTTTTTGCTCGTCGAAGAAAACCACCTCCTTGCAAGTCTCCTCCACCCAATATTAGCAGTGCTACGCATTATTATAGATTTTGGGCGCTGGCGCAACAAATCACTTCTGGTTGCCCTGGAAGGTGAGCAGCACGGTGCGGGTTGAGAAGACTCCTCGAAATTTAAATATTGCGCGCTAAAAGTCCAGAATGTTATTCATAAATTTATCAGTCCAAGATGGAAGCGAGCAGCGTCCAGCGACCCAGCAACAGTGCCCTCCTCAGCATTTCCTGTGGCATCAAGGGCAAGTTCGTGCTGCAGGTCTTCCGCAAAGAACTGTGTGGCTCGAAACTAAGGTACCTATTCCAACCTATTGTAGGATGTTTCTTTCCGACGGCTGTGCACTGATGTGCGCTGAAATTGAAAACAAACCCGCTTTTAAAGTGCTCAAGGAGAACTCGCTGCTGCGTGTGGAGGTCAAGTACTCAGGCATGGAGGTGCCCCTACAAATACTTTCTATGGAGATTGTCCAAGCCGACTATCAATACGTGTTTGGCAATCCAATACCCTTCATTGATTTCCTGAATAAGCAGCCGAACCATAAAAATTGGCAGGAGTCTCAGAACGGGACGCCGAGGCATTCTAGTCAGGACAGTTAGAGCAAAGTGCGAAGAAACCCGCCGATGATGCTGATAGAATCTCCAACGAACCAGAAAATGCTGCGGGTGGAGGACATTGATCGCTACTTGGACGGTAGCAACAGCCGCCACGATGAATTCAAACAGAGCGAAGACTAGTATTCGCGCATCACCGAACTGTATCCGAAGATGCGGTGCTGGAAACTCTTGGCTAGAGTTACTTGGATGGAGCATAAAATGTGCAATGTTAGTAAAGGGGTAAAGTCAGGCCAAAAGGTGCCAGTCATCAATTTCTTCATAGTGGACGATTCGGGTGAGATCAAATGCTCCATGTTCGATGAGGCGGCAACGAAGTTCAAAGATGTACTCAAAAGGCACGGCGTCTACGAATTTTCTTCTGGGACGCTTATCGAGGAGGTTCAGCGGGAAGGCGGTTTTCAGCAAAAAGAGAACCAGTTGCGAAGGGGGCTTAGCATCCGATTCGAGTGCTACTCTAAGATCGTTGATAAGACTGGCTCGGCTGAAAGCAACCGACTTCCACTCGTCACCTACCGGCTAGCGGGCTTCGATGAGCTGCGAGATTATGAACTGAATACGGAACTGGATATTGCTGGGATCGTGAAGGTACTTTGTTTGGTTATGTAGACAATCCTGCTGCGTGAGAATCATATCTCGGATAAGCATCGGATATCGTTTGTGCTAGTCGATCCGTTTCTCAGAAAAGAGTTAGAAGTGGCTATCTTTCTGGATGAAGCTGATGCCAACCGTATTGAAGTGGGAAAGCCCGTGGTGGTCAAGAATGTTAAGACAACTTCGAAGGACAGTACGAATAACCTGCTGTACCTCCGAGGAGGGTACAACACGCAACTCATCACAGAGTTTCCAGCCAACGACGAGCATATGCAACGAATGCAATCCTTCTCGAATAAGCAAGTACTCAAGGACAACTTCGAGTCTATGAGCTAGATTAGATTCGTCCGTCGGTCGATCACGGAGCTGCAGCAGATTATGCTCATAGGTGAAACAGAATAGAGTATTTGCTCGCGAATTCAGTACCACTCTCTTGCTAGTTTAGATGTTACTTCACAGGAGTCTCCGATGATCGAAAGTTCATCTACCAGGCCTGCTACAAGTGCAACAAGAAGATCAATCTGGTCAATAAACTCGCTAGCCACTGTCCCAAATGCAACAAGATCGTTGATGTCAAGGATCAGTACCTACTGCAGTGCTGTTTCGCTGACCACACGGACAGTATCAAGATCAGTCTCATGGGTGACCACGCCAAGAAGCTCGTTAAGATGGAGCCACAGGACTTTGCAGCCATGACTATGAAGGAGCAGTGCGCAAAGATTCGTGCCTTGGAGTGGACCGAACTCTGTCTCTTGGTTAGGAGCACTCGTAACACTGAAGGCTTCAATCACTCTATCTACGGTGTGGAACCCGTAACAATCGACAGCAACCTGTAGCGCATTCGCAGGTTCGTTCAGGAACAGGTCAAACTCGAGGACGCGTGATTAATGGTGCTTCAATATCACAACAGTAGGCATATCAGGTTCTGCGTCTGAGGGTTGATGATAGGCTTGCTCCAGTGCCCACACCATAAACTCCCGTTACAGGGAAGCCCTCCCCATACCAGTCTTTATAGTCTCCTCCGCAGTATTTTTCGAAGAACAAGCTGGTGACTACCTTATTCCACATCAAGTAGTGATCCCCACTTTTAACATAGCAGGCCGAGAAGGGTTGCTTCCAACGTTCCTGGAACTTGACGACCACAAAATCTTTATCTTTGGACAGGTTCTCCAGCGCAAGGCATTTCTCATCGCAGTAGAACCATAAGTCATCGCGGTTATTATTGAGCGAGGGGTGGTGCTTCTCGAACCAGTATTCGTGGTGAAGCCGGCTACACCCAGCAAGTACACAACAGAGCAGCACTAGCAGTTGGTGGTGGAGGCGCATCGCCTATTATTTATTAATATAATGAGCAAACTTGACGAAATTCTGCAGCTGTTCCAGCTCAGCACCAAGCCACTCGAGCAGAGCTATGTGACTCTCCAAGAGAACATTCAGAAGTTCGAAGATCGGTTCAAGACTTTAGGTGAGTTTGTGAGCTATGCTGCTCGCAAAGAAAATTTAGCGGTGCACTCGCGTGTGCTCAACCAGTTTCGTCAGCGCTGGGATGCTGCCAAGCAAGCTGAAGAAGACCGTATCCTTCAGTTGTGTTCCCGCGTGGTAGAAACCATGCGGAGCGCAATCACTCTGGCGGCTGAATCCATCCGCAGTGATTTCACCGATCGCTTTTAGTACATCTTCGAGACCATTGAAATACAGGAGAAGCAAGTTCGTGCACGAGCACTATTGGAGGAAGTTACTCCTGAGAGGCAGATGAAGATCGAGGATGTGACGGCATTGCCCACAAAACACAAGTTCAAGGGTTATAGCGACCTATTTTCGCCTGCTGAGACGACTGTGGAGTGCCTGGACGTCAACCAACACTTGCTGGTCCTTGGAGGTTGGGATGGCTGTGTGTCCACTTACAGCCGCAAGAACAACGACTATCAATTCGAGGACATTCAGCCGATTGCCGAAGTGCCAATCAAGCAGATCCGACTTTACGAGCGCATGGTATTTATCCGGGACCAACAAAACCGATTAAGCATCTACTTCTTCAAACACCATGAGCTGGAACCTTACAAGACATTCCAGGTTGGTAACGATTTTGTGTTTGTGAGCAAGCGGGTGCTGGACCGCCACTTCGGTATACTCACTGTTCGCGATGGTGGGCTGCGGGTCATTGATGTCAAGAGTGAGCAGGAACAGACAGTGTTGCAGAGTGACTTGCTGAAAAGCAACAATGTTGTGGTTGTGAACTATCGAAACAAAGTGCTAATCAGCAGCCACCGCAGCTTGATCATCTTCGACAATGCCAGCAGAACTATTGATAAAGAGCTACCCCACTGCTTCCATCACGACATTGAAGATATAAAGCCTCACAACACTCGCTACCTGGTCAGCTACTCCCATCGAACTGTCTACTATGACGAACTTAAGGGTGATTCAGTCAATCACCTGTTCAGCCTCAATTTGGAAATGCAGATAAGTCTGCTGCGAGTGGAGGCAGGAGCAATGCTCCTCATCGCCGACGGACACATTGTGCAACTCATGGCAAGCAAGCGCGTCATCAGGCTCAGCCAAGGTGAGCTTTTTGAGTTTGGAGCAACCGATATGAAGACATCTCTGGACCGTCTGCACATAACTGGAAGGGACAATGAGAAGCAAGTCCGAGTGTTCAACCTTGCAATCGAAACCGAATGATTAAATGCGCACATATCCACAGACGTATCTCAGTATTGTTGGGTCAGGCAGGTCCTCGCGGTTAGGGTTTTTCAATGCTTGGTTGTTTTGGAAGTTATTGCAAAGGAGGGTCGTCATGTTTAACGCCTGCTTTGCTACCGATGTCCTCCTTCGCGGCATACAGCTTGTGTATTGCTTGCTTCATCTTCTACAGGTAGCCATTGGATTTCTGCTCGTCCCTCACCGAGTAGTATTCGACAAGGTAGCCGTAATCTCGAATCAGCTGTTCGTTTACTTGGTGGAGGGCTTCGTACTTGCCGATTCTACGGTTGACCATCTGGAAGGGATTCACAAGCTCCAGCAGTTCATCTAACTTGTCCGACACTGTGAAATACAGGATTGAGGAGGGTTCCTACCCGAAAGTGATGGTGAGTTCCCTAGTCTCTGTGTTGGAAGTCACTGCTTTCATGTCGATGAGATAGATTACTTGTTCAAGCTTCAACCGGTTACCAGCAGCTTCGTCTTCGGTCGAGAGCTTCAGTAGTACATTTTGACTCGCCGCAAGGATTCTTCGGATAAGCCATTTGCGTACTTCGGGGCAGATTGCTTTAACAATAGTCTCCAAGTATGCTAACTAGCACCGAAGATGGTGAGTCCCTTGTCAATAAGCTCCTGCCGATCGTACAGTTCTCCGGGGTAGTATGTCCCAAGGACTCTATGAGAATCTGTTTCCATTCGTTCCACAGCTTCCTCTAAACACTCCGTAAAGCGGTTGAGCATAACTGACGGTCCCCACATCTCCCCATCACCGAGAAACAAATAAATGAGGTCACGTGCTTCGCATGTCAATGGGTTTGACGTGTCAAGCGAATGCACTTGGGGATGAACAAACGGGTATTCCAAGTCCAGTCGAAGCTCGAAGTGATTATGACGGTTCTTGCGCTGCAGTGATATCTAAGCTGTAACCTTCATCTACGGGAATGTGAAGTCCAATGGAAGATTAGTATGGGTTTCCAACCATCACACCATTGAAATGCTCTTCCGACAACATTGAAAGCTCTTTGAGGATGCGTTTGGACTTGATTTCATGTGGGTAGAGCTTGGTGATGTCCACTGCAGGGGGATGGTTTGGTTCCATATAATAGATTGCATGTTTTAGCCTAGTCAAATCAACGTGGGTCAGACCCTTGAACTCATCGAAGCATTGTATGGGTTTTACTTGTCGTGTTTGAATTCTCCTTGGTAGGTGATCAATTGTCCTCGGTACTCGCGTTCAACAGTGAAGAAGCCGCTCTTCATGCCGTTCTTAAAGATTCCTTTCATCTTGGAGCCATCTTTGAGGTTTGTTATGGTTGCTTATCCATTTGGTTTATTGTCCTCGAACTCTCCTTCGGTTATTGCTTCAGAAGTGGTATACGTGCCTGTGCCGCTCATTGCGTCTTCCTCAAACTCTCCCTCATAACACTCTCCAGAAGGGAATGTAAGTTTACCTCGACCATGCCGTCTATCGTTTTTCCACTCGCCTTCATATTTCTCTCCTGAAGCATAAGTACAAATTCCATAACCGTGTCGCTTGGATGATTTGAAGAGTCCTTTGTA
>ERZ724509.441-NODE-441-length-18175-cov-5.282174_pt1 | contig 18175 bp, 29 predicted proteins | sample MGYA00376042_ERZ724509 | MGnify/ENA primary metagenome ERZ724509 (study PRJEB28724, sample SAMN07190887) | wastewater metagenome | isolation source: effluent of sewage treatment plant in Hong Hong | place: USA: Christiansburg, Virginia | collected 2016-03-01 ...
CAGCTACTAAGTAACGTATTATGGCACTCTTTAGTCGCAGTAAAAAAACAACCGAAGAGACAACTCCTGCCAAGGCTAAGACAAACGCTCGGTCAATCGACCGCGACCTCACGTCAGTGATTATCGCGCCGGTAGTAACCGAAAAAGCGGTTTTGGCTCAGGACGCACGCGTGTACACCTTCTTTGTTCGCAAAGATGCTACCAAGCGCCTCGTGTCTGAAGCAGTGGTTGCCCTCTACAAGGTGACGCCGGTGTCGGTCAACATCGTGAACAAATTGCCACGCACCTCTGTCTCATCGAGTCGAGGTCGCAAGGAAAAGCAGTCTGGCTACAAGAAGGCATATGTCTACCTTAAGGCCGGTGATATTATCAGTGTGGCATAACTCGTATCTGTATGAAAGCATATAAACCTACCTCAGCCGGTCGCCGTGATGGAACCGTGATTGAGTACAAGAAGAAGCTCACGAGTACAAAGAGTAACCCACTGAAGTCACTCACCGCTGGCGGACGCAGTACCGGTGGACGCAACAACCTCGGCCGTACCACTAACCTCAACCGTGGTGGTGGAAACAAGCGAACCTACCGTCTCGTTGACTTTAAGTTCGACAAGAAGGATGTTCCAGCTCGGGTTGAAACTATTGAATACGACCCATACCGTTCAGGCTTCATCGCCCTCGTTCTCTACAAGGATGGTGAACGTCGGTACATCCTCGTACCACAGCAGGTAGCAGTTGGCGATGAAATCATTACTTCAGCTGAGGCCAAGCCAAAGGCGGGTAATCGTCTCCCGCTTGGGAAGATTCCCGTTGGTACCTTTATCTTCAACATTGAGTTGAAGCCTGGTGCTGGCGCTCGTATCGCTCGTTCAGCTGGTAACTACGCCGAAGTAGTAGCACAAGACGCAGGGTACACCCTCGTTAAGTTGCCATCTTCTGAAGTGCGTAAGATTATTGGTACTGCTTGGGCGTCGATTGGCGCGGTGTCAAACGAAGAATACCGCCTCGTGAAGATTGGTAAGGCCGGACGTGCTCGTCACCTCGGTATCCGTCCAAAGACTCGCGGGTCTGCCAAGAACGCTGTGGACCACCCACACGGAGGTGGTGAAGGACGTAGTCCACGTGGTCACCGTCGTGCTCGCACGAAGCAGGGTCGTCCAGTGGGCAAGGGTCAAAAGACTCGCTCACCAAAGAAGTTCAGTAACAAGTTTATTGTTTCTCGCCGCAAGCCAGGACGCTTGATGGCTAGTCGCAAGTAAAATGAGCTACAGAGGCCCTTGGGCCGACAATAGCGAATTTTCACGAGTAAAGCCCCATTCCTAGGGGCTTTATCCGTGTCTCACAAATACCTATCTCGCTCACTTGAAGTAACCAAGGCCGACAATAGCGAACTTTCACAGAAAAGACCCCATTCCTAGGGGTCTTTTCTGTGCCGCATTACTTTGTTTTTGGTGTCTGGATGGTTTAGGCCGACAATAGCGAATTTTCACAACAATCTCTTACAGAGACTGTCCACTCATCTGACTCTTTTGTTCGCAAAGCTCAAAAAGATTCTAGATGAGTCTTGCGAATTGGGGCCCGTCCCAATTCTCACCCCATTCCTAGGGGCTTTATCCGTGTCTCACAAATACCCATCTCGCCTGCTTGAAGTAACCTAGCGCGACAATGACGAACTTTCACCAAAAAGGCGTCCAACCAGGACGCCTTTTTGGTGCCGTATCACTTTGTTTCTTGAATTGTCTTTAGGTCTAGGCCGACCAAGACAGAGAATACATAACCGCCCATATATTAGGCGGTTTTGTGTTGTTTGTGGAGTGTCTGATATACTATTCCATATGTCATTGTTTAAGAGACCGCTCTTCAATAGAGTGTCAGCGACCGAAATTACACCCCAGTTACCAAGTGATGAGCGTCTTGATCAGTTGTATAGCTTCATGAGTCGTGATAGCCGTAAAATACTACGACGGATTGCTGATGCCGATCGTGCGGGTGATGCGTTTAGCGATACAGAAGCGTTAGAGATTCGGTCTGTAAAAGAAAGTTATTTGAAAGAGCTCGAGGAGTCCGGTCAGTCGTATACTACTGCTGAAGTCAATGCTCTATTACGAAGATTGCTTGGGCAAGAGAAAAGTAGTGAATCGCAGGCAGATAAGTTTGATGCTTTCAAAAAAATACTCGATAGTACGCATTTAGATGCTATGGAGACGCTTAAGTTTGGCATCACACAGAGTGGCATGTCGGCCGAAGATCAGTTCAGTATCAGACGAATGAAAAATAACCTGATTGCTCAGGTGGTAGCCAAAAAATTTCCGTTTACGCCAGAGGAAGTCAGTTCATATGTCGACCGATTAGTGGAACCTGAGTCGCTGCCAAATACCAATATCACCATAAAGCCGAGTTATATAGCGGACCGACCAAGGATCTCAGATGATGGTATGGATACTATTGCGGCGGCCGATATTTCTACCATTACCCCAGAGAGAAAAGTTGGAGCTAGCAATCCCGGCACGCCTCGTCCCGACGCCGCTCTGGCCCCGCTTGAAGATGCAGACATCGCGCTGCTTCGGTCGCTAGGTGTACCGTTTGAAGAATCCGCAGCTTCTTCAAAGCCAAAACAGACAGGTGTTCAGGTGATGGCAGAGTCAGCATACGCGGACGCCGATTTTCTTGCCGGTTTTGATGCCTTGCTAGAGGAACGGGGTCTCAAGCAACATCCCTCTTCGGTACGGGATACTCAATAAAACCACATATACATCAGCGACTGCGCCTTCAGTTACAATTGAAGGCGCAGTCGCTTTGTCATCGCATAGAGCGGACCTCCAGTACCATTACGAATGTGATCGCTCGCCCCAAGCAAATTGCTTGAGGGCTTTGGCGTTTTTGAGGGTGGCCACCAGCTTTGGTCCAGCTGTAGCATCGGTGAGGTGCACCGCAATCTTTTGTACCCCGGTCCCGGAGACTATGAAGTGAATACCGGCTGAAGTATAGACCGCAGTGATATAGCGCTTGCCTGAACGCTTGGCATCGATAATGCCGGGAGCAATCATTTTGATACCCGATTGCTTTTTGAGCTCATGGACGAGTAACTCAGCCGTCTGCGTGAGGGTGGTATGCTCACTGCCGCGGGGTCTAGGCATAATTAAGTAGGCTATAAAACTCCATCAGAAAGCGAAGGGCGGCGAGGGTTAAAAGTACGTAGATTAAAAAACGCAGCTTACTCTCACGGTAGCGGGTAGATAGCCACCAGAGTAGAGCGAGCACCAGAGCGGCGTCAAAGCACCCTACATACTGACCATAAGCCGCCCGGTCCCAGTAAGAGATGGGGCTTACAAATCGCCAATCCGTGAGCGGCCAAAAATGAGCGTAGGCATCCGCCGTATGGACACAAAAATCCACCACAATGTGAAAAATGGCCGAAACTGCCACCCATTGTGCTATAAACGACTGTTTATACTTCGCGATGAGGTATAAAAGTGGCCAAAGGAGGAGCGAGTGACTGAGGGTAAAAGCGACCGACCAGCCGGAATTAAAGTACATATCATCCCAGAGTTGTTCATGCCCATAGCCGAGCAGCACCCCACAGACCAAAAAGAAGACATACACCGGAATATCTGGCAGCAGGGCACCTATAACAAAGGCGGTAGCGCGGTGTTTTACCGGCCCTTCCAGGGCGGTTTTCTCGGTCCGTTTGGCGAGCGCCCAGCTATACATGAGGTGCGAAGGGGTGATCATGACAATGCTTGTGTATTGGCTAATGACTTCGCGAGGTCTTTGTCAAAGGTATATAACGGCGTAGCGTTGTTCAGTTCTGCATAGAGCGGTAGGGCGCAGTCTACGAGTGAGAGTTTTGGATACTGGCGGTATAGCGTAAAAGCCTGCTCAAAAAGCCGACGGTTACAGTTTATTTTTGGGTGACGGACGATTGCGGTGAGCGATTGATAAATATCTTCACGGGAAAATTGATAATAGCTTTGCAGCACAAAGACAGTCTCAAAGATAGCAATATCGGCTACCTGAAGCACCGTTGCTTCGGTCAAAAGAGTTTCAATAACAGCGGTTTGCTCCGGAACATCACCTACAATCAGGCGGAGCAAGATATTAGTATCAAGCGAACCAGATTTATTTTTGGCCATATTTTTCTAACACATGCATAGTAAAACCATCGCCACCTTTGGCAATAAAGGGCTTTTTATCTACTACGTATTTGGCATTTTGAGCTCGCACCGAGGCCAAGTCAGTGCTTTTTTGAATTATGATTTTGCCGTTATCCTCGAGAGTTATGGTGTCTCCTGGGACAAGACCGTATTTTTTACGTAGTGGGGCAGGGATAGAAATAGTGCCCTGACTGGTTATTTTAGTTTGATACATAATAAACAAATTTGGATTAATAATAATTCAGTAATTTAATAATAATCTAGTATAATAATAATGTCAAGAAATCGTACGAGTGAAGAAGCCCGTCTTGATTTAATTGACTTTTCCCCTTATTTCACGTAGTATTGGCGACGTTCCAACCTCGAGTATCTGTACGTACAGATACCAAGGAAGTGTCAAAAACAAAGGGATGAAAGATGTTGGGAGTCCCTGTTAAGGCCGGCCGTTACCTGTCTTTACGAGGGATTCTCAATCAGCCGCCACTGTGCGGCTCGTTTCAGTATGAAATGAGCAAGTATACGCGGGTTACCAAATATATAAACATATGTCACGATCACTCTATAAAGGACCATACATAGACGAAAAGCTCCTCAAAAAGATCGCCGGAAAGAAACCCGGAGAGAGTGGTGTAATCAAGACCTGGGCGCGAGCATCAATGATCTCGCCAGAAATGGTTGGCTTCACCTTCGGCGTTCACAACGGGAAAGATCACATTGCGGTTACTGTTGCAGAAGAAATGGTAGGTCATCGTCTTGGTGAATTCTCACCAACGAAGAAGTTCCATCGTCACGGAGGTAAGATGCAGAAGGAACTTGAACAGAAGAAGAAGGAAGCCGAAATCGCAGCAGCCAAGGCCGCTAAATCAGCAGGACCTGCTACTAAGAAGAAATAAACTGTATGAAAGCAACTCTCAAAAACTATCGCCAATCACCCCGCAAGGTTCGCCTCGTGGCTGATGTGATTCGTGGTAAGAAGGTTGGTGTCGCGCAACACGCACTCCAATTCGTTGAAAAGCGTGCCGCCGTACAGTTCGGTAAGCTTCTCGCTTCAGCTGTCGCAAACGCCAAGCAGGCGGGTGCCAATCCTGATCATCTTATTGTGAAGTTTGTGTCTGTTGATAAGGCACCAACTCTAAAGCGCTTTATGCCACGTGCTCGTGGTTCGGCTTCTCGCATCAACAAGCGAGCCAGTCACATTACTATTGAGCTCGGTACCAAATAATCTATGACACACGTAGCACATCCATACGTACAGCGTGTCGGTATCATCCGCGACTGGAAGAGTCGCTGGTTCACAACCGATCCAAAGCAGTACCGTGAGTACATTCGCGTCGACGCCGCGATTCGTAAGTTCCTCGAAAAGCGTCTTAAGGGTATGTCCGTTGATACGGTTGAAATTGAACGCAACCAGAAGATGGTTCGTATCATTATCAAAACTGCTCGTCCTGGTCTCGTGATCGGTCGTAGTGGTGAAGGTGCGGTCAAGCTCAAGCAGGAGATTGATATGCTCTTCCGTAAGGCTGGTCTTATCAGTAAGCCAGAAATCAAGCTCGACATTGAAGAAATTCGTACGCCAGAAAGTAGTGCGAACATTGTCGGTCAGATGATTGCTGAAGGCCTTGAAAAGCGTATGACCTTCCGTCGCGTCATGAAGCAGACCATCGAAAAAGTGATGGCCAGTCGTGATGTACAGGGAGTTCGTATCAAGCTGTCAGGCCGCCTCGGTGGTGCTGATATGGCTCGTATTGAAGAATTGAAGAAGGGTCGAATTCCGCTCCAGACACTCCGTGCCGATATTGACTTCGCTCGCGTTACTGCGCGCTTGCCATACGGTGCTATTGGTATTAAGGTCTGGATTTATAAGGGTGATATCTTTGGTGATCGCAAGGCAGGCCAGGAGGCAACTCCAGCTCGCGGCGAGGCCAGAGAAAGCGCTCCCCGAGCGCCACGTAACCGCTAAACAGGTATGTTGTTTCCAAAAAAAGTAGCACACCGCAAGTGGCAAACTGGCCGCAAGAGTGAAGAGAAGCGTAATCGTCCAGCTACCCGCGGGACCACAGTCGCCTTTGGTGAATTCGGTCTCCAGGCTACCACTGCTTCTCGTGTTCGTTCAAACCAGATTGAAGCCGCTCGTCGAGTAATTTCTCGTACGCTTGGTAAGACTGGTCAGGTATACATCCGTATTTTCCCAGATCGTCCAATTACGAAGAAGGCTGCCGAAGTACCGATGGGTAAGGGTAAGGGTGATCTCGACCACTACGTCTTTGAGGTAGAACCAGGTCGCATCATCTTTGAAGTGAAGGGCGCAACGAGTGAAGAACTCGCTCGCAAGGCACTCCGCAAGTCAGTCAACAAGCTCCCATTAAAAGCCAAGGTAGTCTCAAAAGCAGACACTATCGCTAAGTAACCAGCATTGCATATGAAATACGAAGATATTGCAAAGAAGAGTGTGAGTGAGCTCGAAGAGCTCGTGACCACCTCTCGCGGTGAACTCCAGAGTGAACGCTTCAAAGACCGCTTTACCCGCAAGGCATCAATTATTAGAAAGGCAAAGCTCACGATTGCACGTACCCTCACCGAATTGACCGCTCGTGCACGCCAGGCCGACACCAAGTAATAGGATATGACAACAGATTCAACTACACAGAACGGTCGTGTCCTCAAAGGGACTGTCGTTTCTACGAAGATGAAGGATACTATTACGGTCGCTGTCGAGCGGTACGTGATGCATCCAAAGTACAAGAAGTTCATGCGTCGTACCAAGAAGTTCTTGGTACACGATGCTGGCAACACGGCGAAAGAAGGCGCGATTGTAGAAATCCGCGAAACTCGTCCAATGTCAAAGCGCAAGCACTTCACCCTTTTAACCAAGTAATGAATTCACTATGATTCAGCCACAGACAATTGTTCGGATTACGGACAACTCGGGTGCCAAGGTCGGACGTGTGTTCAAGATTCTTGGTGGCTCGAAGAAGCGTTACGCTGAGCTCGGTGAAATGGTCGTACTTTCAGTACAGACTGCCGAACCTCGCAAAGCAGTAAAGAAGAAGGATGTTGTGTACGGAGTAGTAGTGCGTCAAGTGAAGCCCTACCGTCGCAAGGACGGCTCATACGTGAGCTTTGACGACAATGCCGTAGTGCTTGTCGACAAGGTGAAGAAAGAACCAAAAGCGAACCGCGTTTTTGGTCCAATCCCTCGCGAATTGGCCGAAGCTGGTTATCAGAAAATCGTCTCATTGGCCCCGGAGGTCGTGTAGTCGCCTAACTATTTCATCATATGAAACTCAAGAAAGGAGACACCGTAAAGGTGATTGCCGGAAAAGATAAAGGCAAGACTGGTACCATCTTCATGACCATGAAGGATATGAACCAGGTGGTTATCGAAGGGGTGAACGTCGCTACCAAACACCAGAAGAACAAGCGAACACGTTCACAGGGACAGATTATCGAGAAGAGTATGCCAATTGATGCATCAAACGTTGCTCTCATGGAGGGGAACAAGACGGTGCGCATTGGCTACATCTTTGAGGGTGAAGGCGACAAGAAGAAGAAAGTGCGTGTTGCCCGACCAAGCGGTAAGAAAATCTAATGCATATGGAAACTACCAAACAGAAGCTCGCCTCAACATTTGAAGCCATGAAGGGTACCTTCGGGTACACGAATGTGATGCAGACACCAAAGCTCGAAAAGATCGTGGTGTCAGTGGGAACTGGCCGTGTGCAGGATAAACACCGCGAAGCAATGATTGTTGATCGTCTTTCGCTCATTACTGGGCAAAAGCCATCACCACGTCCAGCCAAGCAGTCGATTGCCGCCTTTAAGCTCCGTGAAGGAGAAATCATCGGTCACCAGATTACCATTCGTGGTGCTCGCATGATTCACTTCATCGACAAGCTCATCCACATTGCTATCCCACAGACTCGCGACTTCCGTGGTCTGAAGGCTACCGCAATTGATGAGATGGGAAATATCACTATTGGTATCAAAGACAGTACTATCTTCCCAGAATGTGCTGACGATGAACTCAAGGATTCCTTCTCATTTGCTGTCACTATCGTGACTACCGCAAAGACCAAGGCAGAAGCAGAAGCATTTTTGCGACACCTAGGCTTGCCGTTGCAAAAAGTTGAATAAGTTATCGAAGCAGCAAGAAAAAGCAACAAACCGGCCTTTGGCCGGTTTGTTGCTTTTTGTGATAAATATGTCATAATACTAGAGAAAAGCGCAATGGTGCGCCACAGCTCCTGGAGAATGAGATGAGAGAGTTTTTTGACCATATGCTCGCGGTACCGTCCTGGTGGCACCTCCTGGAAATTCTGTGGCTTTCCGGCTTTGGCTGGTATGGGCACCGCCTGCACAAGCACGAAGGGTGGTTTAAGGAACCTATCATCACCACCGCCATGTTCTGGGAGTTCCCTCTCTTCGGCGCCATCTCGGCTGTCATGACGACGGACTTCCAGCTCGAAAGTCTGTTTTTCATCATGAAATGGCGCTACATCCGTGAATGGGTCAGGCAGGACAAGTTCTTTGGAGGTGCACTGATTGTCTTCTTGATTAGTGCAATCTTGCTCCTCCTCGTGCTCACACCAGTAATTGGTGTTTGAAATTCAAGCCGGCGGCGCACAAGCGTCCGCCGGCTTTCTACGTCTTTGGTATAAAAATAAATAAGAAGACCGCCCGGGCGTTGGTTAACGCTGCGGGCGGGTAGGGGGAGGATGGTATCCTCCATTGCGTGACCGTGCTTCTGCTCGGCCGGCCTTGCGCGGATGGCTCGGCTGACGCAAATCGAAGCGGTTGGTCTCCTTTCTGACCAGATAGAGTTGCGAGGACCGAGTCAAGATGCCGGTCAGTACTTCCTCGACCGCTTTGATCGCTTCCTCCTTATGCTCCTCGCCAGCTTCTTCCACCTTGGCTTCGATGTTGGTTTTAAACCAGTTCATCACCTTGAGGAATTGCCGACCAGGCCACGTGCGCCCAATGAGCTGCACGAACCGGCTGAGTGACTGAACGAACGCATATTCAGATAGCGTCGGCCAGATACGCTCCCAAATCAGGACAAGAAGCGTCTTAAGCTCGTACACGACGAGCAGCCAGACACCGATCTGCCAGGCCGAGAGACTCATGATGAGGAGTGCCACAACGCCATAGAGCACCAGCCGTGTTTTGCTGTGCTGCTGGAGGAAGAGCTGTTGGCGCTTCAGCCAGGCGAGGATTCGTCCTTGGAGCTTTGAACCAATCAGGTAGCGGATGAACGCCGACGTGATGATTCGTTGCGGCAGGCGAATGAGAAAGAACCGGATTAGCCACTCAATCACCCACGACAGCTTGATTTGCTTCAGGGAGAAGAGTAGGCCGGCAAACACTGCCACAAACGTGATGTGGAAGTAGTAACTGACGGCTACGGATAGAAGAACGGCCACCAAAAGGGTGGCAATGATAGCAAGACGCATCAGGGACCCCCTCGATTGATGATTTGCGATATAAAAACATATCAATCAATTTTGGTCAAGGTCATTTGCTGAGAATATACTTGCATTTTAATACTTTTCTGGTACTATTGCGACCAGCTGCGAAGTCTATGAACTCACTGTATTTCTAGACTAAGCGGTGTGTTAGAGGGGTAGAGAACCGGTTTCCGGTACTCGTTATGACCTTTTTGGCACATTTATTAGGAGGCACGTCACCATTTTCTCGGTGATACGGCCTCGTACAGATAACAAAATAAAACGTGGCTCGAACATCAGTCATAGTACGCTCACAGCGTACTCCGAAGTATGCTTCGCGCGTCGTACGACGCTGCAAGCTCTGTGGCCGCAAGCACGGATACATGCGAGATTTCGACATTTGTCGTATCTGCTTCCGTGAATTGGCTCACGAAGGACATATACCAGGTATAAAGAAATCATCATGGTAGGCGATACAATTGGCGATTTCATCATCCGTCTCAAGAATGCGGGCGTAGTTGGTCACAAGACCGTCTCAGTACCGTACTCAAAGCTCCGTCATGCAGTAGCAGACAAGCTCGTTGAGGCAGGATACGTTGAAGCAGCAACAGCCAAAGGAAAAGTTGCACAAAAGACACTTGAAGTAACGCTCAAGTACGAAGACGGGGCACACCGTATTAATGGCGTTAAGCGCGTCAGTAAGCCAGGTCGTCGTCTCTACACCAAGGTCGAATCTATCCATCAAGTAAAGTTCGGAAAGGGGCATCTCATCCTCTCGACTCCAGCTGGTATCCTCACAAACATTGAGGCCAAGGCGAAGAATGTCGGTGGTGAGCAGCTTTTCCTCATTTGGTAATATGAGTCGTTTAGGAAAATTGCCAGTGGCTATCCCAGCTGGCGTCGAGGTAACACTCGCAGACGGTCACTTGACCGTGAAGGGACCAAAGGGAACGCTTGTTCGACCGATGCGCGATGATGTCACTATCACTATTGATGGCGACACTATCACGCTTGCACCAGGTACTACCGTTCTCGCGAAAGCGTTGTGGGGTACCTATGCTGCACACCTCCGTAACATGATTGTTGGTGTAACCACTGGTTTCACCAAGATTCTTGATATCGAAGGAGTGGGGTACCGTGCTGAAGTGAAGGGCACTGATCTTTCACTCAGTATGGGCTACTCACACCCAGTACTCCTTGCTATCCCAGCTGGCATCACTGCTACCGTGGAGAAGAGTGCAATTACGCTCGTCAGTCACGACAAAGACCTCCTTGGTCAGTTTGCTGCAAACGTGCGCAAGGTACGAAAGCCAGAACCATACAAGGGTAAGGGTATTCGCTACCGAGGTGAATTTATTATCCGCAAGCAAGGTAAGAAGGCTGTCTAAGCCACACACGTATGGAAAAAACTCAATACAAACATGCGAAGCGTGCGGCAAGGCACAATCGTATCCGCGCTAAAGTTACCGGTACTACTGAACGTCCACGTCTCGCGATTTACAAGAGTAATCGCTTTGTGTACGCCCAGCTTATCGATGACCAGAAGGGTGTCACCTTGGCTTCGGCTGATTCACGCCAGACCAAAGGTACGATGACCGAAGGAGCCGTAGTCGTTGGTGCCACAATCGCCAAGGCAGCGGTCGCTAAAGGTGTTACTGCAGTGGTCTTTGACCGCGGTGGCTTCAAGTACCAGGGACTCATTGCTGCACTCGCTGATAGTGCGCGCGGCAACGGTCTTACCTTCTAAAGATTTATCTCAACTAACGAATTAATTATGTCAGAGCAGGAAGCTACAACTGCGGTGGAAACCACCCCAGACAGCGCGGCACCAGTGGTGCCAGCGACCGATGCACCCGCTAGTGACGCCGTACCAGCTGATGGTCGCCGTCCTCGCCGTGGTGGAAATGATCGAGGAGGAGACCGCGGCAACCGTCGTCCACGTCGGAGCGGCAATGCCCGTCCAGAACGAACTCGTCCAGAGTTTGATCAGAAAATTATCAGTATCCGCCGCGTTACTCGCGTTATGGCTGGTGGTCGTCGTTTCAGTTTCTCGGTAGCGATGGTCGTCGGAGACAAGAAGGGTAAGGTTGGTGTTGGTATTGGTAAGGCAGGGGACACCCAGCTCGCGATTGATAAGGCAGTTCGTGATGCGAAGAAGCACATGATTGTCGTACCAATGAACAAGGATAGTCATATTCCACACGATGTGCATACCAAGTATGCCTCAAGTGAAGTAATGATTATGCCAGCGCCAGGTCGCGGACTCGTGGCTGGTTCTTCAGTTCGTACCGTTCTCGAAATGGCCGGAGTGAAGGATGTTACTGCGAAGATTTTCTCGCGCAGTAAGAACAAACTTAACAATGCACGCGCTGCAGTCGAAGCGCTCAAGCTACTAAAAAACATCAAGTAATATGCAGCTTCATGAATTAAAGCCAGCTACCCAAAAGAAAGCTGCCAAGCGTATTGGTCGCGGTGGTAAGCGTGGCAAGACCTCAGGTCGTGGTGGAAAGGGACAGACTGCACGTGCTGGTAACAGTATGCGTCCAGAAATGCGTGACTTCATCAAGAAGTTGCCAAAGCTCCGTGGTCACGGTGTGAACCGAGCCGCCACCGTAAACGCGGAACGTGTACGCCCTATGCCGGTTAATGTTGGTGCGCTTGAGCTCGCCTTTAAGGCAGGGGATACCGTTACTCCAAAGACTCTTGTAGCCGCTCTCGTAGTTGAAACCATCCGCAAGAAGGCTCCAACCGTGAAGATTCTCGCCACTGGCGAACTCACCAAGGCGCTTACTATCGAAGGTTGTGAGGTGTCTGCTACGGCCAAGGCAAAAATCGAAAAAGCTGGCGGAAAGGTACTTTAATCGGTAGAATAGTGCTATATGCAAACATTCTTCCGAAAATTGAAAGTTGTCTTTACCGACAAGACCATTCGTAACCGTGTGCTCTTCGTCCTGGGAGCGCTCGTCATCTTCCGTCTCTTGGCAGCGGTACCAATTCCTGGGGTCGATCAAACTGTGTTGCAGCAATTCTTTGCGAACAACCAGTTCCTTGGTCTCCTCAACATCTTCTCTGGTGGTGGACTTTCAAATCTCTCGATTGTGATGCTTGGTGTTGGTCCGTTTATTACGGCCTCTATCATCTTGCAGCTTATGACGGTGATGTCACCCAAGATGAAGAGCCTCTACACAGAAGAAGGAGAAGCTGGCCGAGCCAAGTTTACGCAGTATACGCGTATGTTGTCCTTGCCATTGGCGATTCTTCAAGCCTTTGGTTTCCTTACTCTCCTCGAGAGTCAGGGAGTAATCAGTCACTTGACCTTCTTTGACTTCGCCCTGAACGTCATTCTCGTTGTTGCTGGTGCTACCTTGCTCATGTGGCTCGGTGAACTGGTGACGGAGTACGGTATTGGTAATGGTGTGTCGATGATTATCTTCGCTGGTATTATGGCTGGACTTCCAACCACTATCAGTCAGTTGGTTTTCAACTTCGATACTGCACAGTTGCCGCTCTACGTTGGTTTCGTCTTCCTCGCTATCGGTATCATTTACGCGGTAGTGGTGATGACTGAAGCAGAACGGGTGGTGCCAATCACCAACGCCAAGCAGAGTCGCGGCAATATGATGTTGACCACTCGTGGCAACAACTCATACTTGCCACTTCGCCTCAACCAAGCTGGTGTGATTCCAATCATCTTCGCGCTCTCGATTCTTCTGTTTCCACAGATGGTTCTCAATATCCTTGGTGCGTTTAACTTACCATGGGTGGCGAGTGCGAACGCTGCGATCGCAAGTTTCATGAACGATTATATCCTCTACGGAGCGGTATACTTCGTACTGGTATTCCTCTTCACCTTCTTCTACACGGCGGTAACCTTTGATCCAGAAGCGATTGCAAAGAACTTGCAGCGCAACGGTTCATTCATCCCGGGTATCCGCCCAGGAGATCACACTGCCGAGTACCTTGGTAACTTGATTACCCGACTTACTCTCGTTGGTGCGCTCTTCCTTGCGGTTGTAGCCGTACTGCCGATTGCCCTGCAGGTAGCAACCGGTATCGCAGCGCTCGCCATTGGTGGAACCGCGATTCTGATTGTGGTGAATGTAGTGCTTGATCTTATCCGTCGTCTTGACGCTCAGGTGTCACTACGCGAATATTAATTTTTCCTGATACGTTGTTGGATTTCAGAAAGTTTCGTTCAATGTACATCAAAGTACACCTCACGAACCTTTCCTCATCCGCCTAGTCTCAGAAAAAATTTCTTATCCGCTTACCAAAGTGGTAGAAAACACAAAAGACCCCGTACGGGGTCTTTTGTGTTGATGTAGACAAATGAAGCCGCCTTTACCCACTGGTGTGAATGAAGGCGGCGAAACGTTACCCTTTCGGTAGAGTAATCACTCCACCTGTGTACAGGGTGCCGATGATTGCTGTCGCAAACAGGACAGCTCCAAAGATCAGTATAGCCCACTTAAACTTGCTCATGGGTGTCTCCTTTCAGTAAAACAGTAACATAAATTGTTTCTTTTGTTAATATTGGTTCTTGAAGGAATAGCCTGCTGGAATAGCGCTGCGCTCCTGCTTCCAGACCTGGGCATCGAGCCAGCGACGGTAGGTATCAAAGACGACAAGGGCTACTGTCTGTGGTGAGTGGCGGGAAGTATCGATGATAAGGTCAAAGTGGGCGAGATCGTACGGGTCAACATGATAGAGCTCGCGGAAGCGGGCACGTTCTTCTTCCATCCGAGAGCGCACTTGCTTTGTGACTTCAGTGAGTGAACTGATGCCTTCGCCTGCTTGGCTGCGGTTCGCGTTATTCACCGCGTCTTTGTAGATACGGACGGTGGCCACTTCGATATCAAGATCGAGATACACCTTAAATGACTCGGGGATCCAGTAGAAGCCGAGTCGTGAGTCGACCACAATATCCTTTTTCGTCCGTAGCGCCCGCAGTCGGTCGTCTACAGCGTCATCAAGGGCATGGTCACTCTTGGCCCGTTCGTTGTATTCTGCGAGCGACATACCCTTGTCGGCGAGGATCTGGCGCACCATGTCGCCAGAGGAGTGGCGGGTGTAGCCAAGGAGTTCCGCTACAATATCCGCGGTCGAAGACTTGCCACTCCCTGGTTTGCCCGAAATGGTTATGATGTGCTGTCTTTTCATTCTCGGGTAGTATACCACGCTTAATCAGGTCAGCTTTTTGGATAGATTTTTCCGCGCGCAGTCCTTTCAGATTTGCTATTAATGTCTCCTTTTCAACGTCATTCAATTTTGTAGAATTCTCAATTGCTGTCTGTAATTCTACAAAATCTTGAGGTACAAATTCATTTCGTAATAGACGTTGTACTTTTTGCACAGAACCGGGGATGCCATCTTCTATGAGGGCAGAAATTTCTGGTGAGAATATATCAGAATTTCTAAAATATGAGCGATAAATCCCTTTTCTAACAGTATCAATACTTACTTCTGTAACTGTTGAAATAAGCATGGCAAAAAAATCAATAGATTTTTGGTATGTCCCATAACTATCTTCGTGACGACCCTCATACAAAGCCTTCTCTATTTCTACTGTCCCATACATGGCTGAATCACCAGTTCTTTTTAAATATTCACGCAGGCATTCTCGGGTCAATAATTCAGTTATACCTTCATTTGCTTCGGTACCCTCCTCTGTTTTACTGTCTATAGTTCTGTTATTGGAGTGGTCTACACTCATATAGCTAGTGACTACACCAGAATTCAGAGTGTAATTTGTTTTTCCTGGATGTACAGTAGCCAATATATTGTTACTGCAGGCATGAAGTTCTTCGTGTATGAGTGTGTACAGAGTTTGTATAGGATTGTCTGCCAGCCAAAAGCTGTTCAGTTCGATATAACTCTCGCCGTTCATGTATCGCCCATACCCGGTGTTGTTTTTGTCGTCAAGCAAACGAATATCATTAAAAGGCACGAAACCGCTCAGGTGATTAGTGTTTCTACCGGTTACACCAATGTATTCAGTGATAATTGATTGGAGAGTCTCTTCATTAATTGACTCTAGATACCTTCGCACCATGAGTTGTGCTGATGTGGTTTCTTGGCGAGGTCGACCCTCCATTGCTGCTGTAGGTTGATGCTGGGAGGGAGTTTCTCCAGAGTAGTCGTGTGGTCGATATCGTTCTGACATGGCGCCATTTTACCACAATTGCGCAAACCGTATAAAATTGGTACCGTACATGCATGCAATACGAGACCAAATATCAGAGCATTGTCTTAATGGGTAAAATTTGTTCAGGCAAGGGCACGCAGGCCCATTACATTTTAGAAAACTTTGGTGGCACGCTATATTCAAACGGTAACAAAGTACGTGAGACCGCTGCTCAGCCAACCGTGTTTGGTCAAAAAATGAAAGAGATGTACGAGAGTGGCCGCCTTATCCCAGAATGGATTGCCTCATACTGGATGACCCATGCTCTGGTCTCACAATACGAAAAAGACCGAGTGATATTTGAAGCTGTCGCCAAAAAGCCTGATGAAGCAGAGTTATTTCACGAGATTCACGAATGGGTTAATCGTCCGTACATTGTCTTCAACCTCGATATTAGTGATGAGCAGGTGCATGAGCGGAGTGAAAAGCGGGCTCGCGATATCGTCGACTCACCGAAGTCAGTGGATAAGCGACTCGAAGAATATCGTACCTACACCGCGAAATCCATTGAGTTTTTTCGCTCACAAGGTACGCTGATTGATATCGATGGTACACAATCACCAGAGGTAGTCCGGGAGCACATTTTTAATGTGCTCAAGGGGTAATTTCTTGCCAATATCTAATTAGTCGTTACACTGTACCAGTATGGATCCCGTTAGAAATCGGGTACAATACACCTACATTATTCAGTTCTGTTGCTTTCGTAAGTAACTTTAATTTCTAACGGGATGGATATCAAAACAGTCATTTTTATTGGCCCACAGGGTAGTGGGAAGGGGACACAGATTGAAAAGCTCAAGGCTGTCCTCGAAGCTCGTGACCGCCGTCGCGTGGTCGACATTCAGACTGGTCGTCGTTTCCGCGCACTGGCGGCCACCCAGGAAACCTTTGCCGAGGATAAGATTGCCACTTCGCTCAATAGTGGTGTTCTCCAGCCAGACTTCATCACCACTGTGCTCTGGGGTCGAGCCATGCTTGATCAGCTTGATGACAAGAGTCACCTCCTCATCGACGGCTTTCCACGTACCGTTGGACAGATTCCGGACCTCGATGATGCGTTTAAGTTCTTTGATCGCATGACTATCGATGTGGTGAATCTCGCCACTCCAGAAGCGGTGGTGCGGGCCCGTATGGAAAGCCGTGCTAGACAAGATGATACCAGTGATTCTATCGAAGAGCGTCTGCGCTGGTATCGCGAAGAGACCTTGCCAGTGATTGAGTACTACCGCACCCGTCCCAATACCCGTGTCCACGATGTCGATGGTACTCTCTCAATTGATGACGTGCATGCCGCTATCCTCGCCGGACTCCAATTAGACTAAACTACAAACAATGATTTAGGGGTCGGACCCCTAAAAGCAGCCACAAAATACTTCATTTAAATGAAGTATTTTGTTTTGATTTTTAGTCATCAATGCATCATTCAACACTTTAATCCAAGAGTGTTGGCGATACATATGCTGTTGATCAGTCTGAACAAAACCTTTCTACTGGTAGAAAGGTTTATGGGGAAGCTACAAAAACCTTTCAGATAACTGAAAGGTTTTGTTCCGTACGGTTTTCTCCGGATTGATGTAGCGTAATTGTTCAAGTAAATACTCCATTTAAATGAAGTATTTTCGGACGAATTTTGTTTGATGTATAAGTCCCTCTTGTTGCCTTTAGGGGGGTTTTCCTCTATAGTAGCCATAATATGTCGGGTATTAAGAAGAAATCACCAGAAGAAATCGACGTACTGCGAGAAGCGGGGCGGATTTTGGCGACGATATTGAAGCGTCTTGGTGAGGCGTCTAAGCCGGGTGTCTCAACGCTTGATCTCGACGACCTCGCTATGGAGATGGTCGAGGAATATGGGGTCGAGCCAGTGCTTCTCGGCTACCATCCCACGTTTGCGCCGACGCCCTACCCAGCCGCCGTCTGTATTTCGGTCAATGACTGTGTTCAGCACGGGATTCCGTCTGCCGAGATTGTTCTCAAGGAAGGCGATGTGGTGAATCTCGATATGTCGATTGGCCTTGAAGGGATGATTGTCGACTCAGGGATTACGGTCGGGGTGGGGGAGATTTCTAAAGAAGCCTCGTCCCTTATTGCCTGTACCCGTGAGGCGCTCGCACACGCGATTAAGGAAGCGAAGCCGGGCAACCATATCGGGGATATCAGCCACGCGATTGAGGAATTTGTTCGCAGTCGCGGCATGAGTCCGGTTGAGGTCCTCTGTGGTCATGGGGTAGGGTATGCAGTCCACGAAGAACCCCTCATTCCAAACGTCGGCAAAGCCGGTCAGGGACCACTGATTGAAGTGGGCCATGTTTACGCCATTGAGCCAATTGTGAACCTGGGCAAAGCTGACGTGTATTTTGATGATGAAGGCGACGGCTATAGTGTCTACACCACCGA